>ENA-UPTA01004937-UPTA01004937.1-activated-sludge-metagenome-genome-assembly--contig:-NODE-4937-length-12459-cov-36.512818_pt1 | contig 12459 bp, 10 predicted proteins | sample MGYA00238184_ERZ773361 | MGnify/ENA primary metagenome ERZ773361 (study PRJEB29100, sample SAMN05720205) | activated sludge metagenome | isolation source: anaerobic digester from wastewater...
TTTTGATAACAGAAATTTCCCGTTTCTCCATTGCCTCCAATTCTATTTCTTTGGCTAACGAACGGATGCCTTCGATCCGCAGATTGCCTGCCGAACCGCCGATGAAATGCGCTTTTTTGCGGATTTCTTCATATTTTCTTTTTTCAGCTTTTTCTTCCAGTATTTTCAAAGCAGGTTCGGTCTGCTCGATAAAAACATTCAGCAATTCATTAAACATTTTTTCGGAAATATTGATTTCCTGCAGAGCTCTTTTTCTGTCGATCAACATGAGATCTCTCCGGAGACCATCTTTCATCCCTGTCATCCTTTCGATTTGACAAAATGCGTTCTGATGATCCGCCACCGCTGAAATTATAGCTTAAATTATAAATTTTCTTTATATATTACAACAAAATGAACGGATTGTATAGTCCTTCTTTAGTGTTTTATTTCTCATTGACAAATGAAAGAATTTATTATTTATAGATCGACAAGTTGTTATAAAAAATTCTTAAAGGGGGTATTTTTTATGATTAATGCAGGTTGCGGTGGTTCATCTGAAACCTAAAAAATTGAAAAAATAGGCAGGGAGTAACGAAAAAGAGGGTTTTTCTGTTTTCCCTGCCTATTTTTATGATGTGTACGGCAGCATGATTCTTATCTACCGTAATCATACACATACCCCTTGATTGGCTTCACAGCACAAACTCAATCTTCAGCTTCCTATCCTACTGAAGATGTTATATTTTCAAAAATATTTTTTTTCACAAATCATTATCGGAAAAAATATGCGATGGATCGATCTTTCAACCTGAGAAAAAGTGTTGTCGTTTTTTCCATACTTGCCGCCCTTTGGCTTCTCAAGCATCCCTATTACGGAATCTGGCATGATGGGGTTTTATACACTTTTTTGGCTCTGAAGGATTTATATCCCAATGCATATACCAGCGACCTTTTCATTAAATTCGGCTCCCAAGGCAACTTTACTTTATTCCCCCAAATCTATGCCGGCTTCATTAACATATTTGGCATATATAAAAGCGCTCTGTTGCTGACGATTGCCGGTCAGTTCCTCTGGATTTTTGCTGCGGTGACATTACTCCGTACGTTTCTGCAGGGGAAGCAACTGTATATCGCTTTGGCGATCGTCTTTTTTATGAGCGCTTTTTATGGCGGATTGCATTGCTTTCGATATGCAGAAATGTTCGTGTGCCCAAGAATATTTTCAGAGGCACTTTGCATTTTCGCCACCGCCTGCATTATTAAAAAGCGCTATCTTGCTTCAGGGGCCTTGATCCTTGTCTCTTTTTTTATACATCCACTGATCTCTCTGGGGGCTGGTCTTATTTTCTATATCTATTTCGTCCTGACTTATCCCCGTTTTTTATTTTCAGCCCCTTTCCTTTTGGCAGTCGTTTTATTGCTGGGATTTTTTAAGATAGAACCTTTCACGGGATTATTCAGCATCATACAACCTGAATGGCATCAAATCATTAAGATAAGATCCAGTTTCATGTTATTGACCGAATGGCCTTTGCTTTCATGGACTGAGCTTTTTTTTACAATCTCGGTAACGGCTGCGGCCTGTTTGTTTTCCAACGCGTTCCTGCGTCGTCTCTTTCTGGCTTCTATCATCGGGGCTTGTTGCGGGATGTTAATTAACATGATCGGGGGCGAACTTTTAAAGATTGAATTAATCATGAAGATACAAATCTGGAGAGCCCTCTGGCTTCTCCAATTTATCTCAGCCATCGGCGCAGCTGTCATTATTTTTAATTTCCTGAAAGAGAAAAACAACAAATTATTGCTCTGTGCATTTTTTCTGCTGACAAGCTATAGCATTTCCCTGGGCGTCATCAGCTTCGCCATCACCCTTCTATTTTTCTATCTTTGTGTACGGGTGTCCAGAAACCTTCTGCCGTCTGTTCATATACCGCAACCCGCTGTATTTCTGGTTACAGGCATCATCATTACAATGATCATTCTCTCTTCGGCGGCAAAAGAGATCAGCGTATTGATAGATCATAATTTTAATACGCAATACCTGGCAAGCGTTCTTGAAGCCATTCCTCTGGATCTTTTTACTCCCTTGATATTATTTTTTGTCGTCTTTTTTTTCTATTTTCATTTGCATCAGACAATTTCTTTTAAAATTATTTTTCTATCGTTAGCCGTTTTGATCTTCTCGCTTTCAGTATGGGACCGTCAGTCTCCATGGTCTAAAATGCTTGAGCGCAATAAAGATACAACAGCCTTTTTCAGAAACCTGCTGCCCCCGGAAGCTACCATTCTCTGGGATCATTCTCCCGAGATTTCCTGGTTCGGAGCAAGAAGGTCTTCTTACATCTCCACGAAACAAGGTTCAGGCATTGTGTTCTATCAGCAAACAGCGCTTGAATATGCAAAGCGGATCAATCACATTCTTCCGTTGATGGATGAAAATCCCCTGACGTCAAAAGGTTTCATGTATAAACCGGGATGGGAAATCAATCAAAATAAATTTAAATCAAATTATAAGCAGGTATGCCGGAACGCCAAGGAGCTGGATTATATCGTCTCGACAGAAAATATCCCCGGAGAATCCCTTGCCCACTGGCATTCAAAAATCCCCCTGGTAAAAACACGTTTTTTAGAAAACGGCACGTTCGAAAGGGAGGCTCATCAAGATTTTTATCTTTATGATTGCAGCATGCTCAGGGAGGGATTGCAAAAATGGAATTAAATAAAACCACATTAGAATATCTGGAAGATAATTATGGGAAAAGCATCCTTCCGTTGTCCAAATTCGAAAATGAATACTTTATGGGTACAAGCCCCATAGAAGTTTTTTTCCTGTATAAGAAAAACAATTCCATCTTCACGATGAAAGAGAGCCTTTTAAAAACCATAGAGTATTATAATCTGTACTCCAGCCGTCTGATTATGACTAAGGACAATAAATTTGCTCTGCTGTACTGCGCGGATGGCGCAATCGCCAATCCGTTACCCCCTGTCGATGCAACTTTTGACAGTCTGAATGTCGATGACCTCATGAAAAGAATTCATCATGTAAAAACATTGCCGGGCGAGTCTCTTTTTGCCGTAACAGGCATACCGTTGAAAGATGGAATATTTACCGGAATCAGCATGTCGCATGCCGTCGGGGATGGCATTTCAATTCTGCTATTTCTTTACGCCTGGATGTGCATTGCAGAGGGCAAGGAGTTTCTTCGTCCTTCAGGACAAAGATTATTCAAAGGCCTCCCCGTCCGTTCCAATAAAATTGATAAATCATTGACGCCGTCATTTTCCGAGCTGAGAAAGGGAATTCAAAATCAAGTCAACAACGTCAATACGATAAAAACATATACGACATACGAGACTTTTTCCGATCAATTCCTCAATGAAATGAAAAATCTGGCAAAGTCAGAAAACAAAAAATATATGATTTCCAATCATCAGGTCATGACGGCATTCCTGTTGAAAAAATATGGCGATCATATTCTGCCGAATACAGACAAAATCGTGTTGAGAAGTCCTATAAACCTCCGGGATATACATCCGGATATTGAGCCGATGTATATTGGCAGCGCAAATTTCAACAGTTTTACTGAATTCAGCAAGGATGACCTTTATCAAATGTCGGTTCCGGAGATCGCATACTGTTTAAAAGAATCCATGGTAAACATGCGGAGCGAAAGCTACGCTCGAAAAATAGCTCATTTATCCGCTTATGGTGTGGAAATCGATACAAATATTTTGAAAAACGAGCATCCTCCCTACAGTATAGAAACCAACATCGTCTCCAGCAACATGACCCATCTGAATGATCTTGAATCCATGTTTGTCGGTCCCGGAACCGGTACTGTTTTACATATCGGGTTGGTCATCCAAACCGGTTTCACCATGCTCAAAGAAAAAAACGGCCGCATCATCGCGCAGATAACAAGCAGATATCCGTTTATCTAGGCCAACATGATTTTAAGTTTCTTGGCCGGATGGCCGATGCATAAAAATCCGGTTATCCGCAAAAGATCAGCCGGCAGGAATTTTATTTTGCGGACGATGTCAAAAACTGGACGGCCTTTTCCAGACCATCGAGCGTAAGTTCGTACATGGTGAAAACCTGTCTGATCGCCTTCACGGTCGTGCTATAATACCATTCGTCAGAAGGCATGGGATTGAGCCACACGCTGTGGGGAAAGGTTCGTGCGATGAAACGCAGCCGTTCAATGCTGGTTCCCGACGGTTTGGCGTCAACATAAATGGCGCCGTTGGGATGCATGAGTTCGTACGGAGCCATACTGGCATCCCCTACAATGATCACGCGTGTCTCAGGATCCCAGCGGATGAGTTCGTCCACGTCCTGCGGTTTATAATAGCGCTGCGGATCGGCCCAGACGCGGCTGTAGATGGTGTTATGAAAAAAGAAAATCTTCAAATCCTTGAACTGCGAGCTCGCGTAGTGAAAGAGGGTTTGAACCACTCCGATGTAGGGTTCCATGGACCAGCCGCCGTTATCGATAAGGAGCATGACCTTCAGGCGGTCGGTCAGACGCCGGTCAAAGATGATGTCTATTTCCCCGGCATTGCGCATGGTTTCGTAAATCGTTTTGTCGACATTCACGACATCCTTCGGTCCCGTCGGCATCAGGCGACGCAGCCTTCTGAGCGCTTCGCCGATCTGAGACTGGGTCAGCGGTCCTTCCTGGGAATAATCGCGGTATCGACGATCCAGTGCCACTTTGATAGCCGAGTGATTTCTGGACGCACCGCCGACGCGCATGCCTCCGGGATGATAGCCGGAATGTCCTGTCGGCGATGTTCCGCCGGTGCCGATCCATTTATTGCCGCCGTGATGCGCTTCGGTCTGTTCCTTCAGACGCTCGAGAAAATACTGAATGAGTTCTTCCGGCGTCATTTTTTTCAGTTTGTCCTTGTCGATGCCGAGCATATCGGCCAGTTCCTGCGGATTCTGCAGCCATTCCTCCAGCATCGCTCGGGCGACTTCGTTTAATTCCACCGCCGTGGGATCTTCCAGAGAAGCATTTCTGAAATGGTGGGCGAATATCTGATCATACGTGTCAAAATAGCGTTCACTCTTCACGAGAATCGTTCGCGCAACGGTGTAAAAATCGTCGAGAGAATGAACCAGCCCCTTGCTCATGGCATTCTGCAGGCGCAGAAACGACGTCGGCGTAACCGGAATACCGCGGTCCTTCAGGGTATAAAAGAAATTAACGAACACCGTTTACACCTCAACCGCGCGATTTGATAACCTGCTGGGCGGCCTGCTGTAGATCGGCGCTCTTTTTGAAAAGAACTCCCAGGAAAGGCACCCGGCCCTGATAAAGCGTTTTGGGTTTGAAATCCGGATCGCTCTTCAGAGCGCGAATCCAGTTGATCAGCTCACGCGTGGCCGGTTTTTTCTCGATGCTTCGCAGCTCCCGCAAACGATAAAACGTGCTGATGCATATTTTCATCAGTTCTTCATCGAGCTTTGGAAAGTGCACGGAAACGATCAGACGCATCATGTCGGGATCGGGAAACGCGATATGGTGAAAATTACAGCGGCCGAGGAACGGATCGGAAAGATCCTTCTTGGCGTTGGATGTAATCACGATCACGGGACGGTTTTTGGCCCTGATGGTTTTGTCGATTTCAATAATGTCGAACTGCATCTGATCCAGAACGTCCAGCATATCGTCCTGAAAATCGGTGTCGGCCTTGTCGATTTCGTCGATCAGCAAAACGGTTTTTTTGTCGGCGGTGAAGGCCTGACCGATTTTGCCCATTTTAATATAGGCTTCAATATCGCTGACATTACGTTTGGAATCGCCGAATCGGCTGTCGTTGAGACGCGTCAGTGTGTCGTACTGATAAAGCGCTTCAATCAATTTCATGCTTGACTTGACGTTCAAAACGATCAGCGGCATCTGCAGGCTCTCGGCAATGGCGTGAGCCAGCATGGTTTTTCCCGTGCCCGGTTCGCCCTTGAGCAGGAGGGGCATTTCCAGCGCCATGGAAACGTTAACAATTTTTGCCAGTTCATCGTCCAGAATATACTTGGATGCGCCGCCGAACCGGGAATTATTTTTTTCTGAAAGCATGATCAACTCCTGTGGCCCATGGTTTAGAACACAAAACGTGCACAAAGGGCCGATGTGTAATTTACTAGCACGGTATTTCCTATCCGATTCTGCCCGAAAATACCAGCCGTTTTTGGGGAAAGGACCTGTGCAAAAAAGCTCTAGACTTTCAGTGAAGGACGCCGATGAAACCAGGGTTTTGCCTTCTCCAGCTGGGCGGCCAGCCGAAAGAGCGTGGCTTCATCGCCGAAGGGAGCCATAAACTGAACGCCGCAGGGCATGCCGTCTTCGTCCCAGTGCAGAGGAATATTCATCGCCGGCTGACCTGTAAAATTAGCCAGCTGGGTAAAGGGTGTTTTCGCAAGCGTCTTGATGGCGATTTGATTCACCATCCCGGACACTTTCGCGAGAGAACCGAGTTTCAGGACGCTGAATATTTTCATGGCTGCTTCTTCGTAGGACTTCGGCATAAGTTCTCCGATTTTTGCTGCGGGATAGGCCACGGTCGGCGTCAGATATAAATCGTAGTCGAGATGGAATTGTCCCATGACTCTGGCAGCGACATCCCATTCCCGGATGGCCGCCACAAAATCCCCCGCGCTGTAACAGCGGCCTAGTTCACCGAAAAACCACGTGGTGATTTCAAAATCCTTTCGGCCGACTTTCTTTCCCAATACAGCTTCAGCCCATTTAATATCCGCGGCATTTTCTCCAAAATAAAGGATGAAATAGGTATGAGCCAGTTTGACACCGTCAATATCCGGTTTGGCCTCTTCCACGTTATGTCCCAGACTCTCCAGCAGCCTGGCGGTTTTGATCACGGCATCGGCGCAGGATTCGTGTGTGCCGGTGCCCAGCGGAGATTCCGTATTGAAGGCGATCTTCAATGAACCGGGGTTGTGGTTGATCTCTTCGCTGTACGGCCTTTCCGACGGCTTGATATTATAAGGAGATCCTGGTTCATCGCCGAGCGTGGCATCCAGCATCGCTGCGCTGTCACGCACTGAACGGGTCAAAACATGCTCCACTGCCGCGCCCTGCCAGAGTCTTCCGTATTTCGGCCCCGTGGGCGTCCGGCCTCTGGTCGGCTTCAGTCCCACCAGCCCGCAGTAACAGGCCGGAATGCGAATGGAACCGCCGCCATCGCCGCCTGAGGCGATCGGCACCATACCCGAGGCCACTGCTGCAGCCGATCCGCCACTTGATCCGCCGCTCGTTCTCTCCGTATTCCAGGGATTGCGTGTCGGGCCGAACAGCTCCGGCTCGGTAATGCCCATCAAACCGAATTCGGGCGTATTGGTTTTTCCCAGCGTAATCAGTCCCGCTTTTTTGAAACGTTTGACCAGTTCGCTGTCATAATCCGGGATGTAATCTTTATAGGCGCGGCAGCCCCAGGTCAATCGAACGCCGGCAAAGGAACTGATCAAATCTTTCAGCAGAAACGGAACCCCGGCAAACGGCCCATCCGCCGTATTTCTTTTTACGGCCTCGCGTCCGATATCGAACATCGGTGTGACCACGGCATTCAATTCAGGGTTTAATTTCTCAATGCGGCTTATCGCCTCCTCGCAAAGTTCCTGCGGCGCTATTTTTTTCTCGCGGACGAGCGCAGCCAATCCCAGTCCGTCATACTGTTCGTACTCAGCAAAACCGGCCATGTTCGGACACCTCCAGCATTCCATCTTTCAATGATTTGTTTATCTCTTAACCGTTTAATCCCGGACAAAAAAACGATGCCGATTGTTTCCTTTGCTTTTCACGATCGGCAAGACCATTTTGCAATTTCATTTTCCCAATGCCGATTACAAATCTTTTCCGGCCAGTCCTTCGACGAAAGCCAGAACATTTTTCCCCAGAACAGTGTGATTGTAGCCGCCTTCCAGGATGCCGAAGCACCCGCCGTTGTTGCGTCGGGCGGCATCTCTCACCAGTCCGCCCATATATTTGTAGTCTTCCGTCTTCAAAAGTCCGCCCCAGTCGTCCTCGTGATTGTCGAAGCCGGCGGACACGGCAAGCATATCGGCATCCGTTTTGGACAACTCGTTCTGCACCTGTTTTAAATAGTCATTACGGTTAGCCCCTGTCGGATTAAGAATCATCACATAATCCTTGCCTCCCAGAACATTCACATTTCCGTCACCGAAATGCAGATCGAAATCCAGAATAAACGCTTTTCTGATGTTGCCTTCTCGTTTGAGTTTTTCCAGCGCTATCGACATATTATTAAAATAACAAAATCCCCAGGCGCTGCCCGATGAAGCGTGATGTCCGGGAGGACGAATGAGCGCGAAGCAGGGTTCGGTTAATCCCATCTGCGCGGCCTTGATCGCGCCGCCGGCGGCCAGCGCAGCGATATCGTAAACGCCTTCGCGTTCCACGGATTTTACATGATCGGGAGTATGCACGTTGAGAATGTCTTCACGGGATGCCGCAACGGGTTCGACAAAAGTCACTTTGCCGCGCAGCGCTTTTTCCACCGCCTGAATTCTTCCGAGGGCGGAAGCAGGATCGTTTGAATAAACTTCGTTATAATCTTCATGATAGATCACCTTCATACAAACCTCCTGTCATCGGCATGAAAAGAACCTTACTTCAAAAATCCCAGCGACTTTAAAGCATTGGTCGTATTGACGGCCACCGGGACTGCTTCCAGATCTTCCGGCGAAAACCAGCGGGCTTCCTCCGCATCATCGGCGCCTTTTGCTTCTCCGGAAAGATAATCCGCCGCGAAATCGACAATCACATAATGAAACTTGATTTTTCTCTGATCGTCACGTTCGATGAAATCAAAAACATAAACGCAGTCGCCGACGTTTATCGTGATTCCAGTTTCCTCCAGAATCTCCCGCGCCGCGCATTCCGGCAAGGGTTCACCCAGTTTCAGGGTTCCGCCGGGAATCGCCCATAATCCAAGGCTCGGTTCTATTCCGCGCTTGACCAGCAAAACTTTCCCGTCCTTGAAGGTGATCGCACCGACGCCAACCCGCGGTTCAACCGGATAAGCATTGCCCATCTATTTTCTCCCCTCGATGATGAAAGAAAAACGGCTTTTGAGCCATGGCTCCTTCTGTCCGTCAAACACTCTTTCTACAAAACGGACGCGCCTGTTTTTACCAATCAGCAAAATCGTCGAAGAGCGGGTGCCGTAAATCGGGCTCTCGATAAAGATGGTTGATAAAAGCCGTTCCCATTCGAGACCGATACCGGTCGCGGGTAACTTTTCATCAGGGGGCACACGCCGATCAGCCAGCAGAGCGAATAACGCTTCTTCCAGGGCCGCTCCTTTTTCATCCATTGCCGCTTTCATCATTTTTTTTGCCCTTTTAATTTTGGGCCAGGGTGTATCCAGAAGATGATTGCTTAAACCGTAAAGGCCGGGCTTGAGCTTTTGCTTTTGGCCGCGACTGGAAAATACGAACAGCGCATCGTTATCGCCCGCAAGCAGATTAAAGCCGTTATATTGAGCGGCCTGTTCTGATATTTTTCTCAGATAATTTTCAATTTTCTGTCTGCCGGTAAGATAATTGCTGACCAGACTGCCGCGCGACGGCGCGGCGTTTTTTAAAGACGATGGGTCGCGATAATTCGTGACGGCAGCGAATCGCCCGTCTTTCGTTATGCCCAGCCACGTTCCGCCGCTTTTCAGATCGCGGCCGGCCAGCATCCGCGGATGATCTTTCCAGAAGCCCGCCGGCGATGACGGCCTTTCATAAAATTCATCGCGGTTGGCGGCCAGAACCAGCCTGTATGACGGATGCACATTATAGGCAAAAACGATCAGACACATGGGGTTTCATACCATCCGGAAGTCATGTCATGATTTCTTTTAATCGGGCGACGATTCTGCTCAGCGTATCTCCCGCCGGTGCATTGATGAATACGTCGGCGATATCGTTCTGTCCCGTCTGTCCCATATTCACAATGACGATCTTCGCCCCGGATTGTTTGGCATACAGCGGCATGTACGCCGCCGGATAAACCACCAGGGAAGAGCCGATCACCATGAACAAATCGCATTTTTCGGATTCCTGCTCGGCCATCCTCAACGTATCCGGGGGCAGCATTTCACCGAAAAAAACAACTCCCGGTTTGAGCAACCCCGCACATTTTTCGCAGACCGGAAAATGATCCGGGGAGGGATGCTTCTGCCTCATCATTTCCAGATCGTAGCGTTCAGCGCAGTCCAGGCAGACCAGCCACTGCATATTGCCGTGCAGTTCATGAACCTTTTTCGGGTCATTCCCCGCCCGCTGGTGCAGATTGTCAATATTCTGCGTAATGATTGAACTTAACTTGTTCATCCTTTCCAATTCGGCAATCGCCAGATGCGCCCTGTTGGGTTGGGACGTGGTCATCAATCCGCCTTCCACCAGGTAGTACCAGACCTTTTTGCGCGTCTCGCCGGAACGCAAGTACCGGTCGATCGTGAAATCTTCGGGATCAACCTTCGTCCAGAGACCGTCGGGCCCTCTGAAATCCGGAATACCCGATTCCGTGCTGATGCCCGCTCCGGTAAAAATGACGGTTTTTTTCGATGCCGCGATCATTGCCGCGACCAGATTAATTTTTTCTTCCATGAACTTTTGCTGCCACCTTTGTTACAAATTCTGTTGATTCTTTTTTACCGCGCGTCCGGATAACCGCACGAATATCTTTCAATGCTTTTTCATAGATGTTCAGCATTTTATCGGTTTGAGGATTCCCCCGGACGATGTCCCGATAAAGTTCGGGGCTTTCCATAAAAACTTTTCGGATCATTTCCATTTTGATGCGAAAAATCGGCGTGGAAAATTTATCGATGTCCGCTAAAGCCATTCCCGTCCGGGCAATGGCCAGCCCCAACACCATGGTATCGAGATGGTTGAGCGCCTGAACGACGGCCATCATGCGGTCATGTTTTTCGGGCGTTGATTCCCAGACGGCCATCTTGTTTCTTTTAAAAACGCCTTTCAGCCAGCCGAGCCATTTTTTTCCGCGCGCCGGACACAGGATTACGTTTTGTCCGGATACGTCTTTTAACTGCGGACCGAAAAGCGGATGACAGCCGATGACTTCCGCCTGCGACGTTTTCAGCATCCGCGTCACCGGTTCTTTTTTCAGCGATGTCAAATCCATCAGAAGCTGATCCTTTGTCAGTTGCGGGCCGACCTGTCCGATGACTTCAGGCGTGGCGGAAATGGGCACAGCGACAACAACCACATCGCAGAGCCCGGCTAAATCGTTTATGTGCAACCGGGTTTTTCTGCCGCAGACATAAACCCGGCAGCCTTCTTTTTTCAGCAGGTCGGCAAACCACTTTCCCATGCCGTTGGTGCCGCCGATAATGCCCACGTTAATTTTTTTCATGATTGGATCGCTCTCTGTCTGAGGAAGTGATCGGCCACGACAATATTCACCATGGCTTCGCACACCGGCACAATACGGGGAAGAACGCAGATATCGTGCCTTCCCTGAATTTCAATGAACCGGGGTTTGCCTTTGCTGTCAATGGTGCGCTGCGGTTTCGCAATGGACGGAATAGGTTTACAATAAGCCCGCAGGACGATATGTTCTCCGTTCGTGATGCCCGCAAGAATTCCTCCCGCATGATTGGTTTTAAATCCTCCGGGCATTATTTCATCGTTGGTTTGAGAGCCCTGCAAACCGGCCATGGAGAATCCGTCACCCACTTCGACCGCTTTCACCGATCCGATGCTCATCAGGGCCTTGGCCAGATCGGCATCCATTTTGTCGAAAACCGGTTCGCCCAGCCCTCCGGGACAACCGCGGACGATAATTTCCACTATCCCGCCCAGGGAATCTCCTTTTTTACGGACGGCCGTAATTTTTCTTTCCATCCTGGCTGCCGCCTGTAGATCCGGACAAAAAAGAGCGTTTTCCTGCACGGCCGTTCTCAGCTTTTTTTCTGCGGCCATTCTGCCGCGGTCAATCGCGATGGAACCGATTGCCTTGGTATAGGCGATGACGTCGATACCGACCCGATCAAGTATCTTTGCTGCAATTGCTCCGGCGGCAACACGGGCGGCTGTTTCTCTGCCGGAAGCCCGTCCGCCGCCTCGCCAGTCGCGGATTCCGTATTTTTGCAGGTAGGTAAAATCGCCCTGGCCGGGGCGGAAAACATCCTTCAATGCATCATAGGAAGAGGATTGCGCGTCAGCATTCCTGATGATGAGGGAGATCGGCGTACCGATTGTTTTACCCTCAAAAACGCCGGAGAGGATTTCCACCAGATCCCCCTCTTCTCGTGTGGTGGAGGCTACAGAGGCGGAAGGTTTTCGTCTATCGAGAGCCTGCTGAATATCGGATGCTTTCAAGGAAATTCCAGGAGGACAGCCGTCAACGACGGCTCCCAGAGCTCTGCCGTGTGATTCTCCCCAGGTTGTGACGCGAAAAACGCTGCCTGTCGTATTGC
>ENA-UPTA01004941-UPTA01004941.1-activated-sludge-metagenome-genome-assembly--contig:-NODE-4941-length-12450-cov-5.073094_pt1 | contig 12450 bp, 9 predicted proteins | sample MGYA00238184_ERZ773361 | MGnify/ENA primary metagenome ERZ773361 (study PRJEB29100, sample SAMN05720205) | activated sludge metagenome | isolation source: anaerobic digester from wastewater...
CGAAAACGGGACGGGGAAGGAACTGGTGGCGCGATCCATCCACCGGAAAAGCAAACGGGCCAATCGTCCCTTTATCGAAGTCAACTGCGCGGCCATTCCGGAAGAGTTGATCGAAAGCGAATTGTTCGGTCATGAAAAGGGTGCCTTCACAGGGGCGACGGCGGCTAAACGGGGCAAGTTCGACCTGGCCCACGAGGGGACGATTTTTCTCGATGAAGTGGCCGACATGAGTCTCAAGGCCCAGGCCAAGATTCTCCGGATTCTCCAGGAAAAGAAATTTGAGCGCGTCGGGGGGACCAAACCCATTTCCATGGATGTCCGGGTCCTGGCGGCGACGAACAAGGAACTGGAAAGGGAAATGGAATCGGGGCGGTTCCGTCAGGATCTATACTACCGGCTGAACGTGATTCCCCTGGTGGTGCCGCCGCTACGGGAACGGAAGGAAGACATTCCCGTTTTGGTGAAGCGCTTCCTGAAAGATTTCGCCCAGCGGGAGGGGGAGATAGAAAAGACCATCACCGATGACGCCCTGGCGCTTTTTCAGGACCATGACTGGCCGGGTAATGTCCGGGAGCTGAAGAATTTCACGGAACGGCTGGTCATCATGACGCCGGACCTGACCATTACCGAAAAGGAGATTCCCTCCCTGGAGAAGGAAATCCACGGCGAGGGTGCGGAAGAACTGTTGAAAATGGCCGATTCCTACCGGGAAGCCAAGATCGATTTCGAGAAGAGTTTTATCGCCCGCAAGCTCCAGGAATTCGACGGCAACATCTCCAAGACGGCGGAGGCCATCGGCCTGGAACGCAGCAACCTCCACCGGAAGATCAAAGCCTATGGCCTGGAAACGAAGGGGGATTAAAACGGACGCGATCCCTGTCCTCTAGAAAGATCGTTCCCCCCACCTGGTGTTTTCATCTACCGTTTGTGTCACGTTTGGTCCCTGACTACTACCTGTTTTTCGGGTTGACTTATCTGCAATGTGCCCATATAAAGGAAACACAAATTCCAAATTGAGGCGCAAAATGGAATTATTACCGCGTTTTCTCACCCCCCCGGGGAACAGTTTCTTTCTCTTTGGTCCCCGTGGAACCGGGAAATCGACGTTCATCCAACAGTCGTTTCCTGATGCCCTGTATATAGATCTGCTTGACGTTGCTCAAGCACGCTCCCTGGCTGCCCGACCGGAACGTCTTAAGGAACTGATAGCCGGCCGATCCAAGTCAACACATGTCGTCATCGACGAAATTCAGCGCGTACCCGAACTCCTCGCCTTTGTGCATAGACTGATCGAATCGGAAAAAGATCTGAAGTTTGTTCTCACCGGGTCCAGTGCCCGAAAACTTAAACGCACAGGCGTCGATCTGCTGGGTGGCAGAGCTGTCATGCGGACGATGCATCCCTTTATGGCATGCGAAATCGGGCACCGGTTTGAGCTTGGTCAGGGGTTACGGTATGGGCTGCTGCCCATTGTTTTTGCCGCGGAAGAGCCCGCCGACGTATTGCGTGCCTATGCCGCTCTTTACATCCGCGAAGAGGTTCAGATGGAAGGCCTTGTCAGAAACATGGGCCATTTTTCTCGGTTTCTGGAAGCGATAAGTTTTTCTCACGCATCCCTATTGAATATTGCGAACATTGCCCGTGACTGTGAAGTGGAGAGAAAGACGGTGGAAGGGTACATCCAGGTTCTGGAGGATATTCTTTTGGGGTGGCGTCTCGATATCTTTAGAAAAAGGGCAAAGCGGGAACTAGCAGGGCATCCGAAGTTTTTTCTCTTCGATGCCGGCGTTTTCCGTTCGTTGCGCCCTGCGGGGCCGCTGGACAGATCGGAAGAGATAGAAGGGCAGGCGCTGGAAGGTCTCGTTGCCCAGCATCTGCGGGCCTGGATTGCCTACTCCGGTATGGAAAGGGAATTATATTACTGGCGCACCCGTTCAGGTGTGGAGGTGGACTTCATCGTCTACGGACAGGACGGCATCTGGGCCATCGAGGTGAAGAACACAGGACAAATTAGACCTGCGGATTTGCGGGGCCTTCTCTCGTTTCGGGAAGAGTACCCGGAAGCCCATACGATTTTCCTGTATAGGGGTGCGGACCGCCTGCTCAGAAACGGCATCTTGTGTCTGGCGTGTGATCAATTCTTAATGTCTTTGCGGCCAGATCGCTCCCTTGAGGCGCCCGGCGGCGGTACGTGACCTTTATGCTTCGTGCCTGTTGGAGGTGTCTCCGCGTTTAAGCCTCCGAAGGCAACATCTCCAAGACGGCGGAGGCCATCGGCCTGGAGCGGAGCAACCTGCACCGGAAGATCAAGGCCTACGGGCTGGAAACGAAGGGGGATTGATACGGTCGGATATTCATTAATATCAGTATATTACATGGTGTGCCGCCGAAAAAACCTGCATGGATGTCCCCGAGTTTCCCGAGTTTTGAGTTTCCCCAAGAATCTTGTCCCTCAGGTATCAGTTTTCTCTAAGATTTCTCCCTGTGGTCGAAGTGAAAAAAACGACTTAAGAATCTTTACTTTGCCGGTGCATTAAATTCCTTTAGCTTTTCGCGGAGATAGGTTTCCGACCTGACCAGTTTCCCATCCGGCAATCTGATTAGATAGGATTTCCCTGTCACGAATGACTTGGATGCACACAGGCGGATAAAATCGTCCGCAGTCTGAACCCGACGGCCGACCTTATCGCGCTTCATTTTCAAGTGTTCCGCGGCGTCCTTGCCGTCATACTCGGAGCCGTTCCGGATGAATTTCGCGCCCGTTGAATGCTCGACCGAAGAGATCAGAAAGTCGATCTTATGCTTTTCTACATGGTCCTGCGCCATGGCTGCTCCCGAAAAGAGTAACAAACCGGACAGGACCACAGCGAGAATGTTTTTCATGCTTCGAGGGTGTTTCAATTTTTGACGTACCCTGCTGCAAAACCGGAAAGATGACGGGTGCCAGTGTTCTACGCCGTTTCATCCGACAAAACGCCGATGGTGATGGGCCGCCTCTTATTCGCCTTGCTATTCATGTAATTGCATACAGTGGTTAAGTGACATGCCACCGGTCCGTATAATATTCGCTTGTAAAAAGTGGCCGTCATCGACATGCTGAACTCTTTCAGGTAATTAGCCCCGTTTCGGCACTAAATTCCCCATAAAGTTAGCGTTCAGATCGAAGAGATCATGGTTACGGTTGTTATATCGGAGCGCCAGTGCTTTCAAATAAAGAGGGAAATATTCTTTGGAGACGCCGTGGTGTTTAATCAGCCGTTCCTTGGCCCAATTCCAGAATCCCTCTAAACCATTTTAATAGACTGTTCCGGAAGAGAAAAGATTTTTACGGTCGATCTTCATGTGTCGATATCCGCAAAACATCAGGCTGTCGCAACTCCTTAATTTATAAATGTAAAAAACACTAAGTTAACTCACAAATTACCTAATACAAAGCAAGCAAATCAAAGGAACGCTTTGAGAAAAAAAGGCTTTCGTTGATGTGTGTATAAACAATCCCATGTCATTCCCCCGGTTTCGCGCGCACTATACCGAAGCGATTTTGTTCTTGTCAATGAAATATGTTGCGGTTTCGGGTGATAAATCTCACGTATCATTCGGTTTTTCGCTTCGCAGCTCCCGCAGGGGAAAACGGTTGAAGGGAAGGAAAGCAAGTCCCAGGATCAGGGTTATGCCGACGGAGAGGGCATGATAAACCACGGCGAAGCTCAGGGCGTCGGCCTTGGCGAGTCCGAAGAGCGTCAGGGCCAAAATGCAGGCGTAATGCCAGTTGCCCACAAAACCGGGTGCCGTCGGGACGGCGATCCCTACGATCAGGATGAACATGAGGACGAAGGCGGCCAGAGGCGACAGAGTGTAGCCGAAGGCGAGAAATAAGGCATAAATAACAAGCACATCGACAATCCAGACCAAAAGCGACAGCAAGAAAAGCCAGGCCAGTCTCTTCCAGTCGGTGATGACGGCAAAGCCGTCGATGAAATGACCGATCAAGCGGCTGAGCTTTCCGGCGTATCTTCTGCGCAGCGATGAGGGGAGCCATCTTTCCGCGCTCTTCAGTGCGTTTCGCCTGACGATGAGCAGGATGAAGCAGGTGACCACCACCAGCGTGATGATCGCGATCAGAGAAACGGACCGGACCAGCCAGGGAGGAAGCGGAATCGAGGGAAACACCAGAGCCGCCATGAGCAGCAGGGCAAACATATCCAGGATCCGTTCGACGAGAATGGTGGCCAGAGCCGCCGCCATCGGCACGTCCTTCTTCCGGGAAATCAGAAGGGGCCTCACCAGCTCGCCCAGGCGGGCGGGAATGGCGACTACGGCCAGGAAACCCACATTCGTAATCGAAAAGAGGGTGAATGGATCAACGTGTGCGATGGGTTTCAGGATGCCCCCCCAGCGGATCGCGCGCAGCACCTGCATCAAAAGCATCATTGCCAGAGACAACAGGACATAGGACGGCCGGATGCCGTGAATCGCTTCGGCGACGGCTTGAAACTGCAGTCCGCGTAAAGAAAGGTAGACCAGAACAGCACTCAGGACGATACCCAGGATTATCTTCTTCATACCTGGCGAACCTGTTCCTCAACCCGCGGATGCATCCCGGGAGAAATAACCGATGATTTGTGCATGACTTCCGGTTTCTCCATGTGCGTGTTCATCTTCACCACGGCCTGTGCGGTGCTCTTTTTCACTTGTCGAACAGGAAAGATTGAAAAGCAATACATGGTGTAGTAAGTATTGGCAACTGGAAATTAAGCCATCATGCTTTTTATGCCCGGGCAACGCGCACAATGCCGGCGTCTTTTCACGCCCCTGACTGCACGTTCGGATATGGTTCAGAAACCGGATTCTACCGGATGAATATATTTCAGGGAGGAATTTATGGAGATTTTCTTGATCACCCTTCAGGCGGTTGTCACCCTGCTCGGTATCGGCGTCCTTGGCTTCTGGATTATCGGACATCACCGCGCATCGGGCGAAACCCTCGGGTTTCTTTCCGCCCTGTCCATCGATGTAGCCGTGCCGTGCCTGGTTCTGGCCAGCCTGATCGTCGATTTTTCACCCCAAAAAAACCCCGACTGGTGGCATATGCCCCTGTGGTGGCTGGGCTTTCTCGTCGTGTCGCTTTCACTGTCCCTCCTGTGCTCCCTGCTCGCCCGGCGGGAATACCGGGGGGAATTCGCCATGGGTCTTTTCTTTCAGAACGGCCTTTTCTTCCCTCTGATCATCGTGACAGGACTGTTCGGTACACAGAACCCCTATTTCGTGCCCCTGTTTCTTCTGGTCTTTCTTCATCCGACGCTGATGTTCAGTACGTATCAATTCTTCTTCCCCCGGAAAGAGCAGGCTCAGGTTTTCAGCATGGCCCGGTTTTTCAATCCGGTGCTTGTTTCGACCATCGTCGGCATGGCCATCGCCCTGATCGGCATGCAGGCCTATGTACCCCACTTCGTCAAAACCATTTTCATCATGGTCGGCGCCATGGCTTCCCCTCTGTTCATGCTGATCCTGGGCGGCAATCTTTACCACGACATGATGTTGGAGGCGGGAGGGAAGAGAGCTTTTTACTACGGAGAGGTGATTAAGTTTTCTCTGGCCAAAAATTTTGTCTTCCCCCTGGTTGCCCTTGGGATCTTGATCCTCGTCAAACCGGCTTTTCCCGTGGCCCTGATCCTTATGCTGGAGGCCGCGGTGCCGCCTGTGACGGCGATACCCATCTTTGCCGAACGTTCAGGTGGAAACCGGGCCCTGGCCAGTCAATTTATTATCGGGAGTTTCCTGCTTTCCCTGATATCCATTCCCATTGTTCTCTACCTCTTCAGCCTGTTCTTCCCGTTCCCGGGGTAGGGAAAGACAAGAAAAGAAAGGACGGCTAAGCAGTCCAGAAACGGGGCATGAGAGTCCGTGGAAGGGATTAGTTGACTTCCAGGCGCATCAGTTGCGCCATTTTAACGGCCGGCCGGTCATCTATGCGGCGTCCGTCATGGTAGAAGGAGACCAGTTCCAGCTTGCCGTGAAGGGCCGCCGGGATGGCTACGTCGTCGGGGGTGATCGTGGCCCGTCCCAGGGATTTCCGGGTGGGCCATTCCATGGAGGCGTAACTCAGATAAACCAGTTTGGAGCAGTAAACCCGGTTGCGGGTTTCGACTTCGAAATTGAAGTCGTAAGGTTTTCCCACCTGGTGCAGCGCCCGGATGATCGTGCCGGCACGGTCCTCGCCGTTTTGATCCGGTTTGCGGAGAATGCCGATGCTGTCGATGTTCAGGAAATGTTCCAGGGTGTTCATCTCCACCCCGGACCGTAATGCCTCAACCACCGTTTTGCCTTTGCAAATTTCCTTATGATAACGGGTCACAATGGGATGGTTCCAGATCCCCATGTTTTTCAGTTCGGATTTCGTTCCGATCCAGAGCGCCGCGTGGCCCCAGTAACCGGGAATCAGTTTGTCCGTCAGCCGGAAAGGGGTCTTGTCCAGGAGGATATCTCCTGATTTCAGTATGTTGTGAATATCGAGCAGGACGTCTTTTCGCTGATAGAGCTTTCCCCGGCGGATTTCCACAAGACCGACGGTATTGCTGAAAACCATGCTGAGCAGATGCAACACCTCGCGCGCCACTTCGTCCCACCTCTCCTTGTTGATGGAAAAGAGGGTGAACGGGGTGACATGCGCGATGGGTTTCAGGATCATTTCCCAGCTGATCGATTGCAGTACCTGCCCCAGGCACAGCAGGATGACGGATAAAAAGATGTAAAGGGGCTGAACCTGACGAAGCGCTTCCGCCATACGCTGGAACGGAATCCCCTGCAGGGAAAGTGTGACAAGGATTGAACTCAGAACAAGACTGACGATGACCTTTTTCATGGTTCAGAGAACCCGTCTCCTCAAATGGTGCCGATTCGTGAAATCTGTCTGGTGTAACCTCTCTATTATCTATTTAACCGGAATGGAAAAATCGTCCGGGCAGATTTTATTCCTGAAGAAAGATGGGTAATAAATACATGGACGTTCCGGTCTTGGCAACCGGAATTTACAAATCCGCGTTTGTTTTTTTGCGACGGCGATCCACCGGCCGCTCGGCATGGGATCAAAATTTCCATCTGGAACGGCGGCGATGCCCCGAGCGGCGATTTTGAAGTGAGGTTTCACTGTGTCGATTGTCCCCCAGCGCCTTGGGAACGAAGACCAAGATCTTTTCCCCCCTGGCGGCCCAGCAGGTCCATCAATTCGTCTATCCCGATCCGCCGCCCGACACATGGAAAACGGGTCAATACACGCTTGAAGTCGTCGTTGATCCAGAGAGGAAGATCCCGGACGACTTTCGGGGAGATAATACCCGAATCCTCCCATGCCAGGTGTTGCCTTAAAATAAAAAGACACCGGCTATTTTTCCAGGAAGTGGGATTAGCTCAAGAAATGGGGGATTGTTTGTGATATTCTCTTTCCGGAGGGGCGCTTAAAGGATCATTTTAAAATTAAAAGGATTAAGTCTTCGCGTCATGAAAGAGACAATCATCAGCGGTTACATTCCCGGAGCCATCGGCCGGGTGGCGGCATTGCATGCCGAATATTACGGCGCGGCCTGGGGATTCGGCCGCTTTTTTGAAGCCAAGGTTGCTACGGAACTATCCGAATTCATGATGCATTTCGATGAAAAGCGGGACGGTTTCTGGGTTATTTCGGACGGTGACTGCGTCGAAGGGGCAATTGCGATCGACGGAACGGAGGCGGAAACAGAGGGCGCCCATCTGCGCTGGTTTATCCTTGCGGAGACACTGCGGGGGCAAGGGGTGGGGCACCGCCTCCTGGCGGAGGCCGTTACCTTCTGCCGGGCGCATTCCTATCGGCAGATTTACCTGTGGACATTTCAGGGTCTCCAGCCGGCCCGTCATCTCTATGAAAAATTCGGGTTTGAACTGGTGGAACAAAGGTCGGGTATGCAGTGGGGCAAGGAGGTCCTGGAACAGCGTTTCGTTCTCAATGAGGCCGGATTTGGAGCAAGAGCTTAGGTAGGGAGATAGGAGATAACGATGGCGGATGAAGGTATTCATTCAGGCGGTTGGGTCTTTTCCATCCGCCTGTTTTATATGAGACTTAAAATATGGAAATCCCTCCTTTAAGATTCAGCTCAACTTTTATATCTCCGTCCAAATCTAATTTGGACAAGCGATGTTTTTTCTATTATAAATTGCGAGAAATTCTGGTGTTGTTTTCTTGTTTTTTGGGGTAAAAAATATTCAAGCAATTTTCCTATGGTGTTATGCCTCCGATGCCTTTATGGGGACGATAGTCCATAGTTTGTGAAAAGACCGTTTTCCCGGAATTCATTCGCCGCACCTCCCCAAAAGTGGCGGATTTTTATATCAGGAATAAATTTCCAAATCGATAAAAAGGCAAGACATGCTTAAATGTTTGTCCTTGTTATGCTTTCTGTGCGAGCAAATTAAATTTACCGGACACGACGGATAATTTACCTCGTGTAACGCTCAACTCCCAAAACTTCCTATAAATAAGGAAAGCGCATTGATGATGTCCGAAAAATATGTCGGTGTAGGATACAGCGCAATGTCTGACGGTTTTATGGCCGGGGCGGAAGCGACACGCGAAGCGATTGACTCAGGGAATATCCTGGATACGTCTTTCGTCCTGGCATTTGCCGCGAATAGGGCCGATTCAGAAGCATTCCTCCGTGGAATCCAGTCCGTTACAGGCGGCGATACCCCCGTTGCCGGAGGAGCGGCCGTCGGAATGATTACCTGCGAAAATTTATCATACAGCGAAACGCCTTCCGGCGTGGCGGTTTTCGATTCTTCCCTGTTGAAAGCGAACACCGCGCAGGTTAATGATATCGACAACGATCTTCACGGCGCTGGCATGAAGCTGATCAAGGAACTCACACCGGATAAGGCGACCAAGGCTATTCTGATATTTTTTGACTCCATGCTGCGACCGGGCACATCGGATACCCCGCCTTCAATACCCTCGTCGCGTCCGATTCTGCAGGGCATACATTCGAGGCTCGCATCTGAGATCCCGATTTTCGGGGCAGGCATGATATCCAACTTTGAACTATCGTCTTCATTTATCCTTGGAAAGTCAGGTACGGGAGAGAAATGCATGGCAGGCGCTGCGCTGTCGGGAAATTTTAAAGTGTATTGTACCATTACTCACGGAAGTGTCCTGCTTGACGGAATTTACCACCGTATTACACGGCAGCAAGGCGCAGCCGTCATGGAACTGGACGGCAAGTCGATCGTGAAAACGATCAATGAAATTTATGGAAACGATTCCTGGCAAAAAGAGCGTCCGGTGACAAATCTCACGCTCGGCATCAATAACGGGCCAAAATTCGGCAAATTTGACGAGGATGCCTATGTAAACCGCCTTATTGTCGGCCCTCTGCCTGACAAATCCGGCGTGATTCTTTTTGAGGAGGGTCCGCAGGAAGGGGACGAAATACAATTTCTCCAGCGCGATCCGATCAAGACGATTGAATCAACCAGGGAAAAGACTTTGGCTATCCTTGACGATATCATGAAAGATGGGAAGCATCCGGTATTTGCGCTTTACATCGACTGTGCAGGACGGGCAGCGTCCATTTCGCTTACCAAATCCGAAGAAGCCGCAATCGTACAGGAAACCATGGGCGCGGCCGGCATCCCATTGCTTGGTTTTTACTCGGGCATTGAGATTGCTCCCATACGCGGCGCATCACGCGGACTTGACTGGACCGCGGCGTGCTTATGATTCTTGCCGTGGACTGAGATATGCCGTTACACGCATGTCCAGATTAGCGTTTCACGGTGGTTTGTTACGGCGTAGGGTTTAAGTTAATCAAAAACGATTTAAGGGGGTATGCAAGTTGAACCCTGATTTGGCATAGCAATCCTTGCCAAATCTTGACTCCCAAGAGGGTTCAACCATAGACTTGTTCATCAGAATAATTAAATGTTTCATACAATTATTTCCTCGGTGGGAGTTTCAGCATGCAGGCAAGAAGAAGTCAAAATTCGCGAAATAATTCAGAAAAGAACCGTGATCTTGAGCGACAATTAAAAGATAAAGACATTGAAATCGCATATTATAAAAGGATAGCCGAAGAAACCGGCAAGAACAGCATTCGCCAGCTTACCGAACTTTCGCAGATGATATATGAACGCAACCGTATCATGGCAGAGCGTGAGGTCCTTCTTAAAAAGGAGAGAAAACTTACGGCGGACCTTAACAGCATGAATGAGTCCCTGCGGATACTTGCCACGATGGATTCGCTTACGGGTGTATTCAACCGACGCACCATTCTTGAATCGCTGGAAAAAGAGCTGCGTAGATCGCAAAGATATGGAAAAGTATTTAGTATGATCATTATGGATATTGATTTCTTTAAAAATGTCAACGATACATACGGCCATCAAACCGGAGATAAGGTATTAAGATCTGTGTGTGATAATATTAAAGCCAATATTAGAGTAAATGACGTTATAGGCCGGTATGGCGGAGAAGAATTTCTGATCATCATGCCCGAAACCGACACCGATCATGCTGCAATAGCGGCAGAAAAGCTCAGATTAGCCATTGGGTCCAATCCCTTGTCTGAAGAAAACACGCGGGTTAAGGTCACTGCGAGCTTCGGCGTTTCGAGTTACAGGCAAAACGACGATACGAAAATGATTATCGCACGGGTAGACAAAGCACTTTATGAATCCAAGCAGAACGGCCGAAATCGCGTCACGGTAACCTAATTCGAATCCAAGGGATATCCATTTTCCATCTAATATCGTCATATTGCGGAAATAGTCGCATGGTTTTCATGCCTAAGTTCACACACAAGACCAGTTCTGTATGAAAATCCTGTTCAGGGCTATGTTATGTCTGTATTTGGTGTCGGATTTTTCGAATGTTTAATGCAGAGATTGGTTTGAGTCGTTCCCGGCGCCGGCAGTTAATAATTATTGAGCCTGCTACGATCAATCGACCACTGTACTTTCGTACTCAGTTTTATGATGGTTGATTAAAGCAACAGAACGCATCTCCATTAAACTAAAAAAACCAGGTTATAACTTAATGCATAGAAAACCATTATAACCTGGTTCTAATAATTGGTTTTATTTGGAAAATCAGGCCGCCAGCTTACCCAGAGTCCCGAGTGCAAAAGCCATCACAAAAAGGGCGACGGTCTCGATGATACCGAGAACGACAATATAATTACCGAAGCCTTTGCCGGTCTCTCCCATGGCATCACAGGCACAAGCCGCCGCTTTGCCCTGCATCCAGGCGGACAGACCGATGGCAATGCCCGCCACAATACCGGTGCCCCATAGGAAATACCCTTTCAGGGCATATTCCGCCATTTTGTTCATGAGAATCATGCCGTAAATGGTCTGGGTCAGGGGCGCACCGACAAACGCAACCAGAATAAAGGAAGCGGCCTTGTTTTGTGAAAAATTCTTTTTCCAGGCTCCAATGGCAGCCATACCCGCTTCGCCGGCGCCTAAAGCCGAACCCATGGCGGCAAAGGCCAGCGCTGCAAGCGGCCCCAGATCTCTTAACTGGGCAATAAAACCGGTATCCATATTTATTCTCCTTTTCTGAGAGGGTTATACATGACTCCGGACCATTTCACATCAACATGGTTCGAGAATTCCAGGACATTCAACCGGACACCATGGACCAGTATCGACATGGGACTCAAAAGGAGATTGAGGCTGTGTCCGAACAGAATGATGAATATCGCAATCAAGGCGGAAAAGACGCTGTCAAAACCGATTCCGGCAGCCATGCGATTAAACGCATCCGCAACGGAAACACCGGCCAGACCGACGGCAAAAAGACGGATGTAGGAGACAACATCCGTAAAATTATTCATAACGTTGAGAAGATAGTTGCCGAGACCTTCACCGAAATTACGAAGTAAGCTTTTTTGTGTTTCTGTGAAAAACAAAATCAGAAGCGTTCCGAAAGCAAAGAGATAAACGACAAACCAGGCAAGCGGTTTGCCCAGAATAAGCGTGTTGGCGACAAAAACGGAGCACCAGATGATCGAGAGCCATCCCAAATCGACCAGCATGTTCAGGCGGGGCCATTTCAAGACCATCTGCCAGAGATGGCCGATGGTCAGATGCGTCGCCCCGATGAAAAAGCACAGCATCTCAACGCTCGTATTATCACGCAGGGCCGGAATCACCGGGTGAACCCAGTTCGGAAGCCAGGCCTGGCCGAAAAAGGTTCCGCTCAAAACACCCATCAACGCCGTGGCGCCGCTCAGGAAATAGAAGAAATGGAAAAGGGTCTGATCCGATAATAATTTACCCCATTTTCGCTGAGCGAAGAAGGTCAGGGAAAAAACAACCAGACCGTACCCCAGGTCGTTGACGAGCAAAGCAACAAATAAACTAAAGAAAATAAAGAAGATCGGAAGAGCGTCGTGTAGGGAAAGAGTGTATAGCGGTGTGTAG
>ENA-UPTA01004946-UPTA01004946.1-activated-sludge-metagenome-genome-assembly--contig:-NODE-4946-length-12439-cov-6.976098_pt1 | contig 12439 bp, 12 predicted proteins | sample MGYA00238184_ERZ773361 | MGnify/ENA primary metagenome ERZ773361 (study PRJEB29100, sample SAMN05720205) | activated sludge metagenome | isolation source: anaerobic digester from wastewater...
ACTCCTTATAATGAAAATGAACTTTTTAAATGTTTTAACATGAATAGGATGAACTAAATGTTATTAGTCGTAAAAAAGTTAATTCGTGTACTAAAAAAATAATGGGCTGCAAAATTTGCAGCCCATTATTTTTACGAAATATTTCAGTAATTATCTTCCTTGCTCGGAAATCCAGTTTTTACCGAAATCGGTCATTTCTGTACTGGAAAATCCGTAAATACTTTTGATGGAGTTTTGTACGGCATCAATTTTTGACAACTGGTTCTCGCTATCCGTAACAAATTTGTACATGGTAGCATCTTCGCCGATGGGTGCCAGCAGATTGTCCAGTAAATCCTCTATTTGTGCATCGGTGATTCTGCGCTGGGATGCAGGGATAGCTTTGAATCCGTGAATGAAACCAACACACTCGCTCAAGGCGTGCAGCGCGCCTACTTTTTTGGCATCTGTCGGGAAGGCTACAGACAAATCCGCTTTCGCTCCGGTGGTGTAATTTACTACAGTAGCCATGATTGCTTTTTCAATCAGCAATTTTACTTCGCTCAGCGCCTGATTTTTTTCCTTGTCATAATCAGCGCCCGCTTTTACGGCTGCCTGCAATTTCAGGAATTGCTGTTTGATTTTGGTGTATAAACCAGTGCCATCATTCTTATCTCTGCGGGCAGTGTACAATGCAATGTAAGTATCCGGTGTTGTCGTATTGGCAGCAGTGTTGGTATTCGGGAAATTCGGATGTGCTCCGTAAATGCAAATCATACGGTCGATAGTTTCCTGTGTGATTGCTCCCTGCGAAAGCGCAACGATATGGTTGTATAAAGTAGCGGCATACATTCCTTTTTCCACTTCCTGCATGATTTCCTTGCCGCCTTTATCCAGCAAGCGATTGACAAACACACCTCCGTTGGTAGCTGTCGCGCCGTCCGCCGGATTGTAGCTGTTCTGACTGGAATTAACCAACGTATTCAGCCATGTATTTTCGATCAGGTTGCTGTAATAGGTAGCAGTTTTACTTTTCAGTGTAGTTGTTCCGTTTTCAGAAAAATAGTAATCGAGCGAGTCTGACACCAGTTTATTCGCCACATTATCTCCTACTTTCATGTAATTGGCGAAAGAAGTTAACTGACTTCTGAGTGCCTTCTCAACGGTGACATTGGCGTCATAAGATTCGCTGGTATAGCTGGTTGGAATGACTAAATCCGGTTTGTCTTCTTTCTGGCAGGCGGAAAAGAAAGTTCCGAAAGCGACGAAACCTAATGCGGTAAAAAATTGCTTTTTCATGGATACTGATTGGTTTATTGTTTAAATTTATTTAGACTAATTTTAAATAGTATGCAATATTAGGGAACAAATGTGACCTGAGAAATCACAAAAAATGGGATTTTGATACCTAATGTTAGGTACTCTGATTAAACTTCGAATAAGAAAATGAGATTACATCACCGCCTCGCCCAATTCTTCTTTGGTGATAAGGCCATTCTGAATGGCATACACGATCATCTCGGAAGATGAATTAATCTTCAGCTTCTTCATGATGTTTTTTTTATGGGTATACACGGTGTGCGTACTGAGAAACAGGTGACCGGCTATCGTTTTGGCGGTCCATCCTTTGGCGGTCAACTTAATAATTTCCGTTTCCCGCAACGACAGATTGAATGCCTTGCAGTTGTCTTCGCCGGTGTGTACGTGTTTTTCAATAATGATATCGATAATTTTGTGGCACAGGAATTTTTCACTTTTGGCGGTAGCAAAAATCGCGTTCACAATCTCATCCTTGTCGCATTCCTTGGTAAGAAAACTCAATGCGCCGGATTCAATCACCTTGAACACATTGGTTTTGGTTTCATCCGAAGAGATAATCAGGAAATTGGTGCCCGGAGAAATCTTTCGCACCGCCAGAATATCATCAATAGAAAAATGCTTCTCGTTGTTATAGTCGAAGATGACTACATCCGGATGAGTAGTCTGCGCCAGTTCCATCAATTCTTCCGAATCCGTGGCTTCACCGACAATCTTAACGCCTTTCACATCCTCCAACAGGTTTTTCAACCCGAAACGGATAAGATATTGAGCATCTGCCAGCACGATTTTGACCATGGAATGAAAAAATAGTTTTTCAAATGTAGGAAAATAGGTCGAAACTGCTACGTTTTTTAATTGAATAAAATATAAAGTGGTATTTTTGAAGGCGCACTGTCCGGATGCAACCGCGTTTTTTAATAAAGGAAAATACATCCGGACATCAATAAACAACGTGCAGCCGCTGCTATATGAATACCAGTTTATCTTTTCATCCTACTATCGCAGGCTATCTGAACAGTCAACTGAATATTGATATCTGGGACAGCATACAGGAATTGTATGATACGGGCGACTATGCTAAAACCGTGCGCGAATGCATCCGCTACATACATCCCGGTATTGAAGAAAAATATGCCAACGCGGAGCGCACACACTACAAGATTCCGCATGGTTCCATCATTGTGGAGATCCGCATTTCCGACACCGAATTTGAAATCACCGCGCCTTTTCTGAATATCGGCAATGCCAAACGCATTCCGCTGTTGCGACAGGTGGCACAGATTAATGTCACACCGCTGACCTTGTCGCGCATCGAACTGAAAGACGACCAACTGTATTTCCACTATCAGTGTCCGCTGGATTTGTGTGAACCCTACAAAATTTACAATATCATCCGCGAGATCTGCATCAACGCCGACAACTACGACGATGAATTCATCTCCAAGTTCGGCGCCAGCAGGATTCAGGAACCGCATATTGAACCTTACCCGACCGATGTGCAGGAGACCGTGTGGAATACCGTGCAGCTCTACATCCGCGAAGCATTTGAGGCCTATGATATTCTGGAAAGCAAGCGAAAAACTACCTACTTGTGGGATATCCTGGCGATTACCTTACTCAAAATAGATTATTACTGCGCGCCACAGGGCAACCTGCGCAGCGAGATTGAAAAGACATTCAATGTCCTGAACGGAAAAGACGATTATTACCAGCGATTGAGTGCCGCGCGGGAATTCCTGAAGAAACTGCAAAGCATGGACAAGCAGCAGTTCATCAGCAATCTGTACAAGATTGAAGTATTCGTGCCGTATAAATTCAAGGCTTCCCTCGAGAGTCTGCGCAACGGATTGCAATATGCTTACGACACCTCCACCAAAGAGATAAAGGGACAGGATTACCTCGGCGCATTGCTGACGATGCAATACGGCATTCTCAATTTCCTGTATTCCAATAACCTCGAAGATATCCACGCGGATATTATCACAAAGGCGATGGAAAAGACCTCTTCACAGCCCGTAGCGGGTGCGGCGCGACACCTGTATGAGCGACTCGAATATCTTATCAAATCAGATAAATTGCAGAAAAAAGAGCAGGCAGAAATAGCAGCTCAGGAAAAAAACGCCGAACTTCCGAAAAAGAAAAAAGGATTTTTCAGAAGAATTTTCGGATTTTAACCCAACTTTTACACCCGATGGAGCGACGAATATGAACCACGAAGAACTAAAAAATGCTGTTTTCAAAATCAATACGGCCAGTGGCTCGGGTTCCGGTTTCTATTTGCAGGAACCGCAGGTATTTGTCACCAACTATCACGTGATTGAAGGCAATAAGGAAGTGGCGATTGAGAACCAGCAACAGGACCGATTTCTGGCGCGCGTGGTCTATGTAAATCCGGATACCGACATTGCCTTTCTGAAATGTGATGATATTCATCCGCCGATCTCCGTTCCCTTCGAAAAAGTGCAACAGGTGCAGAGCCGCGACAAGGTGTTTGTATTGGGCTATCCGTTCGGCATGCCATATACCATCACGGAAGGCATCGTCTCCAACGAACGGCAGATGCTGGAAGGCAAAACCTATATCCAGACGGACGCGGCCGTAAATCCGGGCAACAGCGGCGGTCCGGTGGTCAATGCCAATGGCGAGCTCGTCGGTGTAACGACCGCAAAATTTACGGATGCCGACAACGTGGGGTTTGCCATTCCGGCGGAAGATCTGCAAGCGGAATTGTACTCCTTCTCACAGAATAAGTCGATGGTTTATGCCGTGAAATGCCATTCGTGCAAATCGCTGATGTACGAAAAAACCGACTACTGTCCGGAGTGCGGCGCGGATGTAGATGAAAAAATATTTGATGCCTCTGAGACCAGCAAGTTAACGCAGTTTGTCGAGGAAGCCATCGCGAAAATGGGCATCAACCCGGTGCTTGCCAGAAGCGGACAGGAATACTGGGAGTTTCATTCCGGAAGCGCGCTCGTCCGCATTTTTGTATTTGAAAAGGATTATCTCTACGCGACTTCGCCGATGAACAACCTGCCTACCGGCAACCTCGGCGAGTTGTTGAATTACATGCTGAGCAATCCGGTAGCGCCTTATCAACTCGGCATCTACCACAACCAGATTTATCTTTCCTATCGCATCCACCTCAGCGATATCTATACCGACCGCCGACCGGAGATACAGCAATACCTCAGTCAACTCATTCTGAAAGCAAATGACATGGATGATTTCTTCGTGCAGGAATTCAACTGCGAAAAATCAAGCTACGCCAAAGATGAACCGGAGGAACAACAAAGTGAAGCGGAAACTGTCACGCCTTAAAATTCAGGAAAAATTAGTGTCGAAAATTATTTCACGGTGATACGCCCGGTGGATAGAATGGTCTCATCCACTTTCAACTGAAAAAAATAGATACCGGTGCTTTTGAAAATCTCGCGGTCGATTTTTTGTTCGTAATCGCGCACATTAGAGATTTTATATACTTCACTACCCACGATATTGTAGAATATTACCACAACTTTGCTTCTTTCCAAATCAACCTCTTCACTGATTTTGAGCACCGCATTGGTGGTCATCGGATTAGGATAGAATTTCACCATATCCTTATCTCCGAACTTACTGTCCACACTGCTCAGTTCCACAGCTGAAAACGCTGCAGCCTGCTTAGGTGAAAAAAATAAGGCAGTGCACAATATTATAATGAGTGTAAACGTTTTATACATAGGCTTTTTTGTTGGTATGTTGGGGTATATGTGTGGCATATACTATCAAATGTAACTACTTTCCAGGAAAAAGTCAATATCCGTGCCAAAAAATCAGCTGAATTCAAACAAATCCGGCAAATCTGCCAGTCCGCGCATCGAAAAATCCACCCACGGATCCTCCACCGCTGCCGGCGACACCAGAATGGTGTGCATATCCAACGATTTCCCGAACTCCATATCCGACATTTTATCGCCCACCATGACTGATTTTTGGAATACTATCTCCGGGAAATCGGCTTTTGCCAAAAAGGCCATTCCGTTTTTAGGCTTGCGCAGCCTGTCTTCTTCCGATTTGAAATTGGGTGCATAATACACCGCATCGATGCGGCCGCCGTTCAACTCGACCATATTCATCATCATATGATGGATTTCATCGAGTTCCTTTTCTGTGAGCAACCCTTTCGCAATACACTGTTGATTGGTCACTACCACAATGCGCGGAAATAATTTCGCCAGTTTGGGCATCACTTCCAGTACGCCGGGCAGAAATTCAAATTGCTCTTCGCTCAGTACATAACCGCCGTCGATGTTTTTATTAATCACGCCGTCCCGGTCGAGAAACAACGTAAACGCATCATCTATCTTCAGTTTTTTCATATCACATCGGGTTCCGCAGCGACAAACTGCATCTCATATAATTTTTTGTAATAACCTTCGCCTTTCTGCAGCAAAGTTTCGTGCGTGTCTATTTCCTTGATTTCGCCCTTATCCAGCACCATAATTTTATCCGCATTCTGAATGGTGGACAAGCGATGCGCAATCACGATGGAAGTACGACCTTTAATCAGTTTTTCTATTGCCTGCTGTATCAGCAATTCCGACTCGGTGTCAATGCTGGAAGTGGCTTCATCCAGGATCAGAATCTGTGGATCGTACACCAAAGCACGGATAAACGAAATCAGCTGCCGCTGCCCGACAGACAATGTCGCGCCACGCTCCATCACCTTGTGCTGATAGCCATCCGGCAGTTCCATGATAAAGTCATGAGCGCCCACCATCTTGCTGGCAGCATATACTTGTTCCTCCGTTATCTTCGGATTTTTCAGCGTAATATTTTCCATCACCGTCCCGGAAAACAAAAACACATCCTGCAACACCATACCGATATACGAACGCAGTTTATCGAGCTGATAATCGCGGGTGTCCACACCATCCAGCAGAATGCTGCCTTGCTGAATTTCGTAGAAACGATTCAAAATATTGATGGTGGATGTTTTACCGGATCCCGTTGCACCGACAATCGCCAGCGTTTCTCCGGCGCGGAGCGAAAAGGAAATATCCTTGAGCACAAAATGTTCCTCGTCGTAAGAAAACCACACGTTTTTAAATGCAATATCTCCCCGGATTTTTTCCGGTGCCAGCGTTCCTTTGTCTGCTATCTGCTCTTTTGTATCCAGCAATCTGAACACACGCTCCGAGGCGATGATACCCATCTGCAGCGTATTGAATTTATCTGCCAGCATCCGCAGCGGGCGAAAAGCGAGATTGAGGTACAGAATAAATGAAGTGAACACACCGATGGTCGCGAATCCGTTCATCACCTGATTGGCGCCATACCACACGAGCAAGGAAATCGCCAGAGCCAGTATCACCTCCACCACCGGAAAGAAAATGGAATAGTACAGCACGGATTTGTCGTTGGCCACAAAATGTTCGTGGTTCAGTTTTTCAAATTTCTGCTGTTCTTTTTCCTGCGCGTTAAAAATCTGCACGATGCGCATGCCGGAAATATGTTCCTGCACAAATGCATTCAACTGCGCTACTTTATCGCGCACCTCATTGAAAGACACCCGTACTTTTTCCTTGAAAATATAGGTCGCAATGAGAATAATCGGGAAAGTGGTAAGACATACCAACGCCAGCTTCCAGTTGATGTAAAACATAAATCCAATCACGAACAACAAGGTGAGGATATCCGCGACGATGGTGATAATTCCTTCGGAAAAAATATTGTTGATAGCTTCGATATCATTGATGGTTCGGGTGGTAATAATTCCTACCGGTGTTTTGTCGAAAAACTTAAGTCGCATGCGCTGTACATGCCGGAACAATCTCATGCGCAAGTCGAGCATAATGGTCTGACCGAGCGTGGTGGAATATAAGCCAAACAGATATTTCACCACAAATTCCGCGATTAATGTCACCAGCAAGATGGCGCCCATCCACTCGAGCCCCTGTCCGCCTTTTTCCAGGATATTCTTATCCACGGTGAGCTGAATGAGGTAGGGACGAATGGGCGTAACAACGGCCACCATGATGCCCAGAAAAAAAGACCACACAAACAGGCTGCGGAATGGCGTAGCAAGCCCCACCACACGTCGGAGTGTAGCCCAGTCGCTGCCTTTCTTTGCCGGTTTAGTCATTTGTTTCCTGTTTATTAAAATCGTATCGGATATCCCATAAAAACAAGCCTTTTGCGGGCACTGCCAGCTTCACTTCCAGCGGCTGCTGTTGCCGCACAGCTTCCAGCAAGGTGTCGGCATCCATGCGGCCGAGTCCCACTTCGAGCAGGGCTGCCGTGATGCGCCGCACCATATTGCGCAGAAAGCGATTGGCGGTAATCGTAAATACCCAGCCATGTTCTGTTGATTCCCAGTATGCTTCTTTCAACAGACATACCGACGTTTTGTTGTCGCTGCCTTTTTTTTCAAAGGTGGAAAAATCGCGTTCGCCGAGCAATTGCCGGATACAGGCGTTCATTTGTTCCACATCAGGCCGCCACCGGTGAATATGAAAACTGCGGTCTTCCAGAAAGGGATTCTTATCTGTATGAACGAAGTATTTATAGGTTCTGTCGATGGCATCAAAGCGGGCGTGCAGGTTCGGTGCAACCGGGAAAATACGCTGTATGGCAATGCCATCCGGCAGCATTCGGTTGATACGGTACAGGAAATTTTCAGGTTCTTCCTTTTCCGTATCGATATGCGCGAAATAGCGGTGCGCATGTACGCCGGTGTCCGTGCGTCCGCAGCCGGTCACTGCGATAGTTTCCGCAAAGAGTTTGCTCAGATTTTCCTCCAGCACTTCCTGCACGGACAGGGCATTATCCTGCCGTTGCCATCCGCAGAAGGCCGCGCCGTGATAGGAAAGTTCGAGAAAATATCGCATGATACACCTTGTTTGTGCCGGCAAAGATACAAGACTTAGCGGCATAGGCAGGCAATTTATCGGATAAATTTATACTTTTGCAGTCGTACAAGAAGAATCACCACCCTTATTCTGAAGCTATGATACAACGTATTCAAACTGTCTATTTGCTGCTGGTCATCCTGAGCGTGCTGGCTTTTATATTTGTTCCTTTCGGCATTATGGAAAAGGACGGCCTTTCCACGGTGCTGGTGGTAAAAGATTTATGGGTGTTCATTGCCGGTGGCTCCCTGATTGCCCTGCTGGCCGGTGCCGCGATTTTTCTGTTCGGCAACCGTATTCTGCAAATGAAAGTGGTACTGATTAATGCCGTTTTATCGGTCGTGCTGATTGGTATGTTCTTATTCGGCCTGACCAAACATGTGGGCTGGGAAAATTATACTTTCGGATGGGGCGCGCTGCTGCCTGTTTTCATCCTGATTTTCAATATGCTGGCTTACGGTAGTATCAAAAGTGACGAGAACCTCGTGCGAAGTATGGATCGTCTGCGGTAACATCAGAATTTCCAGATTTCTACCCAACCGTCCGCATTGACACCGGCCAGCACGGTCTTGCCTATCTGTATTTTCTTTAACGGCGGCGTAGCGGTGTACTTTATTTCCGAGAAGGTAATGGGATCATAGCTGTACAGTCCGTCTTCTTTGGTGTAATACAATCTGTCATCAATAATCTTGATGGCGTAAATATGCTTCACCGGAATGTTTTTCATGTAATTTCCCTGATTATCGAATATGTAAATCCCGTTTTCGCGATCCAGCACATAGAGCAAAATACCGGACTCTATCATCTGCACCGGCTGTAGCGACTTGCCTATCCACAGGGAAAGTGTATTGCTGACAAAAGCCGGCTGATTGTCTTTATCCAGTTTGATAAGGCGCTGTGTGCCGGCATCCCAGAGCCATAGAAAATTATTGTCGTACGAACTGCCCACACAGGTGATGATGTAGGTACCGAGGTTGTAGGCATCAATCACGTCGATTTCTCTCAATCGGTTATCCAGCTGAATGATTTTTCCGAAATCGGGCGCAAACAGAATCGTTTTGAAACTGTTGACGCTGATAATCTGTGTGCGCTCATCGATGTAGATGCTGCCGTAATTCTGGAAGAAAGTGCCATCCGGATTATATCTTTCCATCATGCCCTTTTGCAGCAGGTAGATATCATTGGTGGTGTTGACAAACAACTTAAACGGCTTTTTTTCGATGGTTTTCAGCCATTGCGGCTGATTCGCCATGGCGGAAAAGGATAATAAAAATGACAACAGCAACACCTTCCATCTGCGTGCACCAACAGATGCCGCAAAATATTTTCGTGTATGTGCGCTTGTTTTCATGTTGTTATTATTCCTGATAATGCAGCAAGGTTATTTTGTCGCCATCGCATACCGCATAGTGGCTGTTCACTATCCAGTCGCCGAGATTGATATAGGTGCTGTCGTTATTCAGCGGAATTTCCATCGGCAGGTGCCGGTGTCCCATGATAAAATAATGACAGGATATTTCTTTCATTTTTCGTTTGCAATATTGTATCAGCCATTCCCTTTCTTCGCCGTGAAATACCTCCAAAGACGGATCGGTGAAACTATGTCTGCTCCAAAGTTGTGCAATTTTTATACCAATATCCGGATGCAGCCATCGGAACATCCACTGACAGACCGGATGGGTGAATATTTTTTTGAGGATTTTATACTTCGTGTCGCCCGGCCCGAGTCCGTCGCCATGCGCCACAAAAATATCGGTATGTCTGCCGTTTTCATCCAACACCCGAAACAACTGCCGGTCGTGGTAGATTTGTACGCCTGTTTCGAGGTAGAGATAATCCTTCAGCCACAAATCGTGGTTGCCGGCAAACATATAGACAGCGATGCCTTTCTCTTTTAAATCCGCCAGTTTCGCGAGAAAACGCACAAAGCCTTTTGGCACGGCATGCGTGTATTCAAACCAGAAATCAAAGACATCGCCCACCAAAAAAATGGCCTGCGCATCCTTTTCTGCCTGATTCAAAAACCGCAATACTTTCTGTTCGCGCAGCCTGCTTTTCTCTTCGTCCGGCGCTCCGAGATGCAAGTCAGACAGAAAATAAATTTTTCTGTTTTCCGTCAGCTGTATGGTGTGAAAGGACTGCATATCATCTTAGCGGCGCATAGCGCCGTTGTATGAACGAAAGATACAATTTATTTTGATTGCAGGTATCGCCTATCTGCTTTGCTCAAAGGCCTCCACCTGATCTTTCAGGCTCAGCAGATAATCGATATCATCGTAGCCGTTTACGAGACAGGTTTTTTTATAGGAATTGATATCAAACTTTTCTTTCTGACCGGTTGCCACAATAGTAATCTCCTGATTTTCCAGATCCACTTTGATGGCAGCGGCCGGGTTCTCCCGGATGGCAGCAAACAAACTGCTCAGAAAGTCTGGCGAAACCACCACCGGCAACAGACCGTTGTTGAGTGCATTATTTCTGAATATATCCGCGAAGAAACTGGACACCACCACCTTGAATCCATAATCATAGATAGCCCAGGCAGCGTGCTCGCGGGAAGAACCGCATCCGAAATTTTTTCCTACCACCAGAATATCTCCGCTGTATATCGGATTATTCAACACAAAATCCTGTTTCGGTGTATTGTCGCTGTTGTAACGCCAGTCGCGGAACAGATTATCTCCGAAGCCTTCGCGCGTCGTGGCCTTGAGAAAGCGCGCCGGAATAATCTGGTCGGTGTCTACATCTTCTATGTTTAAAGGGACGGCTGTTGTTTGTATCGTGGTAAATTTTTCCATTTTATCTTGTTTTTATTTAGTCGAATGAAGGTGTGAACCATTTGTTATCCGGATTTTTCACCTCACGTACGGATATTATATAAACGCTCTTACATCTGAAATTTTTCCGGTGATGGCGGCGGCAGCGGCCATAATCGGACTGGCCAGCAAGGTGCGTGCACCAGGACCTTGTCGTCCTTCAAAATTTCTGTTAGAAGTGGAAATACAATATTTGCCGGCCGGAATCTTGTCTTCATTCATACCCAGACATGCAGAGCAACCCGGTTCTCGCAATTCCATACCGGCTTCCGCCAGAATTTTATCGAGACCTTCCGCTTTAGCTTGTTGTTCCACCTGCTTGCTACCCGGCACTACCCATACCGTCACATTATCGGCTTTCTGTTTTCCCTTCACGATATCGCAGAAAGCGCGCAGGTCTTCCATTCTGGAATTGGTGCAACTGCCGAGAAATACATAGTCCACGGGCTTTCCGAGCAACGAATCGCCCTTTTCGAAACCCATGTAGGCCAGCGCCTTTTCCAGTCCGGCGTCATTGGCGGACGGAATTGCCTCGGATATACCAATTCCCATAGCGGGATTGGTGCCGTAAGTCACCATCGGCTCGATGTCTGCCGCGGCGAAAGTATATTCCAGATCGAACACCGCATCCGCGTCGGTGCAGAGTTGTTTCCATTTTTCCACGGCGGCATCAAAATCCTGTGGCGCAAATTCTCTGCCTCTGAGGTATTCAAAGGTGGTTTCATCCGGCGCGATAACACCACCGCGCGCGCCCATTTCAATACTCATATTGCAGATGGTCATGCGCGCTTCCATGCTCAGGCTGCGGATGGCACTGCCGGCATATTCCACGAAATAGCCGGTGCCGCCACTGGTGGAAATTTTAGAGATGATATAAAGAATAATATCTTTAGCGGTAACTCCTTTGCCGAGTGTACCTTCCACATTAATACGCATTTTTTTCGGTTTGGTTTGCAGGATACACTGCGTTGCCAGCACCTGCTCCACCTCGGACGTGCCGATACCGAAGGCGATGGCGCCGAAGGCGCCGTGCGTGGACGTGTGGGAATCGCCGCACACGATAGTGAGTCCCGGCTGTGTGATGCCGAGCTGCGGCCCGATGACGTGCACAATTCCCTGAAACGGATGGCCGAGACCATACAATTCAATGCCGTGGTTCGCACAATTCTGAATCAGCGTGTCCACCTGTTTGCGCGACAACATCTCACGGATAGGCTGCAACTGATCTTTGGTCGGCACGTTGTGGTCCGCCGTCGCGATCGTTTGTTTCGGACGAAATACTTTGATACCGCGTTTATCCAGTCCGGCGAATGCCTGCGGCGTAGTCACCTCGTGAATGAAATGTTTGTCAATATATACCACCTGCGGTCCGTCCGCTATCGACTGTACGACATGCGCGTCCCAGACTTTATCAAATAATGTTTTTGCCAT
>ENA-UPTA01004948-UPTA01004948.1-activated-sludge-metagenome-genome-assembly--contig:-NODE-4948-length-12435-cov-6.909451_pt1 | contig 12435 bp, 7 predicted proteins | sample MGYA00238184_ERZ773361 | MGnify/ENA primary metagenome ERZ773361 (study PRJEB29100, sample SAMN05720205) | activated sludge metagenome | isolation source: anaerobic digester from wastewater...
TTGTTGTAGTCTGCCACGTTGTTATCGTCTATACCCCTGAGAGATATCAATCCGCTCTCAGAATTGCCCGCGGCGTCTCTGTTCATCAATGCCGCGCCTATAAACGTATTGCTTCCGACTATGCCAAACATTGTCGCTATATAAAGAGTTACTATATTCTTTATCTGCTCGGCGCTGAATTCAGACGATCCTTCAGCTATGTCGTGCCATGATCCGTCGGAAAATATATAAATAGTTGGTTCTAAAGTACTTACGAACCACTGACCATCCTGGCCATCTTCAACTTCATTCGCAGAAGAAAACACGCCCTTAAATTTAAGAGCATTTCTGGCATACATATTAAAGGTGGACCTGTTGGAATTCACCAGATCATGAAAGAAAGTGGTAAGATCGCCTTGCATTTATATCAACCCCGATTAAAAAAATTAGATCATTAGAGTTACTCGAAACTGCAGATATCTACCTGTTTCCGGAACACTTGTATTCTTTGATATAAGAACCCAATCAGAATTAGTAAGACCGCCCCAATCTCCTGTAACCATATAATATGTAACCGGATTGCCGTCTGTATCGGATATAACCGTTACTCCTCCGGCAGAACTTAGGCCTACGCTAGATGAAGAGGTCCTGAATTCTATTGTCTGGGGATCGACAGAATCTACGTCTATCCTGGCGCCTGAACCGGATACTATGTTTTCGACCCAAGAGAAGTTCATATCTATCGGCTGTTCAACAAGGTCCAGGACAGGGCTTAGCCAAGTTCCAGAAGGATGATAAGAAGTATAATCTCCAACAACCGTAAAACCAGCAGTCACATCTGGTTCAGACCCAGTGGCCATGTTGTTTGTTGTGGTATATCTCCTTATCTTTATCATTTTCGATGCTGCTGATGCTATCTGTATGTTTTCGTTGGTAGCCTTTCTTTTAAACTGGACTGTGATTACGTCTCCGATAGACAAATTGTCGCTTTCGGTAAGTAATGAACCGGTTCTTGTTATCCAGTAATAAAGAACATTATTAGTATCATCGACAACGGCAAATTCAGAAATGCTCAAAGAATTTGTGGATGTAAATAAATCTGACAGCATGTCTTCGGTAACCGTAATATCTATTGCTCCACCGTTTACCGCAGATACGCTTCCGTTGCTTATCTCGAGTTTTATATACGGAAATTCTCCCGGTCTGTCAAGTTCCAAATTACCAGAAGCGTTAATCCGAACACCGTCGAGTTGCCCTGTGCCAAACAAGGCAGAACTGTTAAAATTTATCGTATTAAGAGTTATAGGCATTCAATCATCTCCTGTTAATAGATATAACCAAATACTCAAAGTAGCTCATATTCATCAAAGAAGTAGATAGCAATAGGTTTGCCGGCGATTTTTATAGACCCGAGTGGCGAATTTTCGTTTTGCGCCATAGATTTAAGTTGTATATAATCTTTTTCCATATACAGTTTCAATAGAACTCCGGCAGAATTATTTGAAAATGCGTATCTCGAATTATCCCATCTCGGTATATCTCCGCTAGTGGATTTGCCTGTATATTTTGTTGGAGCTGCGTAATATGAACCCTCTCCGGGATATGATGTTATTACATCTCCTATCGTATATCCCTCTTCGTTTATGCATGCCTTTGTGTTGTACTTTATTATGTTTTCTTTGCATCCAAAAACGTGAGGCCTGAAATCTATAGGAATATCGTTTTCTTTTATAATTGGTTTGTCTGTTGTTATTTCGACTTCAACTTCAATATTATCTTCGTCTGTATCAATGACTAGGTATCCATCGTTGTTAAAACCGATTATTGTGTGGTCATCGGAAGATATTTTGCTTATATTTTTTGCGTCTACGACAAAGAGATTTTCGTATATCTTTCTAGCTATGGAATTTATAGTGTACGAATTGTTCTCTTTGTTTATCTGAACGCCGTTCAGGTTCATCGGATTTACATGCACATACCACGGCGAATTTTCATCGGAAGAGTAGAGCATGGTTAAAACTTCTTCCCTATCTGTATCGTTGGTTACAAATACAGGTTTGGACAGATGGTAATATCCGCCGCTCGCGCTTACCGAATAATCTGTACCTTCGATTAAAGATGGAGTTACCGATAGCAAAAACGAAGATGTTCTACCGAGGCCAGAATGTGGATAAGGTGTATAGTGCACAAAGTAGGCTCCGCGCAGGTTTGTGTAGATAGATATTGTGTTCTCGTCTCCAAGCAGCATATAATTTTCAGTACCAACGTTAGCTCCGTTGTACGTGGTTATTGAAATGCTGGCGTATAACTCGTCATTGGAAACAAAAGAAAAACCGGGTATATCCATTTTGTAAAACAATGGAGCGCCGGTATCTTCGTGAAGCGTTAGGGTTGCAAGTATATTTGGAAAAGGCACTTGGCTAACCGGTGCAGCGGTAATAGATATAGAATTCGATCTATAACAAAGGAACGATATAAGTTCTCTGTTGGTTATGCTCGATGCAATCACAGCTATGCCGTCATTTGCAGTATTCTGTTTAAGTACATACATATCATTCAACCTCGAATGCTAGGGGAATGTATAACTCTTCAAATGTTTCTGGCGTCTCTTCTGATATAGTAAAAGTTAAATTGCCAGAAGGCATGACGTCGTATTCTAGACCGGATGTTACGTGTACGCTTATCGTATACACGCCGGCGTTGTTAGGTATTATAATTGGCTTTCCAGAGACCACGCGCTCTATTGTTGAAGACAATCCGTCTTTTGTTATTACTATAGAAGCTTCACATATAGCTATTTCACCATTTTCAATATCTCCGCTGTATACAACCGGAGTTAGTTCTATTCTGTCGTTGTATTCAGCTTTGGCTATGTGCACTTTGTACTCGTAAAGATTATTATCAGGTACTACAATAGAGTCGGGAATGCCTTTTGTTATGAGCGATATATCGCTTTCCAAGTAATCAGATTTACTTGTCGAGTATTCAATGGAGCACGAAATCGGGAAAGAAAACTTCATTTCTAGATTCTCACTATTGAAGGAAAAGAATACCGTGCTTTCATCGGTTACATATATTAGATCGTCTATTAGTAACCCGTGCTGAAATTCTTCGGATAATTCAGAAACATAGCAATCGATTAGTTCTCCGTTTATATTCACAGATGAAAGAGTAGAAGTCAATTCTTCCTCTATAAAAGAATCGGAATAGTATGAAACCGCTTTACCGGTTAAATCGACGCCGGATACAATTGTATCTCCACTTATTATCGCCCATTTAAGTTCATCGCCAACGGGTATTCTAATAAATCTGTGTTCATTATCATAAGGAAAAACCCCGTGTGATGACGGACTCTTTGATAGATACACTCCCTGCTCGTTGATATTTTCTGTAACCATATTGTCTGAGAACAACCTATCTGTGTATCCATCAAAATAAATGAACTTGCTTATCTTATCGTTGCCTTCATAAAATGCATATATCATTCCGGTCTGTTGCTCGGCTTCTGTATCTGTTATTCCAGATGATATTACAAACTTATCTGCCCCGGACTCTGTAACTCCTATTTCAGATTCGTATATGTTCGAATCTCTGTTTATATCCTTTGTTAGATTGAAGTCGTACAGCTCTGCCGTGTGCTCGTCTAAGTTTTCAACATCTGCAGTTATATTGAATGCCCAAAGAAATCTTTCTACTGATTCTAGATCATGCCAGCAGTTGGCGGCAGCAAATCTTGAAGCATAAACGTAAAACGGTCCAAGCTTCTGGTGGTCTGAGCGGAATATCCCGTATAGTTGAAGCTTGTCATCGGTAGATGTCCACAACATAGAATATACAAGGTCTACCTCTTCTTCGTTTATCGTTACACCGTCATACTCGTCGTATATGTATATGTAATCTCCGTCTTGGCTGTAGTAACCATATATAGCTTTAAATATAGCCATATATTCTCCTTTCATGGTTACCAAACCGTTTGGTATTATTTTCAAGCCGGAGCATCCTGTGTTGTCCGGTATATCTATATCCTGCATGTATATGTTGGTGTTGCTTTCTCCAGGAATTTCTGCATGATAAAGTTTTCCTTCGCACATCAAGAAGAGTCTGTTTCCTACGATGTCGAAGCCTATCATCCTTTCTGTTATAGGATCTCCTGATTGTTTAAGAAGATTTGCGGCATAAACTATGTTTCCAAATTCGGGAGTAAATCCGACCACTTGATTATTTCCGTCATCGATGTAGAACTTCAGTTCATCCAGTCTTGTGTTTTCGTCAAACCAAAGATCGCCGCAACGTGTTCCGGATATTTCCATAAAAGAATCTACCGAATCGTGGTAATGATATCTTGAAGGGTAAAGAGTTTCAGATGGAACGCACTCTATCAACTCTATGTTGTAGAACCCATAATGCCCGACCATTACATTTACTTCTTTGTATTCAGTTTGGAGGAAGTGCTCTGGTTCAGTCCAACTTATATAACTTCCTGTGCGCTCTCCGGCAACGCTACGCATATCTCTTTTCAACTGGTCTACCGAATATCCTATACCCTCCACTACTTTTCTTAAATTGCTCGAAGGATCTAAAACCTTTTCGAAGGTTATCGGAAGTACGTTGGCTATGTTGTTTCCTGAGTATGAAAAAGGTATCTCGTAAGAAAGCACGTTGTTTTCAGGAATAAGCCTGTACGTTTCTGTACAATCTCCATAAGGAGGTTCTCCCTCCGGGCATACGGTTATATATTCACCACCAGAAAAACCGGCAAGAGTTTTAGATGTAGTTGTCCCAACTAGGCGCCATCTTAGAGGTTCTCTCTCGTCGTAAATATATACATCGTATTCTGTATTATAGCCAGATGTGATAACAAGGTTTCCTGAAGAGATGTGTACAAAGTCAGGAAGAGCCCTTGGCCCAGTCTTTAATTCTAAAGCTACGTATTGTTCCATCTAATCACCACGAAGTTACTATAAGGTCTGATGACGCTACCAACTTTTCGAACTGGCCGCACGTAAATACATTTTCGGTAAATATTCTGCTGTGACTTATTCCGACTTTGTCTACATAGGACAGTTTTATTTCTATGTTGTCTGCGCTCAAGACGCCGGAAGTTTTGAACAAGGTATTGTGAATATCGAGCCTGTTTATACTTCCTCCTGGAGGTACTGAATCTATCAACTCTCTAAGTCTTGTTGTTGCGTCATTTATAGCCTCTACTACGTTTTGACTATAAACAGTGGCCCTTACCGTTACGTATATTTTCTGCGGATTATCAACCTGTATCTTGATTCCGTATGGCGCATAGCTGGATATTTTGCTTTCTACCAATGGGATAAGGCTTTCGTCGTGAAGAAGGTCTTCTCCTATAACATAAAGTATAAGTGAACCGCTCCCAGCTGCGTATTCATCTACTATAACGTCTGCAACGCCAGGCACCGACAACGCGGCGATTCTTAACATCATCTTATTCGATAGAACGGTTTGCCTCGAGTCGAATGATCTGTGTGTAGCTAGATATCTAGATATTCTATATCTGAATTGGTTGTCGGTTTCTGATGAAGATATAAGCCTTATTCTAGATTTATTTGAGCAAACCAAACCATTTATATTCGGTGTATATGACGTCAGAGTGTTCTTTTCCGCATAAGCTCGAGATACGTTTAAAGGCCTCATAGTTACATCTACATAATTCTTTGCTAGCTGTTCTGCCGTTAACGTAAATGGCTTTACAGTAAGATTGTTTTCTGTTCCGGATACGTTTACGGTTACTGCACTTTGAAAGAAATCTGCGTTTATATAATCAGACAGCGGGTTTGAATTATAAGTATAGAACCTCACTCCGGATATCTCTTCTATGGGTTTAGCTTCCAATCGTCTTACACCTATGAAAGATCCCAACGCATCCAGATAAGGGCCTCCAGATTCAGAAAGATAAGTGTTGCTGTACAGCTCCACAAGCATAGAGTATATTTTAGAAATCTCGTTTCCTACAGCAAGAGATATCGTGTATATGACACCACCGGGAGTTATTGAATCCAAGCTCAGGTTGGATGACATCCTGTTCATTATATTTGATGCTATCGCGGATGGGCTTTTACCTTCAAGAACCATTATCACCAGCTCCGTTCTACCTTGTATGCATTACCGGTTCTATCTATTTTGCATACAAACTGATCTTCTCTATCTATTCCTTTTATCGTTATTGTTATATCGAGGTCGCCGCTTTCGTGTATATGTACATCTGCCGAAGAATACATAAGTAACCCGAAATTATATCTGGCTATCGCTGTATTCATAGCTTCCTTTAAAACCCTTTCCAGATCGGCTCTGTTTCCCATATTTATATCTACAGAAGCAAGCACATACATGAGAGAAGAGCCGTAGTTAGGATCTGGAACAAAGGACCCTTGAGGATTCGCCGCCAAATTCAGTATTGCGTTTACCATAGCTTCTGCGTCGCTAACTACAGCTATATCGTCTCCCCTTATAACCAAATCGCTGTTGGTAAATTCGAAATCATCTATCATGCCGGCGCCAACTTTTTCGCAAGTCTAACAACATATGTTAGAGGATTAGCCGGGAACATAACCGGTTGAGGAGTAACCATAGAAGGAGGAACAAAAAGCAAGTGAGTCGGGCATTCTGCAAAGAACCCCATTGTCTTTTTATCCAAAGGAAAGGCATTCTGCTGTACCATACCCTGCATCGTAACCCCATCTGTGGTTATGACTATGCCGCTTATTCCGTCAACCACCAATTCTATTCTATCTTCATAAAGTCTTATAAATGATTTGGAGTTTGGCGAATCCGAGGCGATTATTTTGCCTTTGGCTTTTTGCTCTCTATCTTCATTTTGGTCGAGCTCTCTCCACATCATTTCGTCTATTACGTTTACAATCTGACCGCCCTTTTCAGCGTCCATATAAACACCTCAACCTACTATTCCGCAGAAGAAATTGTTGTTTCTTTGTTCGATCATTCTCGCGATATCTTCTTTAAGAGTCAGGAAAGATACGATCGGCACGCTTTTATTGAAGACTACATAAGCATTAAATGCGCTTGTTGCTGTCAAATCGCATCTGCTTCCATAGTAAATAAATTTTACCGAAGCTGTTAAACCGTTTCTTTTGAACGATATCGTCGATTTATCTACATTTATTTTTATGAGTTCTACCTGTTCTACCGTTGTATTCACTATCAATCACCGCTCATTATTCTGTCCATGTAATTCTTTGTATATATATCTTGGAACAAGTAATCTATTTCTTTTACGGTTTCTTGTGCCAGATATTGATATGTATATCCGAATTGTTTTATTCCCATAACAAAATTGTTCAAACTTTCTTCTATCTTTTTATTTCTGTATGTGTTTGCATTGGTGTTGGAAAGACTGTATCCGTTTATTCCGGCAACGAGAGGCCTTCCGTTCTTGGTTAAAGGCTTGATCTCTAAAACATTGAATCCTTCAAACGTGTTCAGATATGGACGTATGTCTGTCGCGTCTCCGACGGTTTCTGAAACAGCCGATATGTTTGAATACTGCAGAAAGCTTCCGGCTAAATCTTGTGCTATTTTTCCACCAACAAGTCCCGCTCCAACCGAAGCAAGATAAGCCATAGTCCCAACACCACCGGTTAATAACGTAGTTGCAGCAAAAATCAATCCGCCAACAACGAAATTAGCGGCTTTTATCGTAGCTTTGGCAGCCAGCGACGAAGTCAAATCTCTGGCGTTTATAACAGGATCTACTTCCAATTCGGTGACAAATGAAACTCCGTTGCCATACATGTGTCTTACGGTTCTGACTGCGCATTCTCCAAATATCTGGTTTTCCCTGTCAAATATGCTTATTATGTCGTGCGGTTTGATCTCTGGATTGCCGGTAATTCTTATTACGCCCTGATACATGTTTTTCAAAGAATTCATGAGTATAGATGTAGCAACAAGTATTCTAGACTGAGTGGTGTCTGCCCATTCATCATCTACAACCATCGGCATTTTTTCCCAATCGGGTATATCGTCATCTGCTTTTATTGTATACATGGCTTTGCTTCCCGAGCTTTTGCCTACTTGTCCACTGAAAAAATCAGCAAACCATCTGCCTAGTGTTCCAAGCACCCCTGTAGATTTTGGGCCGAGGACTGTGACTTCGTTCGCTACGTTAGTTTTGTCAAGAATGAGTTCGTTGCTTATGAGGTTCATTCCGGAAGCGGCTAACCAGTATTTTCTAAATTTTTCGGTACCGGGTAACGCTACTGAGTTATTAAATTTTCTAGAGTACAAAAATCTAGATTTAAGATTCCCGAGGTTTGGATTTGTTTCGGACAGAGCGTATAGATTTATTAGTTTGTTTCTTGTTGCATATGATTCAGATACTTTTTTGTCAAGTAGACTCGCGGTACTTTCTAAAGAGCTAAGCGTCATTCTTATTAGGTTATCTATGCTGCTGCCCTTCAATGTGCCTTTAGACAGAATGTTTTCTAAAGCATCTCTATAAAGAATATTTTCACTGTCAAGAAATTCATCGAGTTCATGTTTTATTATCTCGTGGATTTCCGATATCTTTGACGCGCACTCTGTTATCGGCGCCTTTAGATCAGACCAGCTATCCTGAAAGTTGTTTATTAATTCTATGCTCTTGTTTATGTAATCGTTTATATGTTCTATTTGCTGATTAACGTCTAATAGAAATTCGTCTTTTATAGCCTGCAGTGAATTTTCCTTAAAAACATCTGAGGAATATATATTTGATAGATATTCCTTTTCTTCTTCTGAGGTCCTTGCATAGTTTGCATAACTGTAGAATTTAGCAACAGTTATTGGGTTATCACTAATCGGGAATTCTTTGTACAAATAAGCATATCCGCTGGCCAACATTATTTGGGCCGCATTTACCCATTTCCCTTGTACCGAAACAAACATATTTATAAGGTGTCTTCCGTAGGTGTCCGTGTTGCCGGTATCTACAATTCTGGCGTTTCCGGATGCATAAACAAGATTTTCCAAAGCTATTTTGGATGTTTGACCAGCTTTTCTTGCCACGAATTCCGCCTCGTTTGAAGGCTCTTTAGAAATTATTTCTGGGGCATTTATCCCAACCAACCTATATCCAATACCATCCATATAAATAGTATCTCCGTCATAGACTTCGTTTGATGAATTTAAACCGAACTGAAAATAAGGGCTATTGCCTATTGTGTCGACATTCCTCGGAACATGATAATCTACTCCGGAGACTGATATAACGTCTGCAAGAACAACAGGTATTTCTTCAGTTACAGAGTACTTAATGGCGTCAGCTTCAAACCAAAAACTGTTTGGAAGAGTTTCTATTATCGCATCGGCAGTTGCGGCCAATGAGTTTGCCGATCTAAAGGTTTTTTCATCGGTAACATTAACCATTCTTTCCCAAAAACCAGGGTTTATTATTCTTGTAAATCTGTAAAACCATTCAGGCTTGCCAAAGAAAAGCCTTGCTTCTCCTATATCATATTCCATAGGATATGCAACAAAACCAGGAACTCTGTTAACTGCATCTGTTATTACATCCCAGGCGGAATATCCAGCCTTGGCCTTATAGTCTGCGAAATATTGTTCGAACGATGCGTTGCCTTTGTTTGTCAATACAGGCCAGTATTGGTCTGGAGCATATATATTTGCGGCGGCTTCCCTGTATCTGAAATTTGGCAATAGATATCTGTCAGAGTATACCCATAACCATTTTCTATCTTCAGACATATTTTTCATTCTATCTATAAATTCCATGAACTTGCTTCCGGTATCTATGCCAAAACGTTCACTCTCGGTCTTTATGAGCGAGTCTATAACCATTTCTCTGGGGCTTGTGCAAGCTCCGCCGAGTTTGGTGTCGTTTCTAAATACCGGTTTCATTAAATCTGCGCCGTAGCCATCAGCAACGATTGTTACGGTCGTGTCCTCAAAGCTTGAAGACGCTATTGTTCCTTCGAAAACTCGGACATTTCTTCCTTTATAGATAGCATATATACCCAATCCGACGCCGGGTTTTACAAGCAGCTTATCTACATTTGGGCCGATGAAAGGATCGTCCTCTGAATTCTGACTGTTGGATTCTTCAAGCATCTGCGTATCATTTGGCATGTTGTTAACAAGTTTGCCTGATGAGTTTGAAAGTATTACTATTGCTTTGTGGGCAGGATCCTCTCGAGATTTCTGTATGTCTATACTTACTATTGATTTGTATTCAAGAAGATAGTTTATTGGCATGAAGACTTTTTTCTTCGTCCACATAAACGCCACATAGAATCTAGGTATCATATCAGAAAGGCTCGGCAAGGAATTTTCTGCACCGTCTATTGCGTTGTCAATTGATATCTTGTTGTAAATTTGAGATTTTTCATCTGAAGAAAGTCCTTCATTTCCTTTTTTGCCTTTGTTGTATAGTATATCGAGCAAAGCTATTGTGTTTTCCTGTACAACATCATCATTTGCATCTGAGAATACATCGGCAAGGCGATAAGAAGTTTCTGTTGGTACTATTAATCTTTGATCTATAAGCGCTTTGGTTATAGCTTCTGCTTCTGCATCAGAAAATATATCTGAATTGCCGGATAGTATTTGATTCAACATTATATTGTTGTATTTTCCGCTCGACCTAGAGTCTTTATTCCAATAATGTATTTGATTTATTTCGGCAAGAGCCATAGATGCATAATAACTTCCTATATCTGTGTTGCTGGAAGCGTATAACTCGCCGTTTATCAAATCGGTTTTAGAACCAGAAACTATTATTTCCGCAAGTTTTTTAGACAAATCGAACGATTCGTCAACAAGGGAATTTAAAGCCTTTCTGTCTATGTTATTCCCATAATAATCGTCTGGGTTATCTATAACCAACGGAAAAGATGCTTGCTCACTGATTATTCTTGCCATTATGGGCCTATAAATAGCTTCTAAATCTACATTGTACATTGTTAAAGGAAGCTTTAGAAAGGCTATTAACTGCTCGAGACTTCCAGCGAAGTCTGGATTCATAGACGACTCAGCTGTAATAAATTTATCCATAGCGTTTCTGTCGTTAATTAACTTATGAGTTAGTTGCTGAATAAAACCGTTTATTACAGGCAAAAGATGTGGAAGCAGACCTTTATATAAATTTACCATATTTACATCGTCGAAGCTATTTGGATTGTACGGATCGTACGGATCAAGGCTAACTATTCTGTTGGCATACATTCCTCCGAACTCGCCGAGGGCATTGACAAAGTCTTCTGCCAATTCATTATATGCAGCACTGCCTTCGGATATAATTTCGTTTCCAGACATCGTCATGGGAATTATGGACTTTACTACAGAATCGCTTATATCTGATGTGTTTGCAAAATCGAAGTTGAAATTTGATTCAAAACCAGAGAAATCATTCTCGATATCTACGTCTACGCCTAAATCTATTTGCAGATTTATGAGCGTTTTGTTCAAGTTGTCTTTTATAGGTCCTATGCCACGTATATTAGAACTTTCACTTAAAATTATTGCGTGCCTAATAAAATCGAGCCGATCTTGCATTATTTCTTCTGGATCCCTAAGAACCGGGTCTATGGCATTGTAGTCAAATTTGCTATCAGCCGATATTGATTTTATATCCAGCACACTTGAGTCGTACGGCAAATACGCAAGAAGATCATAAATCATTATTACGGCCGGACCGAAAGGTATATTTCCGCCCTGTATAATGCTTTGATCTAAAGTATATAGGTTCCAATAGTGTTCTGCTATTTTGCGGGTTGCGTATATTTTCCCGCCGTTTGTATTTATGTCAAATGCACCGGTTGTAATGGAGTTAGGCAATACAGGAAAACCTTTAGAATCATACGCAAATTTTACTTTATCTATTTTGTTAATTGTATCTTCTGCAGATTGCCGGGCTGATCTTGGAAAGATTTCATCAAAAAACCCATCTCTTTCTAATCCTCTGGTGGCTTTTAGCAGTAACGGGGCGTAACCATAAGCCTGAAAAGAATCGTCGTCCAATTTCGTATTATTTCGATCCCACAGATAATTGATTACAGAAAGTCTCTTCGCGACAGATATTTTTTCTTCTTGTGTGCTTGGATTTATCCATCTAAGAACAAACTGAGACCTAAAATTCTTAGAAATGCTTGGAGATATAGATGTTGAAAATCCAAACAGATTTTTGAGATATGAGAACAGTTCGGGATAATTATTATTTCCGTCATCCTCTGGCAAAAATGCCCATATTAAAGCCGCTATAGAAGCGTAACCTATAATAGATTTATATACTACCTTAAGAGATTCAACCGCATATTCAGCCATAAGTGCGTTTTCTGACTGAAGGTTTTGTATCAGACTGTCGTATCCCAAATCAATAAATTTTTGCATGATACTTTTTTTAGAATCTAAACCGAGCGATGAAGCGACATCGTCACATATATTTTCGAGAAGCTTTAATATCATTTTGTTTGTGAT
>ENA-UPTA01004949-UPTA01004949.1-activated-sludge-metagenome-genome-assembly--contig:-NODE-4949-length-12435-cov-4.305735_pt1 | contig 12435 bp, 9 predicted proteins | sample MGYA00238184_ERZ773361 | MGnify/ENA primary metagenome ERZ773361 (study PRJEB29100, sample SAMN05720205) | activated sludge metagenome | isolation source: anaerobic digester from wastewater...
ATCGCTGATGACTGGATCTGGAACCCGGAAGCAGAAGAACCCGGGGATAATGCCTGTGCTGATATCTATCGAATATTCATCCTCGCCCTGCCGCAGATTTATATCCCATCCAGCCTTTATGAAGGCCTGAAGCTGTGTCGGCGGAAGGTCTACATAATTGCGGTAACCGGACTGCATCAGAATGCCGCGAGCTTTGGGGATTTCGCTCGCCGCCACAAGAAGATCGAGATCGTCGAAGCGTCTGCGGTTTAGATCACCATAACAGGAGATGGCCAGCAGGGGCCCCTTGACAGGAACGGCTTGAAGGCCTGCGCTGTCGAACAGATTGATCACGCGGACCAGTTCGGCCAGCAGGGCCGTGTTTCGGACAGCGCATTTATAATGAAGGTTCCGCAATCGGTCTTGCGCCGCGGACGGGATTTCTCCTGCACAACCGGCCTTCTGCAGGTGCTCATGCAGAAGCGGCAGCACGGAATGGGAAATGGACAGGTCAATCAGCCGGTTCCAATCCCTGATACCGGGCAGCATCCGGCGGATTTCGGCTTCCCTTCCGTTGTTGAAGAAAGGAACTGCGCACAGCCGAAGGAGTCGGAAATCTTCAACCACTCCGGGAAATGCCATTGATGCATTCATTGCCAAACCAGCTTATCAAACTGAATATATATTGCACATTCTTTTGCTTTGGCTTCTGATGAATGTTAACATAACTTCATGACAAGGGATGGTTTGCCGGGAGATATAGAGGGAGGCTTGAGCGTACTGATTGTACATTCAGATCCCGCCATTCTAGACCAGACGGCCCAGGCCGTTACGAACTGGGGCGGGTGTTCCGTGGAGTGCCTCGCGGAGGAAGAGAAGATTGTTTTTTTCGCTTCCGGATACGACTTCAATCTCATACTTGCTGAATATCGCGAAGATTCTGTGCTGCCGGACACTATCGCCCGCCTATGGCCATGGATTCATCCGGTTTTTATTACAGCCCAAGACGTTCCAATTCCTGCGGCCCGTCCGGGAATGATTTTCATTTCGGCTGGTGATGAAGCAGCCCTTAAAGAGTTAAGAAGCCGCCGAATTCAGGACCGCAGGTCCATCCGGAGTGATCTTTCTCTTCAGGATGGCGCATTTCAGTCGTCGGCCGTTCGCTTCCAGCGTTTTTGCGAAGGAACCGTGCGTGCGGAAACTTTCAACGAGGGCTTGAAGGAGTTGAGTACCGGTATTTCTGAAATGGTTCCCTGTGCCGCGGTGGCTCTTCTCAGCGTTGAAGAAGATGATACGCGTCTGCTGATCCATTGCCTGAAGGGAGTTTCGCAGCCGTTTATCAGCAGAGTCCGTGAAGGAATGCTGGGGTTCTACCGCCGGATCACCGGTCAAGATCTGGATATGCAGAGCATTCGCATGCATACCAGCGGAACAGCCTGCAGCGGGGACGGAGAGCTGGCCCCGGCGGGGCCCTTTTATGTGCCGGCTATGCTGGGCACAACTCTTGTTGGCCTGTTCGGCCTGTTCACGGATGAAAGCACACCCTTCACGAAGGAAAGCATCAGCCGTCTTTATCAGGTGCGCCACCAGCTCTCCCTCGTTCTTACATCACTCTCGCATATGAGCCATATCGCCGCCCGCGATGTGCTCACGGGCCTGTTCAACCGGCGCGGTCTCAACGAGGAATTCGACCGTGCATGGCAGCTGGCGAAGGACAATGAAAGGGCTCTTGGGGTGGTCACCATTGACATTGATCACTTCAAAACCGTCAATGACACCTACGGTCATGCGGTCGGGGACCAGGTGCTTCAGGAAATATCGGATCTTGTGCGCTGGGCCATCCGGTCGGGGGATATCGCCGGGCGCACCGGTGGAGATGAAATGGTGCTCATCCTGCCCATGGCGGACACGAGCAGCATTCGCGTGTTTGCGGACCGTCTGATGGATCAGGTGCGCAAGCACATTTTCTGCAAGACTGCGCATGGGCTCCGGCTCACCATTTCCCTCGGCGCGGTGAGCTGTTTCCCTGCCCGCGACGATCTGACTCCTGCGGAAGTCCTGATCCAGTCTGACTATGCACTTTATCACGCCAAACGCACCGGCCGTGACCGGCTCTGCCTTTGGACAGAAGTTCCTGCCTCGGTGAAGGAACAGCAGATGCAGGCCGCCATAGAATCCGGCGATGAAGACAGTGTGCTTCAGAAGCGGGTGGCGGGCCGGATTCTGGCGGTGGACGATGACCCGGTCATAGCCCGGCTTCTGCAGCGCATTCTGGAAAAGAAGGATTATGAGGTTGTGATTGCTCAGTCGGCTGAAAAAGCCATGGAGTCTGTCCGCGGAAACCTTGAGCGGTTTGATCTCATCCTTGTGGATCTTGGCCTTCCGGGAGAGCAGGGGCTTGACTTCCTGGTGGGGCTGAAGCGGATGGATGAAACCGTGGTCGGCATTGTTATAACCGGCATGGCGTCGCCGGAGAACATCCTCGCGAGCTTGCGGGGAGGGGCCTTTGACTTCATTGCCAAACCCTTCAGGCCGGATGTGGTCCTGCAGACCATCGAGCGGGCGCTTGATTACCGCCGCCTGCTGGTCGAGAACAGGAACTATTCCCTGCACCTGGAGGAGATGGTGCGCGAGAAAAGCAAGGATCTCACAAGCGCATTGACTCAGCTGCAGGCGTCCTACATGTTCACTCTTGAGGCGTTTGCCGCGCTGGTGGAGGCGCGCGAGCAGGACACCGGTCTGCACAGTCACCGGGTTTCACGCGTCGCCCGCATGATTGCGCAAAAGCTCGACCTGCCGGAGCAGGAAATCGAGGATATCACACGCGGCGCGCTTCTGCATGACATCGGCAAAATCGCCATCCCGGACTCGATCCTGCTGAAGCCCGGCCCCCTGACTCCCGAAGAGCGCAAAATCATGCAGACCCATGCCGAGGTCGGATACAACATCCTGAAATCGAGCGAGGTGCTGCGGAACGTTGCAGAGCTGGTGTATTCCCATCAGGAGCGCTTTGACGGGAACGGCTATCCCCGTGGCCTGCGGGGTGAGGAGATCTGCATTGGCGCCCGCATTTTCACGCTGATTGACTCCTACGACGCTATGCGGGCAAACCGCGTGTACCGGAAGGCCATGAGCCGGGAGAAGGCGATCGAAGAGGTCAAAAGGGGCAGCGGTACGCAGTTTGATCCGGCCGTTGTGGAGGCGTTCATCGCCCTGCTTCCCGAAATTGAGGCGGTTGGCCAGTGGCCAGCGGGTGAATGAGGAGCATCCGTCCATACGGATCCTGGGAATCTCCCGTCAAGCCCGCCGATCTTGCGGGTGCCTGCCTTGGACTTCAAGATGCGAAGATTGACGCGGGAAATGTCTGGTGGCTGGAAAGCCGCCCTGCCGAAAGCGGCAGGAATGTCATCTGTTCTTCACATGGCGATGCTGTCCCTTCGGATGTCAATGTCAGAAGTCGTGTGCATGAGTATGGCGGTGGCGCATGGGCTGTTTCAAACAATGTGCTCTATTTCAGCCATGACCGTAACCGGTCCTTGTACCATTGTCCCGCGGGCGGGCACCCGGAAATCCTTGTTGCCTCCTCCGGCGCGCGATACGCCGATCTTGAGCCCGATCCGGTGCGAAGCCGGCTCTACTGCATACGTGAGAACGGTGATGAAAATATCGTTGTTTCAGTTGATCTCGTCTGCGGCACTGAAAATACTCTGATTGGCGGTGCCGATTTTTATTCTTCTCCCCGGCTCAGTCCGGACGGCAGGCGTCTCGCGTGGATCGAATGGAGTCATCCGGATATGCCGTGGGACAGCACAACTCTTTATTGTGCAGCTCTGGATGATGCCGGAAACCTGTCCACTCCCGTGCGGGTCGCGGGCGGTCCGGGCGAATCCGTTGTTCAGCCGAAGTGGTCGCCGGACGGAATTCTGTATTTTGTTTCGGACAGGACCGGTTGGTGGAATATTTACAGGCAAACCCCTGCGGGCGCTGAGTCTGTCACGCCGATGAACGCAGAGTGTGCCCATCCTCACTGGCAGTTCGGAATGAGCAGTTATGCCTTTGCGTCTGGAAAACTTCTGGTTTGCGCCTTCACGCAAGACGGTTTCTGGTCGCTCGGGCGCGTGAACGTTGAGACTCTGGAGATGCGCCGATATGATTTGCCGTTTACCTATTACCATCATCTGGATGCGAAAAACGGTCAGGTTGCATTCATCGCCGGATCGGCTCGCGAGCCGGATGCCTTGATTTCCATGGATGCGGAAACCGCTGACTTGAAAGTGGTGAAGAAATCCACTGAAATCCGGATTGCCGCCGAAAGCATTTCTGAACCGCAGTCCATTGTGTTCCCTTCGAGCGGCGGACGGACGGCCTATGGACTCTTTTATCCTCCGCGCAATTCAGGTTATCAGGCGCCCGAAAATGAAAAGCCTCCGCTGGTGGTCATGGTGCATGGCGGGCCGACATCTGCCGCCAAATCATCACTGAGCCTGAGGATTCAGTTCTGGACCACGCGCGGCATTGCCGTGCTGGATGTGAACTATGCGGGGAGCACAGGATACGGGCGCGCGTTCCGCGAATCGCTCAACGGGCAGTGGGGTGTTGCCGACGTGGACGACTGCTGCAATGGCGCTAACTATCTGGCGAACCGCGGACTGGTGGACGGGGGACGCATGGCCATCACCGGCGGCAGCGCCGGAGGGTTCACGGCGCTGGCGGCTTTGACATTTCGAAATGTTTTCTCGGCGGGTGTCAGCCGTTATGGAGTTTCCGATTGTTCCGCGCTTGCCCGGGACACGCACAAGTTCGAGGCGCACTATCTTGACCGCCTCATCGCGCCATATCCCGGGAGGAAGGATGTTTATGACGAACGATCTCCGCTTCTTCATGCGGATCAGCTGAACCGGCCGGTGATTTTCTTCCAGGGGCTGGAAGATCGGGTCGTTCCTCCTGAACAGTCCCGCGAAATGTTTGAGGCTCTGGCCTCGCGGATGGTTCCGACTGCCTATGTGGCTTATGAAGGAGAACAACACGGTTTCCGGAAAAGGGAAAACATTCTGCGCACCATTGAAGCGGAGCTGTTCTTCCTGTCCCGGATTTTTAACTTCCGGCCGGCTGATGTGCTGCAGCCTGTGGAGATCAGAAATGAACTCCGAAATATCCCATGAGTAAAACCAGCGTGCCGGCAACGATCCTGTAGCCGCCGAAAATCCTGAAGCCATGCCTGGTCAGGAGTGCTATGAACGATTTAATGGCAATCATGGCAACGATGAATGCAACCACATTTCCGATGGCCAGCATTTGCATTTGTTCAGTATTCAGTCTTAAACCGGCATTGTAATAGTCGAATGTCTTTTTTGCCGCTGCGACGAACATCGTGGGTACGGCCAGGAAAAATGAAAACTCAGCCGCTGATTTGCGCGTCAATTTCTGTGTAAGTCCGCCGATGATGGTTGCCGCCGATCGCGATACTCCCGGAACCATGGCTAGAATCTGAAAACAGCCGATGATAAAGGCATTTTTATAACCGGGGCCTTCGCTTGATGCTTTTTCGTCGCTGAACCACTTGTCAACAAACAGAAAAATGAATCCGCCGATGATGAGCATAATGCCCACCACAGCGGTGTTTTCCAGCAAGGAGTCTATTTGACCGCTGAATAAAAATCCAAAAATGACGGCGGGAATAAAAGCGCATGCCAGCTTGTAGTAAAACACACGGGTTTGACAAAAGCGTTTCCGGTAAAGAACAATGACCGACAGTATGGCGCCTAACTGAATAGCAACGGTGAAGAATTTTGTGAAGTCGTCGCGGGCAATGCCCATCAACGTGGAGGTCACCACCATATGCCCCGTTGAGGATACAGGCAGGTATTCGGTAATGCCTTCTACGATGGCCAGAATGACGGCCTCAATGATATTCATAGAACTTCTTAAAATGGAAAACCCCCTCCATTACAGGGAGGGGGTTTTTCACATTCAATGCTTACTCAACAATGGAAATGCATTCCACCGGGCAGCTTTCCGCGGCCTCGCGGCAGGTGTCCTCTGCATCTTCGGGCACTTCGGCGACTTTCACGGTCGCAACCGTATCGCCCATGTCAAAAACTTCAGGGCAGGTGTCGCAGCAGAGTCCGCAACCGGTGCAGGCTTCTTCATCAATCTTGACTTTCATCGTTGTTCTCCTTTGTTAAGGGTTTAAACCTGTTCTTCGGGCAAAACACGCAACAAGCTATACGAGATTCTGAAATGTGCAATACAAAAGAATGATTATTCCTGTGCCCACTTTTCGTACATCTTCCAGCGCTTGTCCACATCGGCCTGGGCCAGTTCAATGAGTCTTGCGGCTTCGGCGGGCTTGGACTTGGTGAGCATGGTGTAGCGCACCTCGTTGTAGGCGTAATCCTTTACAGGCATCGCCGGGGGCTTGGAATCCAGTGTCAGCGGATTCTTGCCGTCGTTTGCCAGTGCGGGATTATACCGGAAGAGCGGCCAGTAGGCGCTCTTGACGGCCAGTTTCTGCTGCTCAAGCCCGTTGATCATGTCAATGCCATGTGCGATGCAGTGCGAATAGGCTACGATGAGCGACGGACCGTTGTAGGCTTCGGCTTCCAGCAGTGCGGTGATCGCCTGGCGGGGATTGGCCCCCAGTGCGATGCGCGCGACATAGATGCTCCCGTAGCACATGGCCATCATGCCGATGTCCTTCTTTGCCTGGGGTTTTCCGCCCGCCGCAAACTTGGCCACAGCCCCGCGCGGTGTGGACTTTGAAGCCTGCCCGCCGGTGTTGGAATAGACCTCCGTGTCCAGTACCATCGCATTGATGTTGCGTCCGCTGGCCAGCACATGGTCCAGACCGCCGTAGCCGATATCGTAGGCCCAGCCGTCGCCGCCCAGGACCCACACGCTCTTTTTGACCAGCATGTCCGCAATGGTGAGCAGGTTTCTGGCTTCCGCGGATTTCATGCCTTTCAGCTTGTCCTTCAGTGCGGCCACGCGCTTGCGCTGCGCCGCAATGCCACCCTCGGTGGATTGGTCTGCGGTCAGCAGTTCGTCCGCCAGTTTGTCGCCAATTTCCGGGCCCATCTTCTTAAGCATCTCGGCCGCGAGTTCGGCATGCTTGTCATAGGCCAAACGGAACCCGTATCCGAATTCGGCGTTGTCCTCGAAGAGCGAGTTGGACCAGGCCGGCCCGCGCCCGTCCTGATTGACGGCATACGGGGTGGTGGGCAGGTTCCCGCCGTAAATCGAGGAGCAGCCCGTTGCATTGGCAATGACCATGCGGTCGCCAAAGAGCTGGCTCATCAGTTTGACGTAGGGGGTTTCGCCGCATCCGGCGCACGCGCCGGAGAACTCGAACAGGGGCCGCGCGAACTGAATGTCCTTCATCATGGACAGGTTCAGCGTGCTGCGGTCGGTGTCCGGCAATGTTTCATCAAAGAACTTGAAGGCGGCGCGGGCCTCTTCCATGATCGGAAGCTTGTCCGCCATGTTGATGGCTTTGCGCCCTTCGACCTGCTTGTTCTTGGCGGGGCAGGCCTGCACGCAGAGTCCGCATCCGGTGCAGTCTTCCACGGCAATCTGCAGCGTGAAGCGCGCATCCGCCGGCATGTCCTTCCCCTTGAGGGGGGCGGACTTGAATCCGGCCGGTGCCGACTTGAGTTCGGCTTCGGTTGACTTCTTGGAGCGGATGCAGGCGTGCGGGCAGACAAATCCGCAGGTTCCGCACTGGATGCAGACCTCCGGATCCCACTGGGGAACGCTCAGCGCGACATTGCGCTTTTCCCATTTGGTGGTTGCCAGCGGATAGGTTCCGTCGGCTGGGAAGGCGCTAACGGGAATGCTGTCGCCGCGTCCGGCCATGATCTCGGCTGTGACCTTCTGCACGAACTCCGGCGCCTCGGGGGAAACCACGGGGGGCATCTCGATTTTGCTGGTGACCTTTGCGGGCACCGGCACCTCGTGCAGATGCGCGAGCGCCGCGTCAACGGCTGCGTAGTTCTTCTGCACCACATCCTCGCCTTTTTTGCCGTAGGTCTTTTTGATGGCCTGCTTGATCTTGGCAATGGCCTCGTCTTTCGGCAGAACGCCTGAAATGGCGAAGAAGCAGGTTTGCATGATCGTGTTGATGCGGGTTCCCATGCCGGCCTGTGTGGCCACATGGTAGCCGTCAATCACATAGAACTTGAGCTTCTTGTCAATGATCTGCTTCTGCACCGTCGCGGGAAGCTTGTCCCAGACTTCGTCACTGGAGTAGGGGCTGTTCAGCAGAAACACGGCGCCGTTCGCGGCCTGCCCGAGAATGTCGGTCTGTTCCAGGAACACGAACTGATGGCAGCCGATGAAGTTGGCCGATTGCACCAGGTAGGTTGAGTGGATCGGGGTCGGGCCGAAACGCAGGTGAGACACTGTGCGTGAGCCGGCCTTCTTGGAATCGTACACAAAATAGCCCTGCGCGTAATTGTCGGTTTCTTCGCCGATAATCTTGATCGAGTTCTTGTTTGCGCCGACCGTTCCGTCGGAACCGAGCCCGAAGAACATGCAGCGCACCTGCCCGGGGGCGTTGGTGAGATAGGTCCCGTATTCAAGACTGGTGTGCGTGACATCGTCGTTAATGCCCACCGTGAAGTCGTTCTTGGGTTTGTCTTTCTTCAGCTCGTCCAGCACGGCCTTCACCATGCCGGGGGTGAACTCCTTGGAGGAAAGTCCGTAGCGTCCGCCGATAATCTTCGGCATGCTCTTCGTCGGAAGTTTTCCGGCGGCCGCGGCTTGCGCAAGGGCCGTGACAACATCCTTGTAAAGCGGTTCCCCGTCGGATCCCGGCTCCTTCGTGCGGTCGAGCACGGCGATAGACTTCGTGGAGGCCGGCAGGACTTTCAGCATGTGCTCGGGCGAGAACGGGCGGTAGAGCCGGACAATCAGGACGCCGACTTTTTCTCCGCTCTTGAGCAGCGTATCCACGGTCTCCAGCGCGGTTTCCGCGCCGGACGCCATGATAATCATGACGCGCTCGGCATCCGGGGCGCCGAAATAATCAAACAAATGATACGCGCGTCCTGTCAGTTTCGCGAACTTGTCCATGGTCTTCTGGACGATGGCGGGAGTTGCGTTGTAGTAGCGGTTGACCGCTTCACGGCCCTGGAAATAGACATCCGGGTTCTGCGCGGTTCCGCGAAGCACGGGATGGTCGGGCGTCAGTGCGCGCGCGCGGTGCGCAAACACCAGCTCGTCGCTGATCATTTCGCGGATGGTGTCATCGTCGAGAACTTCGATTTTGTTGAGTTCGTGCGATGTGCGGAAACCGTCGAAGAAATGCATGAAGGGCACGCGCGCCTCCAGCGTCGCTGCCTGAGCGATCAGCGCCATGTCCATGACCTCCTGGATGGAGGCGGAAGCGAGGAAGGCCCAGCCGGTGGAGCGGGCGGACATCACGTCGGCATGGTCGCCGAAAATCGAGAGGGCATGGCAGGCCAGCGAACGGGCGGAAACGTGGAACACCGTGCTGGTGAGCTCGCCGGCAATCTTGTACATGTTCGGGATCATCAGCAGAAGTCCCTGGGACGCCGTGAAGGTTGTGGTCAGCGCGCCGGCCTGAAGCGAGCCGTGAACCGACCCGCTGGCGCCGCCTTCGCTCTGGAGCTCGACAACACTGGGAATGGTTCCCCAGATGTTGGTTTTCCCTTCGGCCGACCACTGGTCGGCCAGTTCGCCCATGTTGGAGGAGGGGGTAATGGGATAAATGGCGCAGACTTCGTTGGTTTTGTGGGCCACATAAGCGGCCGCTGTGTTTCCATCCATGATGGCAATTTTCTTTTTCATGAGCGTCTCCAGTATTTATAAAAAGCGATGTCCAAACGGCGCAGAAACATAGACGACCGGTTCCGGAAAGTAAAGCGCTTTAGACTGATTTGTCATCTCCCTGTTTTCGGGCTTTACCAGCCCCCTTCGGATGCTGTTCAATGAGTCCATGAAGTCAGTATTTCTTGCATTTGCGGCGGCTGTTCTCCTTTGCGGGTGCAGCCCTGTCTATATTGAACAGCCGGCTGGTTCGAAGCCCCGTGACATCAGCAGGAATAGCCTTGAGGGAACATGGCTGTTAGGTGATCTGGCGCTCACTGTGGCTGTTATGGACGGAACCAATGGCCTGCTGAATATCGGATGGATTGAGGACAACAACGGTGCTTTCACACTCTGTGAGGCCGAGGTGCTGATCCGTGAGCATGGATGCTGGGATTTTGCAAACCTGCGAGACAGCGAATGGACCAACGGCATCCGGTATTCGTGGGGCAGGCTGGGGATAAATGATGGCCTTGTGATGTTCTGGTGCCCTGTCGAAAGCGCTTTTCAGGATCTGATTGATGCGGGGACACTGCCCGGCAGCACCAACAGCGGTAAAATAGTCTTGTCCAGCCTGGACACCAACGCGTTGGATTTCATCATGTCCGGCACGAATGGTTTCCTGTTCAACTGGGATGAACCCCTGATATTCCGCAAAATAAAACAATAAATCTCGTTTCTCCTGTTTGATTTATTGTTAGCCATCGGCGATATTTATAAATAATCACATTGGAGAGCGAATATGGGGCGATTCGTTATTCTTGTTCTGATTCTGTTGAGCGCGGCTGGCTGTTCCAGCCTGAATAATTCCAGCGGGCCTGCCGTCGATGATGAGCCTTTGACCGCTTATCGAACAGTGATACTCGTTGTGCACGGCCTGAGTTGTCCGCTGTGCGCCAGCAGTATCGAAAACGGTCTTCGCAAGGTGGACGAGATCGAAAGCTCGTCAATCGATCTGAAAACGGGGGAGGTCACTGTGAACCTGAAAGAGGAACATTCCGTCACGCGCGCCCGGCTGGCGAAGGCTGTCGCAGATTCCGGATTTACGCTGAGGGAGATCCGCACCGCCGGGGTGGCGGAATGAGGAAAGCCAAACTTCTCACAGCGGCCTTAAGCCTTATTGCGCTGCAATCCTTTGCGCAGGAACCAACCTTTATGGATGCGGCCACGCATCCCGGTGCGGGACAGATCTATGCGCGGCTCATGACGTTTCATTCCGAAATGGAGAACGCCGGCACCGGAAACAAATCAGAGGAAACATCCTCAACGCTGAAGCTGGCCTATGGCATGCATTCAAGCCTGGCGCTGCTTATGGATGTGAATGCGCTGAAGAGGAAAGAAGATGGCGATGAAGACACGGGCTTCAGCCTGGTCACGCTTCGCCTCAAGCAGAGGGTTCTCCAAAGGGATCTGGGGCCGCTCAACACCTGGCGGGCCTCGGTGATCGCCGGGGCGGATATTCCGGGCACACGCGACGAACTGGCTCCGGAGCATGTTTCTCCGCGTGTGGGCGCGGCCACCACCGCCATTCTTGGCCGCCACGGATTGAATGCACAAATTGAGTGGACATCAAAAAAGGGAGAGCCTGATCTCTATGCCATCAATGCCTCCCACCTTTTCCGGATTCAACCGGCGGAATTCGCGGCGGACACCGCCGGCGCCTGGTACACCATGCTGGAAATTCTCAATGATGTTGATTCTGACGGGGCTTCGCGCTCGGATATAGCCGCGGGCCTTCTCTACGAAGCCCGCCGCTGGGCGGCCGAGGCCAGTGTGCGGCTTCCGGTCGCTGACCATGACTGGCCCGTCGAAACCGATTACACAGTTGCCCTCGGACTCCGCAAGCTGTTTTGATCAAAAAAAGCCTTAAAAAAGGCTAAAAATGATCAAAAAACGACCAAAAACGCTAAAAAATGGCCAAAAACCGCAGTTTTTGACGTTTCTTTGATTCATGGCGCTCTGCAAAATTTCCAATCACTGGAACTTCTCCAGATGTCCGCTCTGCTAAACCTGCGGCCCGGAAAAGCGCATTGACCTTGCGCAGGCCGGTTGACATACTGTCGTGGTGAGGTGGGGTATTACATAAGAGGTAATGGCATGAATAACGAGTTCCAAATGATGGGCCTGGGAAAACCCGGGATACATGAACGACGGGGTGGCCGCGACGATTTTATGGTGCGGGTGCTGCGGGTGGCGGGCCTTTTGACCTATCCGCTTCTTTTCATCAATGTCGTGATATTCTATATGGTGACGGGGATGGACCGGGGGGCGGAACTGGAGTTTGTTCCGTCTACCATGGAGCGCATCAGCAGCTGGGTGTACCTGAACACTTTCATGCCCGTCATGGCAACCGGCCTGATCATTGGCATCGTCGGCATTATTCTGAGCACCCGCCGTTCGCGCCGCAGTTCAGACCTGAACTTCAAGTATCCGATGCTTTTCACCATTCTTTCAGTGATCGGTCTGCTGGTGTATTTCTGGTTTCGCAAAGGCTGAGCGCGTCGCTCAATTGCCCGGCTTCTCGATAAATACCGTTCCGAGCTTGTTGTCCACAGTGACCTTGAATTTCGAGAGCAGTCCTGTTCCGATTCTGGGATAGTTCGGCCAGCCCAGCTGCAGACTGTCGTG
>ENA-UPTA01004953-UPTA01004953.1-activated-sludge-metagenome-genome-assembly--contig:-NODE-4953-length-12429-cov-5.822612_pt1 | contig 12429 bp, 9 predicted proteins | sample MGYA00238184_ERZ773361 | MGnify/ENA primary metagenome ERZ773361 (study PRJEB29100, sample SAMN05720205) | activated sludge metagenome | isolation source: anaerobic digester from wastewater...
GCACCGAAGAGAAAAAGCACAATCAGGAAAATAATTACGAGTTCCGGCAAACCAAGATTACCGATCATACATGTACCCCCTGCATTTATAGTAAATAACTCTCTCTCCACACTTCACGAAATCGAGCCGTCATGGAATCATAATACTCAAAGAGAGTGTTCTTTTCAAATAACCGGACCACATTACTGCACAATAATAATGCAGTTCACCGTGATAATCAACACATAACGCATATTATCACAATAATCATCCATCTGTTATTGAATATGACTATTTCGGAGTCAATTGAGAATTTGTCAAATTAAATTCTTAATTTTTCACCCCGATGAAGTTTTTCATGGAAAAAGACAGATCGGCATTCTAATGGCGATTGTTTGAGCAGTGAAGTCATTGCTGTAAACCGAATAGGAATCGGGGTTATTCGTGAAGGGGAAAAAAGTGCCGGTGCTACACTGCAGAGATAAACTTAATAATTTTTTCTTCCGGGTCCTCGTAGAATTTTACATTCTGCAGCTTCTGGTCGATGAAACGGCGCCGTCGCTGTATATTGATAATCGTCCCGGGGAAAACGACATCCGATATCACGATTACCGGGTCCCGTTCCAGCTTATTCTTTTCTTCGACCTCTTTGTACTTCTCGGTAAGCACCTTCAGCTCTTTGTTGTTTTCCGAAAGGTCTTTGAGGAGAAGGAGACAATTTTTCTTTTTAACATTCGGCAGCCTGGATACAAATTCCTTGGGGTTCGTGAAAAGCTCTTCACCAAAACTTGTCCGGATTTTCCGGATTGTCTCGTCCACTACTTCCCGGATTACTTTCATTTCCTTTTTTATTTCAGATATCTCTCTTTCAATGAAAAGACTTTTCCCCACGGTCAATGTGGTGGCATTTTCCTGTGCGCTCCCCACAACATTCACAACGATTTCATGACGTGCAGTCACCTCACCGCCAATAATTTTACCATGCTTCGCGGTGACCGATATCTTATCATTTGAAAAAACACGGCTGTTAATGATAGAATCTTCAACCTCTATCTCACCCACCGCCTCCACAACGGAATTCAATATATAATGCGCCTTTATCGTGCCCCCGGAAATGACCTTCACCGAGCCTTTCCCGGTAATACCGGTTTTCACGAGGATATCCCCCGTTGCTTCGAGATATGCATCGTCAACAATATTTTCAACAACAATATTTCCATGTGCTTTCACAGAGAAACCAGGCATTACCGATCCGAGAATCTGGACAGAACCGTTAAAGTCAACATTCCCCGATTCGTAATCCACATTTCCCTTGATAATGGCATAGGGCAGTATTGCAACACGTTTATTATCAACGCTGAGACAGCCGTCAATACCGGAAAGAAAAATATTTTCATCATCAAGGGACTGAACAATATTGTCTCCCTTGATATAACCTTCCCTTTTTTCCACAACAGCGGAAATAGCTTCCCCATAAATATCGAATCCGTCAACCGCCTTTTCCGCGGGGATTCGCCGAAGAATCTCCTGACCTTTGACAACCTCGATAATGGAGCCCACTTCACGGAAATCCATCCGGCCGTCATGCATTATCTTCCCTGCTTTTTTATCAAGATTGATGAGCGGTACAAAGTATTCATTCCATCCGTTTTCCGCTTCCTTGCCTTTCGCGACTTCGATTCTGGACACCTTCGGTTTATTAACATCAACATTCTGAAGAGCCGCGTCAATCTTCTCCTTGTCGAGGATAGCAAGAACTGCCCTCTTCTGCAGAATTTTTTCTATATCAATGTATTCAGGGACCTTCATGAACTTGGTCGGGAACACTACATAATAGGCAGTAACTTTATCACGGGAAATCTGTAATGGCGGGACAATCCTGATATTGGACTTGGCGGGATCGAAAATAACAAAACCCGGCTCAGTTGCCCGATAGCAGCTGGAAAACTGATCAAAATACACACCATCGCCATGTTTAACAGCAGTGTATTTTTCAATATTATAATACGCATAATCTTTGTCCACATGCGACTGCACGTCTTCATCAGTATCGGCATTAACCACACGTGCCAATATCTCATCCCGGGATACAAAGTTGTATGGCGATGACAGCGTTACAAATTTCTCACCCTTATCATCAGTTTTCTCAATGAAAATCCTTGTTACTTTATGATCAAAATAATAAATAATATATTTCATTTATAATATCACTAACAAGTAGTATTGCTCTATTCCTGTACGTTCATTTTTTTCATCATACAACATAGAAATATTACTACCTGAAAAATTTAAATGTGTCAAGCTCAATTGCTGTATTCCTTAACATTATCTTCATCCGGAACGTATAAAAAAATACACTTATTATATAATATCGAAGTTTTTGTACAAAAAAAACACTAAAAAACACTCACATTTACCTGAACAGAAATTATAGTTCGAAGAATAGTAAAATCCCCACTTCCGCAGACAGAGTTTTACCGTATTAATGAGCGAAGGCGATACAACAACCGGGAGGAAAATAAAATGGAAGGAAGCCAAACCAGCAGGCAGGAATTCCTCTGCCATTCAGCGTGTAAGACCTTTCACAGAGCACGAAGGCCGGTATGCATAACGATGCTATTTAAAAATGGTCCGTTCAACGAAACGGTTATACACCTGAATATTTACCGCGCCAAACCATTCAGACCATTTTGAACGAAAAAAATCATCACGGTCAAATTTCGGATCCGCGTCAAGGTGCAGCTTTTTGATCATTTCATTCAGCCTGTTGTTATTATTGTCGACTTCGGTATAATAACGTTTGGAGACAACCTTCCGCATATCTTCATAAGGGCTGATACTGTCAAAAGGAAGGTCAAAGACATTGATATTATTTTCAAACCATACAAGAACATTCTCTTTAATAAACTCCTGCGGCAGATATCGGCTGACCCGGTTTCCGGAGAGATACTTGAAACAGTAGCCTGTTTTTAAATTCAAAAAGTCATTATAGAGAATACGGAACACCGTAAAGGGACCACAGTGATAAATAAACAGGTTACGGTCATCAGAAAAACCGAAAAACTCCGCCACGTCGCCGGTTTTAAGCGATATCTGTTTTGCCAGAAAATTTGAATAATCCTGCCGGATGTTTTGACTGCTGTCCCGGAGAAAGCGCAGCATACCTCTTTTAATTTCCCCCTGAACAGCATCTTCATTGTTCGGCTGTTCAATGAAGAAAAAAGATTGAAGGATGTCCTGCTTTTCAACCTGAAGCTTTGCATAGTCAAGGGGAACGACATAGGGCTCTTTTGTGTTCCAGGTTCTGGTGCCTTTTACGGTAAAATTCACATCATTAATAGCAGAGGGTTGGACAACTTCATTATGCCGTAGAGATTTATCAGGAAAACTGCTTCTGACAATTTCCTCTTTACCGGAAGTTTCCGGCAGGGGAATATCCTGCCGACTGTATGGTTCGCTCTCTTCGGTAATGTGCGTATCATCATCCCGCATTTCATCCCGCGAGGATAAATCAAGGTATGACTCAGTTTGTTGCGGTTCTTCCCGTTTTTTCCCAAATAGTGAACTGTAATTATACATTACATCTTCACGATACACTGTTTTGCCGCTAATTTCTCTTTCCAGAACATCGAAATTATCACGGTGCAACCCGACTACTGAAGCAAGAAAGTGGAGAAACTTCACTGTTTTTTCACAGAAAGCCTGCGCGGAAACTGCAATTGAATACAGGCTCTGGTACAACAGTTTTCCATCTGAAGCAAAATTCAGCACACCCACGGTTTTTGACAATTCGAACCACTCTTTATTTGCAAGGCTGTTGAATTCACGGAGCAGAAGGAAGGTTTCGACAATGAAGATAAAGTCGATCCTGTTTTCATCTTCAAACCCTTCAAAGAATATTGAAAAATCTTTTTTAGCTTTCTTCTGGAGGGTATCATTATTCAGTTTAACGGTATACGCATTGATATACTTTTCAATATTTTCGATATAGCGGATAAACGTGTAATTATACTTTTTCAGAATTGCATCAACCTCAGAAGAAATACCGGTATCAGAAAGGGCCTTCCGGAAATCTGATGCAAAACTGTCATGCTCTCTGATGGCGCTCATCGCACCCTTATCAAAGAAAAGAATATCATCAGTGACGGGCATACGTTCGGCAGGACCTGAAAAAGGAGCCGGCGAATCTGAGTCTCCGCTACCATATTCTCCGGTGCGGTCCCCCCTGCGGGCAAACTTCTGCTTTTCCCGCAGAGACTCCACACGGGAACTGTCGTACTCGGTTTTCCCTTCAATGTCCGTCAGCAGTTTGTCGAGGTCCTTATCCATTATCCCTGTACCCGGCCAGCATCCACCTTCTGGCTGCTGTTTCCCTCCCTGAAGAATACATTAAGAGACTACGCCTCATCTGTTATATCGATATGACTGTCATTGTCATTCCCGTTTTGAAGCGGCGGCAGCGTTTCTCCTCTCATGATCACGTCAATTTCCTTTCCATCCAGAGATTCCCGTTCCATAAGATTTTTCGCTATTGCCTCGAACTTGTCTCTGTTTTCCAGAATCAGCGCCCGTGCCTTCTTTTCACTTGCAAGAATTATATCCTTTACTTCGGCATCTATCATCTCAGCGGTGGCTTCGCTGTAATCCCGGTGCTGAGAAATTTCCCTGCCGAGAAAAATCTGTTCATTTTTCTTGCCGAAGGTAAGGGGGCCAAGTTTTTCGCTCATGCCCCACTCGCATACCATTCTCCGCGCGATATCCGTGGCGCGTTCAATATCATTGCTTGAACCTGTAGAGGTATCATTGAACATGATGCTCTCGGCGACAAATCCTCCATAGAGATGGATAATCTGGTTAAGCCAGTAATTCTTCGGATGAATATGCTTCTCCTCTTTCGGGAGGGTCATAGTTATACCAAGGGCCCTGCCCCGGGGAATGACCGTTACTTTGTGAATGGGATCATTACCGGAAAGAAGACCAAGCAGCGCATGTCCCGCCTCATGATAGGCTATAACTTTCTTTTCGTCTTCGGAGATGATCATGGAGCGCCTTTCAGGACCCATGAGCACCTTGTCCTTGGCGTCCTCCATATCCGACATAGTGACACGCTTTTTATTACGCCGCGCCGCAAGAAGCGCCGCTTCATTCACCAGGTTTGCGAGATCAGCTCCGGTAAATCCCGGGGTCCCTCTCGCGATCACCTTGAGCTCCACTTCGCGGGAAAGGGGTACCTTTTTGGAATGGACAGCAAGAATTTTCTCCCGTCCCTTAATGTCCGGCACGTCGACAATCACCTGCCGGTCAAAACGTCCCGGCCGCAGCAGGGCCGGGTCAAGCACATCGGGCCTGTTTGTGGCGGCCACGATGATGACCCCTTCATTCATTTCGAAGCCGTCCATTTCAACGAGGAGCTGGTTCAGTGTCTGCTCACGTTCGTCGTGGCCTCCGCCAAGCCCTGCACCCCGGAGACGGCCCACGGCATCAATTTCATCAATAAATATAATGCAGGGCGCCGTTTTCTTCCCCTGCTCAAAGAGGTCACGCACCCGTGAAGCGCCGACCCCCACAAACATTTCAACAAAATCCGAACCGCTGATCGAGAAAAACGGGACACCCGCCTCCCCGGCTATCGCCCGTGCGAGAAGGGTCTTTCCTGTTCCCGGAGGGCCCATGAGGAGAACACCTTTCGGAATTTTCGCCCCGATATTGATAAACTTTTTCGGGTCCTTGAGAAAATCAATAATCTCCTGAAGCTCGTCTTTCGCCTCGTTTACCCCGGCAACATCAAGAAAGGTTATCTTGTTCTTTGTTTCAGGATTGAGCTTCGCCTTGCTTTTACCGAAAGACATCGCCTTGTTTCCCGCTCCCTGTATCTGCCGGATCATAAAGAACCATATTATACCGAAGAAGAAAAGCCATGGGAGAAACTGCAGAAATCCCTTCAGGAAAATATTGTCATCTGAAACCTTTCCCCTCACCTCAATACCATTCGAGAGGAGAGTCCGCACCAGTTCAGGATCGTCATAGGGTATCAGGGTCTCATAATTCGTCGCCTGCTCCCCCTTCATATAGGTTCCCTCTATTTTTTTTCCGTCAACAATGACGGCTGTTTTGATCTTTTTATCATTAACTCTGCTCACGAACTCGCTATACTGCATTGTTTCAATCTGTGGTGTGCGGTAATCACTCAATCTGAAAAACGCAATGGCCAGTACCACAATCAACATCAGCAGGGCTATCTGTTTTCCGGCTTTACTCATCTATAGGACCTCGATTATGTGTTAAATTATAATTATCTTACATTGCTTCAGAACAGCGGATCAATGCAAAATGAATGAAAGTTTTTTCTATTTGCCAATCACCTGTATGGCAAGTATTTTTTTTCCCCGTTCCCGGACTTTATGCCTGTCCCCGGTGCGATTGCTGAAATCAGCGATAAAACCGGGCATACATGCCGCAATTTCAGAATCAACAACAAGAAGCGGCACCCTGTCCTTGTCCCCGGGACTCAGCTTCATTTCAATAAGAAGTTTTTTAATCCTCCGGGACAAACCATCAAGGGTAATCCGGTCACCTTTTCTTCTGTTCCTTATAACAATATAGTCAACTTTGTCCCCGGCATCTACAAAAATAAAGCTGTTGTCCCGGCACTTCCCTTCAAAGAAATCATAACCGGCAAAGAACAACCGGACTGTAATTCCCGGTTCCCGCAGATCAATTAGTATATCATCCCTGTCAAGGGTTATTCCGTATCCCCAGTCCCCCGTGGCCTCCGGAGGCGCTTTTTTTGCCAGAATTATCACCGGCACGGAACCCAGCATTGTTTTACGGGCCGATATCTCCCTGCTCTCATACAGAACTTCATGTGTCCTGCCGGTAGCTGTCCGCTTCCATATTTCACGCAGTATACCGTTCCCCGTGAACACCCCCAGCTCCCCGAAGGCGCGGTTGATCACATGAAACAAAAGCCTCCGGTCACGCAGATACCGTTCAGCTTCAAGGATAATATTCCCTTCTTCATCCCGTGTCCACATATCACCGTAGTGAACGGCAATAAGGTCATCAATGAGCGTTACAGTATCCGCCGCGACATCGGAAAGGGAATGCACCGCATCCCTGAGCCGGGGAAACCGTTCTTCCAGACCGGGAATTGCCGTGTTCCGCACATAATTACGCATATACACATTCTCCCGGTTTGAGGCATCTTCACGCCAGGAGAGGCCGCGGAATTTCAGGTATCCGTAAATCTCCTGAGACGAAAAATCCAGAAGCGGCCGGATAATGTTATCCCGCAGCGGCCGTATGCCGGTAAGGCCGCTGATTCCGGTCCCCTGGCATATCCTCATAAAAACAGTTTCAACGGCATCATCACGGTTGTGGGCGGTGGCAATTTTTGACGCCCCGGTTTCAGCGGCATACTCCGAAAGTATTGTATACCGCACCCGGCGCGCGTAGTCCTCAAAGGAAACACCCCCCGGAATCCCCGCGGAAAAGTCAAATCTGTCGCACCGGCAGGGAATGCCGTACTTTGCAAGGTGTCCGGCGACAAAGATTTCATCCTCCCGTGACGCATCACCCCGCATCATGTGATTGAGATGAAACCCGAACAGTTCCAGACGGCACTCATCCCGGAAGCGAAGAAACAAGTCCATCATCGCCATGGAATCCTTTCCCGCGGAAAGGGAGAGCAGCACGATTTCCCCCGGCTGAACCATCCGGTGAACATGTATAAAGTCCCTGAATCGGAAATATAGGTCGTCCATTGTCCCTTTTCGCTGTATCCCGCGGCAACAGCATGAAGATATGTACTGCGGCATAGATCGCACTCGTCAGAAAATCCCGCGTCATGACAGGTATGGTGTAGCGTCCGGGAACCGTGCTGTCAAACCATTTCCTGTCCGGTCGCACTCCGCGGAAAAAATGGTTTACAAAAACCGGCAGCGCGGTTATCCATTTACCTGGGGACCGATGACAGGCCCCTTAACAAAAACGGAGAATTATGGAACTGATAAAGGTACAGGGTATTTACGGGGCATTGAGGGTCACCGCATCTTCCGGGCGGGGAAAACGTTGTATAAAAGGCGCGCTGCTTTTCATGATAATCATTTGTCTTTCATGTCAGTCCGGCATAGTGTATCACCCCGCAAAAGAAATACGTGCGACTCCCTCCAAAATAAAACTTCCCTATAATGATCTGTACCTTGTCACGTCAGACAATGTCACGATACATGGATGGTGGGTGCCGGCACAAAACGGGAAAGGAACGGTGCTATTCTGTCATGGTAATGCAGGCAATATCTCCCACCGCCTTGAAACGGTGTTACTGCTTAACAAATTGGACCTGAACGTCCTGATTTTTGACTACCGGGGCTTCGGAAAAAGTGAAGGTTCCCCCTCGGAGGAAGGTACCTACCGGGACGCCGAGGCAGCCTGGAACTATGTCACGACAATACAAAAAAAAGACCCGAAAAAAGTCATTATTCACGGCAGGTCCCTCGGAGGCGCAGTGGCGTCATGGCTTGCGGTGAAACATACTCCTTCCATGCTGATTATTGAATCTTCCTTCACCTCCATGAGGGACATCGCCCGCCATCACTGCAGTTTCACCCCGGCGCTGGCTATTATCTCCTATGAATATAATTCACTTGAAAAAGTGAAGGACCTCCGTTGCCCCCTGCTGATAATCCACAGCACTGATGATGAAGTCATTCCCTATGCTCACGGTCAGCGCCTCTATGCTGCCGCCAGGGAGCCGAAAGAGCTTGTCACGATAACCGGTACCCACAATCGCGGATTCTGGGACTCAAAAACACTCTACTTAGAGGCCCTGCGGCAGTTTGCAGACAAAAACCTGAAATAGTCTGGCACCGCGCAATCACGTCCCCACCCCCCGGCATGACTGCCATAATCCCATAATAAATGATGTTCCATGAAACAGGCGCAAAAAATTAGTATTTAATAATTTTATAAAAAATTGTCGAATTTCAAAAAAAACTATTGCATTTTTTTATAGTATGCTATACATATAAAAAATCGCAGTTCAGAAGTACGTTCTTCACATTTCACACCAGTACATGTCAAATGCAAATAATACAATCTGGAGGTTTCTATGAAAAAATACCAGTGCACAGTATGCGGTTATGTGTATGATCCCGCCGAGGGAGATCCCGATAACGGAGTTCAGCCCGGAACAAGCTTTGACGACGTTCCCGGTGACTGGCTATGCCCGGTATGCGGCGCAGACAAAGGGGCCTTTGAAGTGGTGGAAGACTAATAAAGGGGGAATTCCATGGATGCTGTACTTTTATCACGAATTCAGTTCGGTGTAACAGCAGGATTCCATTTTATTTTTCCTCCACTGACCTTCGGGCTCACCTTTATTATTTTTATAATTGAAACAATGTTTCTGAAGTCAGGTGAAGAAATCTTCCGTAAGATTTCTTCATTTCTGATAAAACTCCTGGGTCTGGTGTTCGTGATGGGGGTGGCAACTGGTATCGTGCTTGAATTTTCCTTCGGCACAAACTGGTCCACATATTCACGGGTAGTGGGTGATATTTTCGGTGCGCCCCTTGCGGCGGAAGCGATTATCGCGTTTTTTCTCGAATCAGTTTTTCTCGGGGTGTTGATATTCGGTCGTGCGAGAGTGTCGCGGCGCGTGTTCTGGCTTTCGGCATTTCTGGTTTTTTTCGCGTCACACATGTCGGGTCTCTGGATAATTGTGGCAAATTCATGGATGCAGACCCCCGCAGGCTTTGAAAAAGTTGTGGTGAACGGAGTACTGCAAAAAGTTACACTCACTGATTTCACCGCCGCATTCCTGAACGGGTCAACAATAATCAGATACATCCATGTTGTCCTTGCGGGGTGGATCACCGGTTCACTGTTTGCCGCGGCAATTGCCGCATGGTACCTGATCAAAAAGCGGCATGAAGAGGCGGCACGTCATATTCTGAAAGTATCGCTGATTGTATTCATCTGTTCCGCGCTGCTGCAGCTCGGATCAGGCCACGCCCATTCGGTACAGGTCGCAAAGACCCAGCCTGAAAAGATGGCGGCCTTTGAAGCTTTGTGGAACACGACCACCGGGGCCCCGCTCGCAATTTTCGGCATACCCGTGGAAAGCGAGCAAAAGACATATCTCGAAATCAGCATTCCAAGGATGCTGAGTCTTCTTATCGATCTCGATCCAAACTCGAAAGTTGCGGGACTGAATGATTTCCCGGAAAATGAGCGTCCTCCGGTGCTTCTGCCATACATGTCGTACCACACCATGATTGGGCTCGGGATGCTTTTCATCGGGATAGCGTTCCTCGGGGGAGTGCTTCTTGTAACGGGGAAGCTCTATACCGCGGCATGGTATCTATGGGGACTTATCCTTCTCGCACCGCTTCCCCATATTGCCAACGAGACAGGCTGGATAGCAGCCGAAGTAGGCCGTCAGCCCTGGGTGGTGTATAAAATTCTCCGTACCGCAGATGCCGCATCGGTTGTCGTACCGGCCTGGCAAATACTCTTCAGTCTTATCATGTTCAGCGCCATTTATCTGCTGCTTTTCATGATGTTCATAATGCTCCTCGTGAAATTTGTCAAGGCAGGGCCTGAAGAAGTCCGTGAAGGAGGCTATTGATGAAACACACCAGGGAACAATCAGGGAGGTCATAAACCTATGGAATTATCAGACAGTGTTTATCAAATTATCTGGTTTATTCTTATCGGCGTCCTTTTCGCCGGGTATTCCATTCTCGATGGTTTTGACCTTGGCGTGGGAATACTGTTTCCTTTTATTACCACCGATGACAGGGAAAAAGGCATCCTGGCGAGATCGATCGGACCAGTCTGGGACGGTAATGAAGTATGGCTGGTTACCGCGGGGGGAGCACTTTTCGCGGCATTTCCTCTGGCATACGCAACGGTATTCAGCGGTTTTTATCTGGCACTGATGCTGGTACTCTTTGCCCTGATATTCAGGGCCGTCTCCCTTGAATTCTGGGCACACGACGAAAAACGCAGAAAGATATGGTCCTGGGCTTTTTTTACCGGCAGCCTGGTGCCGTCCCTTCTTTTCGGCATTGCCCTGGGTAATGTAGTGTATGGAGTTCCCCTGACGGAACAGTTCGAATTCGGCGGTAATTTCTTTACACTGCTGCGCCCCATGCCGCTCCTTGTGGGTCTGCTGGGCCTTGTGGCGATTATTGTCCAGGGCAGCACCTATACCGCGATGAAAACGGAAGGACAGGTTCATGAAAGGGCGCGTTTAATCACGAAAAAGATGATGGTTCTTTATGCGCTGATTTTTATTTCAGTGGTCCTTTCCACGATGGTGTACATGCCGGAAATTGCGGATAAAGCAATGGTGTGGATATTCTCGGCACTTGTGATTCTTAGCGTCGGAGCAGGGTGGTTTTTCAACTCACAAGACAGGAACGGAGGGGCGTTTTTAATGTCATCTCTCGGTTTTGCCGGACTATGGGGCATCACCGGTTCAATTCATTTTCCTAATATGGTACGGGGAGCTGCGAACCACGCCCACAGTATCACCATCGGGAACTCGTCGTCAAGTTCCCTCACATTAAAAATTATGCTTATCATCGCCCTCATCGGTATGCCTGTTGTCATTGCATATTCAGCGTACGTATATTACATCTTTAAAGGAAAAACAACTGAAGCCTGAAGGCTTTTAGAATCAAAAAAGGAGGCATCACATGACAAAAGAATTACAGATTTACAAATGCGACATCTGCGGTAACATCGTTGAGGTTGTTCACAGCGGCAAAGGAGAGCTGGTATGCTGCGGTGAACCCATGAAGCTGCTCAGTGAAAATACAACTGACGCGGCCCAGGAAAAACACGTACCTGTTATCGAGAGAACAGATAAAGGTATCAAGGTCAAGGTCGGGAGCGTAGCCCATCCGATGGAGGAAAAACATTATATTGAGTGGGTGCAGATTATTTTTAAGGACGGGCGGTCAAGCCGGCAATTCCTGAAACCGGGAGATGCTCCCGAGGCGGTATTTGAATGCGGCAACGAAAGCGTCACCGCAAGGGAATACTGCAACATCCACGGCCTCTGGAAAATCAACTGACAGCGCAGAAACATCAAGCGGCGGTTTAATGCGGACACCCCGGCAGTAAAAAAATATTGCCGTGTGTCTGCATTAAAAATATCAAACAGCAAACAATGACTAAGGAGAAACAATACATGAAAAGTATTAAAGGAACAAAAACAGAGAAGAACCTCCTCGCATCTTTTGCGGGTGAATCCCAGGCGCGTAACCGGTACACATATTTTGCGAGTGTTGCCAAAAAGGAAGGATACGAGCAGATAGCGGGAATATTTCTGGAAACAGCGGACAATGAAAAAGAGCACGCAAAGAGGTTTTTCAAGTACCTTGAAGGTGGCGATGTGGAAATAACTGCATCATATCCGGCGGGGATAATAGGGAATAC
>ENA-UPTA01004955-UPTA01004955.1-activated-sludge-metagenome-genome-assembly--contig:-NODE-4955-length-12426-cov-4.231994_pt1 | contig 12426 bp, 8 predicted proteins | sample MGYA00238184_ERZ773361 | MGnify/ENA primary metagenome ERZ773361 (study PRJEB29100, sample SAMN05720205) | activated sludge metagenome | isolation source: anaerobic digester from wastewater...
AGAGCAGGTGGTCGAACCCCAGGTCCCGCACGACCGGCTCTAGGGAGTAGCGCACCCCGGCCGAGATGAGCACGCACACATCGCCGCGACCTTTATGCTCGGCCAGGCGGGCCATGACGTTGGGCGCCAGGCGTGGTTTGAGACAGGTCTGGTAGAGGTCCTCGGCCGTGGATTCGAAGGGTTCAGGCGATCGGCCTTTGAAGAACTCGAGCAGCAGCTCGGCCATCTTTTGATCGGGATAGAGATGGCGCTTGTACAGCTCGTGTGCCAGCAGCAGCCGGATGACGTAGCCGATCCCGATCGGCTGGTGTTCGAAGAAGACCTGAGGCCTCCGGCGCATGTATGGAACCATGAGCGCGGTGGTCTCGGTGTCCAGCAGGGTCTTGTCGAAATCGAAGAAGGCGGCGGCGCGTCCTGACATGACACCCGGGCGGAGGAATGCTATTCCCACTCGATGGTGCTGGGCGGTTTGGAGCTGATGTCGTACACCACGCGGTTGACGCCCTTGACCTCGTTGATGATGCGTGAGGAGATGCGGGCCAGCACGTCGTAGGGCACCTTGACCCAGTCGGCGGTCATGCCGTCCACGCTGTGCACGGCGCGGATGGCCACCACGTTGGCATAGGTGCGCTCGTCACCCATGACGCCCACGCTCTTGACCGGCAGGAGCACGGCAAAAGACTGCCAGATGTCCTTGTAGCCGTCATAGGTGCGTATCTCCTCCTGCACGCGTTTGTCCGCTTCCTGCAGGATGGCCAGGTTCTCCTTGGTGACCTCGCCCAGGATGCGCACGCCCATGCCGGGGCCGGGGAAGGGCTGGCGGTTGAGGAGGCTTTCCGGCAGACCCAGCTCGCGGCCCAGCTCGCGCACCTCGTCCTTGAAGAGCTCCTTCAACGGTTCTATGAGCTCGAACTTGAGGTCCTTGGGCAGGCCGCCCACGTTGTGGTGGCTCTTGATGGTGGCCGACGGCCCGCCCTTGGCCGAACGGCTCTCGATGATGTCCGGATAGAGCGTGCCCTGGGCCAGGAACTTGGCGCCGCCGATGCGTTCGGCCTCGCCGTAGAAGACGTCGATGAAGGTCTTGCCGATGGATTTGCGCTTGGCCTCCGGCTCGATGATGCCCTTGAGGTTGAACAGGAACTGTTCGCGGGCGTTCACGATATCGAGGTTGAGGGGATATTCCTGGGTGAACATGTGGCGGATCTCGTCGACCTCGCCCGCGCGCAGCAGGCCGTTGTCCACGAAGATGGCCGTCATCTGGCTGCCGATGGCCTTGTGCAGGAGCGCGGCCGTGACCGAGGAGTCAACCCCGCCGGAGAGGCCGCAGATGACATGATCCGTGCCGACGGTGGAGCGGATGCGCGCCACGGACTCTTCGATGAAGTTCGCCATGGTCCAACCGCCGGCGCAGCCGGCGATGGAGAAGAGGAAGTTCTTGAGGATCTCGGCCCCCTTGGGCGTGTGCACCACCTCGGGGTGGAACTGCACGCCGTAGATCCTGCGGTCGGCATCGCCCATGGCGGCGATGACCTGGGGCGTGTGCGCCAGGGTGGTGAAGCCCTTGGGCGCTTTCGTGACATGGTCGCCGTGGCTCATCCAGACATCCAGGCGCTTGGGCAGGCCTTCGAAGAGGCCGCTTGGGCTGTCGATGTCGATGGCGGCCGGACCGTACTCACGTCCGTGCGCGCTTTCCACCGTGCCGCCCAGCATGGCGCCGATGAGCTGCATGCCGTAGCAGATGCCCAGCATGGGCAGACCCATCTCGAAGATGCGAGGGTCCATGTCGGGGTGATTTTCCTCCAGCACCGACGCGGGCCCGCCCGAGAGCACCAGGGCCTTGGTGTGCATGGCGCCCAGCTCTTCGGCGCTGATGTCGTGCATGACGATCTCACAGTACACACCCAGTTCCCTGATCCTGCGGGCGATGAGCTGGGCGTATTGGCTTCCGAAATCAAGGACGGCTACGATTTCACGCATGGCTGTTCTCCCTCTTGTCTGTCAAACGTCATCCAACGCCCCGCAGCAGGCGAAGTGGTATTTGTTGTAATCCCCGGGTACGACGGTGGGGTACTTGCCCGTGAAGCAGGCCGTGCAGTACCGGCAGCCTTCCTTGACCGTGTTCAGCATGCCGTCCACGGAAAGGTAGGCCAGGCTGTCCGCCTCGATAAAGTCGCGTATTTCGCTGGTGGTCTTGGCCGCGCCGATCAGTTCGCCCCGGCTGGAGATGTCGATGCCGTAAAAGCACGGGAACTTCACCGGCGGCGAGCTGATGCGCACGTGCACCTCCTTGGCGCCTCCGGCGCGGATGAGGCGCACGAGCGCCTTGAGGGTGTTGCCGCGCACGATGGAATCGTCCACCACCACCACGCGGCGGTCTTCCAGCACGCCGGAAACAGGGTTGAACTTGACCTTGACGTCCTGCTTGCGGGTCTTCTGGTGCGGGGCGATAAAGGTGCGGCCCACGTAGTGGTTGCGGATCAGCCCGATCTCGAAGCGTTTGCCCGAGGCCTGGGCATAGCCGAGGGCGGCGGTGTTGGCCGAGTCGGGGATGGCGATCACGATGTCGGCCTCGGCCGGCGATTCGGTGGCCAGTTGCTTGCCGAGACGGCGGCGGATCTTGTCCACCTTTTCGTCGAAGATGCGGCTGTCCGGCCGCGAGAAGTAGATGAACTCGAAGATGCACGCGGACTTGACATGCGCGCTCGGCAGTTGATGGCTCCTGATCCCTTGCGCATCGATCTCGACGACCTCGCCCGGGGCGATGGAACGCAGGTACTGCGCGCCCACGATATCAAAGGCGCAGGATTCCGAGGCCACGATATAGGCATCGCCGAGACGCCCCAGGCACAAGGGCCGGAAGCCGTGCGGATCGCGGGCCGCGATGAGCTTGTCCGGGGTAAGGAAGACGAAACAGTAGGCCCCCACCATCTGGGAAAGGGCGTCCATGACCTGGCTGACGATGTCCGCCTTATCCGAGCGCGCGATCAGGTGCAGCACGATCTCGCTGTCCGATGTGGTCTGGAAGATGGAACCCGATTGCTCCATGGAGCGGCGCAGATCCGGTGCATTGACCATGTTGCCGTTGTGGGCCGCCGCGATCTGGCCGGACTTGCACCGGATCAGGAGCGGTTGGGCATTGACCAGAGTGCTGCCCCCGCGGGTGGAGTAGCGGTTGTGGCCGATGGCGGCATGGCCGGTGAGCCGGGGCATGATAGTGTGGTCGGAGAAGACCGACCAAACCAGGCCGAGGCCTTTGTGCATACGGATGTCCCGTCCGTCCGTCGCGGCGATGCCGGCGCTTTCCTGGCCGCGGTGCTGCAAGGCATACAGGCCCAGGTAGATCTTCTCGGCCGCCTCGGCATCGCCGTAAACCCCGACAACGCCGCAGCATTCCTTCAGGTGGTCGTCTTCCTGGTCAGGCAGCATGGTTGAGGGTAATGGTCCCGCTGAACACGCTCGCGACGGCGCCGATGAGCCAGACATCACGGTAGCGGCCTTCTTGAAACGAGAAGTCGATCATGAGCTCGCCGCCGGGCATGGTTACGCGCACGGGGGTGCGGCTCACGCGCTTCAAGGCGTGGCTGATGATGGCCGCCGCCGTTGCGCCCGTGCCGCAGGCCAGGGTCTCGGCCTCGACCCCGCGTTCGTAGGTGCGTACCGTGATACGGCCCTCGTCCATGACCTGGACGAAGTCCGCGTTCGTGCCGGCCGGCGCAAAGGCGCCGTGGCGGCGGATGGCGCGTCCCAGGCTCTCCACCGGCAAGGAGCCGAGGTCCTCCACGAAGAGGATGGCGTGCGGTACGCCGGTATTGGCGAAACCCACGCGGTAAGTTCGGGAATCGATCTCGATGGCGATATCCGTGTCCAGGCTCTGCGGCTCGGTTACCCGGATGGCGACGGTATCGGGGCCCACCTTGGCCGCGATGACGCCGGCCAGCGTAGCGAAGCGCATCTCGGAGGGAGCGATGCCCTGGTCCACGGCAAAGGCCGCCGCGCAGCGAGCGCCGTTGCCGCACATCTCGGCCTCACTGCCGTCGGCATTGAAGATGCGCATGGTGAAATTCGCCTCTTGCGACGGCTCCAGCGCCACCAGACCGTCCGCGCCGATGCCGAAGCGTCGATGGCAATAACGCCTGGCCAGCGCTTGCCAGTCCAGCTTGAGTTCGCCCCGGTGGTTGTTGATCAGGAAGAAATCGTTGCCGGTGCCTTCCATCTTGGTGAAGCTCAGTTCGTTCATGTCCATTCCCGAGAATGGGATGTGTTGCAGTATGTGCGGTGTTTAACAGAGTCTCATGGCCAAGTCAAGACGGTTCGGTTGGATGATTTCAATAGAATTTACAATAAATTACAGGTGTCGAGGGGGATCAATGAAAAGGCGCCCCCAGCGGGGGCGCCATCGTGTCCGTGCAAGTGATCCGAGAATCGATCGGATCAAAGGTCGGCCAGAAGCTTCTTGGCCTCGGCGGCATAGTATTTATCGCTGGATGCCGCGGCCTTTTCCAGCACGTCCTTGGCCTCTTTCTTCTTGCCGCTGTCGATGAGCGCCTGGCCGTAGAACACCTGTCCCTCCGCGTTGTCCGGGAAATACTTGCTGTATTCCGCAAGGTATTCCAGGGCCTTCTTCTTGTTCTTGAGCGGGAAGGGCAGCACGCTCCAGAAACGCCCCAGGGCCTTCATCGGCCCGCCTTTGTTGTACATCTTGTTGGCGGCATAGGCCTTTTCGAACCCGGCCTGGGTCTTGTTCTTGAGGCCTTCCTTCAAGGCGGTCACGATGCTGACGCCGTCGGAATAGGTGCCCACGCTGGTGCCGTACCAGAAGTGGCCTTCGACCCCGTCGGGCTTGAGGGAGATGGCCTTTTCCGCATAGCCCATGGCCTTCTTGCCGTTGGTCTTGCACAGCTCTTTCCAACCCGGTTTATTCTCGCGCTTGTAGTAGTCCGTGTAGGTGCGCAGGGCCTGCGCCATGACCCAGTTTTCGGTATAGCCGTTGGGGTTGGCCGCCAGTGCCTTGGTGGCGATGTCCACCGCCACCTTGCAGTTGGCGGTTCCGCCTTTTTCCTCGCACAGGTCATAGACCTGGGCTGCAATATCCGCGGCCATAAGACTGAAAGGGAATAGCAATACAAACGCTGCGACCAGTATAGACCTCTTCATACGTGTATCCTCCTTTCAAGATCACGGTATGTTTTACCGTGGAAAAAATATACGCCCGGCCATGGTGCTTTTCAAGAAATTAAACATGGCCGGATGCCTGATCGAGCTTGCTTGGCGATTGCCGGAGCGGCTTAAACCCAGGGGCGGCAGGCGTGCCGCCCCTGGTCGTGTCTCAACCTGTGAAAGTTTAACCGGCATCGTCCGGCGGATACATGGTCTCGATCTCCCGGGCGTATTTCTGGTTGATGACCCGGCGCTTGATCTTCAGCGTCGGTGTGAGCTCGTCGGTCTCCTGCGACCACTCATGCTCAAGCAGCCTGAACTTGCGGATCTGCTCCACGCGGGCATAGTCCTTGGTGCACTGCGCCAGTTCGGCCTCGTAGAGCTTGTTGACCTGCTCGTTGGCGATGAGCTCGGAGCGGTTGGCGTAGGTGATGTTGTTGGCCTTGGCCCAGCTCTCCAGCTCCTTGAAGGCCGGTACGATCAGGGCCGAGAGGTACTTGCGGTTGTCGCCGATGACGGCCACCTGCTCGACGAAGCTGGAGCCTTTGATGCTGTTCTCCAGGTTCTGGGGCGAGATGTTCTTGCCGCCCGAGGTGATGATCAGGTCCTTGATGCGGCCGGTGATCTTGAGGTAGCCGTCGGCATCGATCTCGCCGATATCCCCGGTCTTTAGGAAGCCGTCGGGGGTGAACATCTCCTTGGTGGCGGCCTCGTTCTTGTAGTAGCCCATCATGACCTGCGGGCCCTTGATCAGGATCTCGCCGTCTTCGCCGATCTTGACGATCGTGTCCTTGAGCGCCGGACCCACGGTGCCGGGCTTGATCTTGTGCGGCGGGTTGACGTTGGTCACCGGGGTGGTCTCGGTCATGCCGAAGCCCTCCATGATCTTGATGCCCATGCCGATGAAGAACTCGGCATCGTTCTGGGACAGGGGGCCGCCGCCCGAGATGGCGAAGAGCAGCTTGTCCATGCCCAAACCGGCCCTGAGCTTAGAGAATATCAGCTTGTCGGCCAGCTTGTACTGCAGGCCGAGGAGGCCGCGCGGCATCCGGTTGTTGCACAAATCCGGCAAGCTCTTCTTGGCCACGGTCTGGCTCCAGGCAAAGAGCTTCTGCTTGAACGGAGAGGCCTCGGGCAGCTTGGCCAGGATGCCGGCATGGATCTTTTCATAGAGCCTGGGGACGCTGACGATGAATTTGGGCCTGACCTCCTGGAAGTTCCCGAGGATCTTGGAAAAGTCCTCGGCAAAGGCCACCTTCTTGCCATAGGCCAGCGGCAGGTAGTAGCCGACGGTGCGCTCCAGGGAGTGCGAGAGCGGCAGGAAGGAAAGGGCGGTGACATCCTGGGTGAAATATTCCGGGGCCACCGCGTAACACTGTCTGACGTTGGAGACGAAGTTCGAGTGGCTGAGCATCACGCCTTTGGGGTTCCCGGTCGTGCCCGAGGTATAAATAATAGTGGCCATATCCTGGATCTTGATGTTCCGGATACGCTCGGCCAGCTCGTCCTTTTTGGCATAGGCCGCCCCCAGCTTGAGGGCCTCCTTGAAGGTGACGACCCCTTCGACCGGCTTGTCGGGCTCGTCGAATATGATGATATCCCGTAAGTTCGGCAGTTTCGCCTTGACCTCGAGAATCCGCTTCAGGTGGCTCATGCTCCCCACAAAGCAGATCACCGAATCGGAATTATCAATGATATAGCGTGATTCTTCCGCGGAATTGGTGGCATAGATAGGGACATTCACCGCACCGGCCGATAAGATGCCGAGGTCGGCGACCCACCACTCGTAGCGGTTGTCGGAGAACAACGCTACCTTGTCCTGGACCTTGATGCCCTTGGACAGCAGGAAATAACCGATATTGCGCACCATTTCCGCCATGCTGTTCCAGGAGATGTCTGTATACTGCCCTTGCGCGTTCTTGTACGCCACGCAGGCAGCGTCCTTGAGATTATCGGCCTGGTTGAAGAAAATTGCCGGCATTGATGTTTCCTGATACGTAGCCATTCGATACCCTCCTCCTTCTTTGCTATTACCATGATATTTTGAGCACGCGTTATTATAAACTAGTTAACCGGATGTGCCAACAAATATCGATGGAGTATCAATGCAGTATCGGAGGACATGGGTTGCTCGGCCCCCCGGGTCAGGGCCGTGGTCCCGGTTCGGTGTGAGCAGAACAAGGGGGTGGAGGGCGATGCATCATCCTCCACCCCCTCGCATGGCAGGCTCGGCGCTAGAGGCCGTCGTCGGGCGGATACATGGTCTCGATCTCCTTGGCGTACTTCTGGCTGATAACGCGGCGCTTGAGCTTGAGCGTAGGCGTCAGTTCGTCGGTCTCCTGCGACCATTCCTTCTCCAGGAGCCTGAACTTGCGGATCTGCTCCACGCGCGCGTAGTCCTGGGTGCAGCGCTCGATCTCCTGTTCAAAGAGCCTGTTCACCTCGGTATTCGCGATGAGATCGGCGCGGCTGGAAAAGGCGATGTTGTTGGCCTTGGCCCAGCCCTCCAGCTCGGCCCAGGCCGGTACGATCAGGGCCGAGAGGTACTTGCGGTTGTCGCCGATGACGGCCACCTGCTCGACGAAGCTGGAGCCTTTGATGCTGTTCTCCAGGTTCTGGGGCGAGATGTTCTTGCCGCCCGAGGTGATGATCAGGTCCTTGATGCGGCCGGTGATCTTGAGCCGGCCCTGCTCGTCGATCTCGCCGATATTGCCGGTCCTGAAGAAGCCGTCGTCGGTGAAGACCTCCTTGGTGGCGGCCTCGTTCTTGTAGTAGCCCATCATGACCTGCGGGCCTTTGATGAGCACCTCGCCTCCTTCGCCGATCTTGACGATCGTGTCCCTGACCGGCGGCCCGACCGTGCCGGGCTTGATCATCCCGATGCGGTTGACGTTCGTCACCGGGGTGGTTTCGGAAAGCCCGAAGCCTTCCACGATCAGGATGCCCATGCCCAGGAAGAACTCGGCGTCGGAAACCGATAAGGGGCCGCCGCCCGAGCTGGCCAGCTTGAGCCTGTCCATGCCCAGGGCGGCCTTGAGCTTGGAGAACACCAGCTTGTCGGCCAGCTTGTACTGCAGGGCAAAGAGCCCGGTGCGGGGTTTGTTGTTGCATGCATACGGCAGGTTCTTCTTGGCGATGCCTAAAGCCCAATGGAAGATCTTCTGCTTCATGGGTGGGGCCTCGGGGAGCTTGGCCAGGATGCCGGCATGGATCTTTTCATAGAGCCTCGGCACGCTTACCACGAAGGTGGGCCTGACCTCCTGGAAGTTCTGCAGGATCTTGGAGAAGTCCTCGGCAAAGACCACCTTCTTGCCCGTGAACAGGGGAAGGTAGTAGCCGCACGTGCGCTCAAAGGAGTGCGACAGCGGCAGGAAGGAGAGCAGGACATGGTCGTCCTTGAAGACATCCGGGGCGGAGTCGTAGATCTGGTTGACATTGGAGACGAAGTTCTTGTGCGAGAGCATGACGCCCTTGGGATTGCCGGTCGTGCCGGAGGTGTAGATCAGGGTAGCCAGATTGTCGAGCTTGATCTCGCGGATGCGCTTGTCAAGCTCCTCGCGTTTGCCGTAGGCCGCCCCCTGCTTGAGGGCTTCCTTGAAGGTGATCACCCCGGGGGGCGGATCAGGCAGATCGTCGTAGATGATGATGTCGCCCAGGCCTGGAAGCTTGGGCTTCACCGCCAGCACGCGGTCGAGATGGCTCTTGGTGCCCACGAAACAGAGCTTGGAGTCGGAGTTTTCGATCACGTAGCGCGTTTCTTCCGCGGAGTTGGTGGCATAGATGGGCACGTTCACGCCGCCGGTGGACAGGATGGCCAGGTCGCTTACCCACCATTCGTACCGGTTGGGAGAAAACAGGGCCACCTTGTCCAACGGGGCAATCCCCTTCGAAAGCAGGAAGCAACCCAGGTTCCATACCATATCGTTCATCTCGTTCCATGAGATATCGACATACTGCCCCTGGGCGTTCTTGTAGGCCACGCAGGCCTTGGTGGTGTGTTCCTCCACGCGGTTCTGAAAGATGGCCGCCATGGAATTTTCAGGGTATTTCGCCATGCAATCCTCCTCTTCTCGTCTTATTGTATGCTCGATACACAGTACTAATATAATCGCTCTACGGTAATGTGCAATCTCACCATGAGAGAAAAAGGAATATATTTCCTGTGGTATGAACTATTCGGGGCATGGGAACCGGCCGATCTCAAGGCTTGTAGGTTCCCGTGATTTATATTATATGATAGGCTCGAAAGCGTGCAGGGAAGGGGTTCGAAGTGAAGATAAGCGCTGACGAGGTAAGTCGTGTGGCCCGTCTGGCACGGCTCGACCTGAACGCGAGCGAGCTCGACGGGTTCCGCAACGACCTCGATGCGATCCTGACCTATATGGAGAAGCTGAACGAGGTCGATACCCGGGGGGTTGGCGTTACGGTGCACACACAGGCCGTTACGGCGCATCTGCGGGCCGACGAGCTCAAGGAATCGCAGCCTCTCCAGGACGTCCTGGCCAATGCGCCCCACCACAAGAACGGCTCCATCGTGGTACCGAAGGTGCTGGAGTAGCCATGCTCGAAACGGCGCGGCGCTATCGGCGTGATGGCATAAGTCCCGTCAAGACCGTGCGCGATCTCCTGAGCGCCATCGAGGTCGAACCGTACAACGCCTTCATCTCCTATGACGAGGAAGGCGCCCTCCTGGTCGCGGAAAAGGCCGAGCGAGCCATCGAGAAGGGCAGCGAGGAACCGCTCTTAGGGCTGCCGATCGCCGTGAAAGACAATATCTGCACCAAAGACCTGCCCACCACGTGCGCCTCCAACATCCTGGCGGACTTTGCGCCGACCTATGACGCCTACGTGATCGAACGGCTCAAGGTGCGCGGGGCCGTCATTATCGGCAAGACCAACCTGGATGAGTTCGCCATGGGCTCCACCACGACCACCAGCTGCAAAGGGCCGACCAAGAACCCCTGGGACATCACCCGCACCCCCGGCGGATCGAGCGGCGGCTCGGCCGCGGCCGTGGCCGCGGGGTTGTGCGCCGGCGCCTTGGGGTCGGATACCGGCGGCTCGGTGCGCATGCCGGCCAGTTTCTGCGGCATCACGGGGCTCAAGCCCACCTACGGCACGGTGTCGCGCTACGGGCTGGTGGCCTTTGCCTCGTCCCTGGACCAGATCGGGCCCATGACACGCACCGCGCGCGATGCCGCCGTGCTCTTCGATGCCATCCGCGGCCATGACCCGCAGGACTCCACAAGCCTCGTGGAGGGTTATGCGCCCTTGTCCCTGAACGGGCATGATCTGACCGGGGTGCGCATCGGCGTACCCAGGGCCTTTTTCGGCGAGGGCCTGGCCCATGACGTGGAAAGGTCCGTGCGCTACGCCCAGGGCGTGTTCGAAGAGCTGGGTGCCACGATCGTGGAGGTTGAGCTGCCGCACCTGGCCTATGGCGTGGCGGTGTACTACATCATCTGCACGGCCGAGGCCAGCTCCAACCTGGCCCGCTACGACGGGGTCCGCTATGGATATCGCGCGGGCGCCGCCACGCTCATCGACACCTACCTGAACACGCGCACGCAGGGCTTCAACGCCGAGGTCAAACGCCGCATCATGCTGGGCACCTATGTGCTTTCGGCCGGCTACTACGACCAGTACTACCGCAAGGCCTCGCAGGTGCGCTCGCTGATCGTCAAGGACTTCGCCGGGGCCTTCGAACACTGCGACATGCTCCTGGGGCCGACGACGCCCTGCACGGCCTTCGGCCTGGGCGAGATGCTGGACGACCCTTTGAGCCTCTACCTCCTGGACATCTATACCATCCCCGCCAACCTAGCCGGTCTGCCGGCGATCAGCATCCCATGCGGCTTCGGCGATACGGGGCTGCCCTGCGGGCTGCAGCTCATGGCCCCGGCCCTGCGCGAGGACCTGCTCTTAGGCGCGAGCATCGCATTCCAGGATGTCACCAATTTCCACCAGGTGAGGCCGTGATGCCGTACGATATCGTCATCGGGCTGGAGGTGCATGCCCAGCTTCTCACCCGCACCAAGATCTTCTGCGGCTGCTCCACGACCTTCGGCGATGCCCCCAACACCAACACCTGCCCGGTCTGCATGGGCCTGCCCGGTGTCCTGCCGGTGCTGAACCGCCGCGTCGTGGACTGCGGCATCAAGCTGGGCCTGGCCACCGGTTCCACCATCGAGACCCTGAACGTGTTCGCCCGCAAGAACTACTTCTACCCCGACCTGCCCAAGGGATATCAGATCACGCAGTACGAAGCGCCCTTGTGCAGCCATGGCTCCCTGGAATTTCTCTTCGGCGGAGCGCCCAGAACCGTCGGCATCACACGCATTCACATGGAGGAGGACGCCGGCAAGCTCATCCATGACGAGCACGACCCGGTCAGCTATGTGGATTTCAACCGCGCGGGCGTTCCGCTCCTGGAGATCGTATCCGAGCCCGACATCGCCTCCCCCGAAGAGGCCGTGGCCTACCTCAAGGCCCTGCGCCAGCTGCTTACCTACCTCGATATCTGCGACGGCAACATGGAGACGGGGTCGCTCAGGTGCGACGCCAACGTATCCCTGAAACCCCGGGGCAGTTCGGTGTTCGGCGCCCGCACCGAGGTCAAGAACATCAACTCCTTCAAGTACGTGCAGCGCGCCTTGGAGTTCGAGATCGCGCGCCAGCGCGACATCCTGGAGACAGGCGGCGCCGTGGCGCAGGAGACGCGCCTGTGGGACGCCCATGAGGGCGTCACGCGCCCCATGCGTTCCAAGGAGGAGAGCCACGACTACCGCTACTTCCCCGAGCCCGACCTGCTCCCGCTGGCCATCGACGAGGCCTGGATCGAACAGGTGCGGGGCACGCTGCCCGAGCTGCCCCTGGCCAGGCGGGCGCGTTTCATGGACCGCTACGGGCTGAACGGCTATGACGCCGACATCCTGACGCAGACCAGGGCCATGGCCGATTATTTCGAGGGGTGCGTGCGGCTCTATGACGCGCCCAAGGACATCTGCAACTGGATCATGACCGAGGTCCTGCGGGTACTCAAGGAGGAAGACCTCTCCCGCTTGAGGGTTACGCCGGAGATGCTCACCGACCTGATCATGTCCGTGCACAACGGCGTCATCACCGCCGCCAGCGCCAAGGCGGTCTTCGAGGAGATGGCCTCCACCGGTTCTCCGCCCGGGGAAATCATCGCTACGCGCGGCCTGACCCAGATCAGCGACGAGACCAGCCTGCGCGTGATCATCCAAGAAGCCCTGAGCGCCCATCCCA
>ENA-UPTA01004957-UPTA01004957.1-activated-sludge-metagenome-genome-assembly--contig:-NODE-4957-length-12424-cov-3.905975_pt1 | contig 12424 bp, 6 predicted proteins | sample MGYA00238184_ERZ773361 | MGnify/ENA primary metagenome ERZ773361 (study PRJEB29100, sample SAMN05720205) | activated sludge metagenome | isolation source: anaerobic digester from wastewater...
AGAATGCCGATGATGGCGACAACAATCAGCAGTTCGATCAGTGTGAACGCGCGGTCTTTTCGGAGCATGAGCATCATTCCTTGAACCGACCGGATTCACCGCCCGCATTTCTGACCGAATTTTACTCGATTCACTGGAAGGCTGACAGGTCTATTGTCGGGCGGCGGAAAACAGGAAAGACAAGACATCCCGGCTCAACCTGATTAGAGTAAATGAACTCGATCCGCATCACATAAGCGGAGCGAATAGGACCCGACAGAATGGCAACGGAACACAATAAGAAAGACGGGAGCACACCACACCTGGACAGAAACCTGTCTGTCCTGCGAAAGCGACGCCCGGACCTGGCGGACCTGCTGGAACGCGCGGACGCAGCGAAAGTCTGCCCGGTTTCCGAAACAGGACCATTTCGCCGAGCGATGGAAAATCTCCTGCGATCCGGGAAAGCGGAAGTAATTTATGTTTCCGGTGTTGGGCAGGGTGATATCGCCGCTGAGGTCTTTGAAAGAACGCGCGAGGGATTCGGACCGGAAAAGACACCCATCGGGCTTGTGTTCCTTGAGCATCGCCCGGAGATGTTCCGCGCAATGCTTTCCTTGAACGACCGGACACAATTGCTGGAGTCAAAGCGAACATTCTTCTGTGTCGGGGAGGATCTCGACCGACAATGCAGGGAAATCCAAACCAAGTACCGCCTTTGCGCGTGCCCGCACCCCGGACATTTCCAGGGACGCTGCCTGAATGCGGATGAGGTTGGAATCTATCAAGTGGCGCTGCGCGATCTCGATGAGAGCCGTGCCCGGTTTCAGCATCGGTTCCAGGCACAATTGGCGGAATTGCAGCAGAAATTCCGGTCCCGCCCGGCGCAAATCCGGAAGATCTGGAGCTCTGTCGGATTGGCAGATCGGGCGGTTCAGCATATTATCCGAGGGCTGATGGAGGCGCTTCAACGCAAGGGATTTGAGATTCGCATCCTCGAAATCGACCCGGAGGAATACCAGCCACCGTGGTATTGTCTTATGGATATTTGCGAGTATCAGCCGGACCTGATTGTTCAGGCCAATTTCCCAAGCAGCCTGCTTTTTCCGAGGGAACTCGCTCTGCATCTGGCCATCCCGCGAGTGGTCTGGTATGTGGACAGTCCCAGGAACTTCTGGCAACAGCAACCGAGTTTCTTTTTCACCACCCACGACCATGTTTTTGTGTGGGATGAGGCATATCTCGATTTCCTTCGATCCCTGGGCGCGGAGAGAGTGGAGGTTTTGCCGTACGCAGCCGATATCCAGGCTCCTTTGGAGCCGGAAGATCGGTTCCGAAGTCCGTTGTCTTTCGTCGGTCAGGTCGTAGACCAGTCAGAAGTTCGGAAGCGGCTTTCACCCCCGGAGCGGGAATTCCTGGACAGGCTTATCGAACTGCGTCTTCAGGATACGGCAGCAGATGTCCCGGATCTTCTTGCCCGGATTCCACGCGAGCAGCGGCAGATTCTCTCTTCATTCTCAACACAGATTCATCTTCCAAGCTTCCTGTACGCGGCGGCAAATGCGCGTCACCGCATCCGCGTTCTGGAATCTGTCGTGCAATACGGATTGAAACTGTACGGGCCGGAATCCTGGTTGACCGTAATGGATGAAGACTCGCCTTTGCGCGGATGTTTCTGCGGCCCCGTGGATCATCGGACCGAGTTCCCGGCGGTTATCCGATCTTCGACAATCAATCTGAATATCCACAGTCTTCATGCTCTTGGAAGCATGAACATGAGGGATTTCGATGTTCCCCTGCAGGATGGGTTCCTGCTGACAGACTGGGTCTCCGGCGCGGATCGGTTCTTCGTGCCGGATGTTGAGATGGTCTTCTGGAAGGGATGCGACGATCTCAAGCGAAAGATCGAATGGTATCTCGCGCATCCCGATGAACGCGCAGCCATCATCGCCCACGGCAAAGCCCGCGTCCTGAAGGATCACACCTACGATGCCCGCGCAGGTGATTTGTTGCGGTGCATGGGGATGCCGGGTGAAGGGATTCGGCCCTCTGGCAACGCCGCTGTACGCTAACCAGTCCGGTTTTTAGGGAGCAGTCTCCACTGACGCCTTCACACTCTTCTCCTGAGTCAGAAGCCGGACATACAATCCCCACCCGGCTCCCAGCTGATGAACCCGACACAGAAGGGCGTTCCGTCCGGCGTGGAGATGAATCGGCACAATGTCCTGGTCCGGGATCGCCTTGTGGGGACCGGCATCTTCGTAAACCTGTTCTCCATTCACCCAGACTCGCATTCCGTCATTGCTCCCGACCGCGATAGAAACGTCCCGGTCACGATCCGAGTCGAGAAACGTGAGCGCATACGCCGCGCCGACAATATCATGCGGTTCGATAAGCTGGGTGAAATCGAGATGTGCCGTCGGTCCTGTCACCTGGGTCCAGCGTACCGGTTGATCGTTCAGTCCCTTGTATGTGCCATCGAACGAAACCGGCTGCCGTTGCCCGAATGCGCCGTCGGAAAGCGTATCTTTCTCCTTTGGAAACGGCCCGATGATCCACCAGTTCGTGATATAGGGTCCGCGCATTTGCAGAGATTGATAAAACGGTTCTATCGGATTCGCCTCGCTGATATTCGTCAGTCCATTGGCTTTCGCTACACGAATAAACCGATCCACTAATATCTGATCCAGAATGTCCTCGCCGGTCAGTTCCAATTGCCGTCGCTGGAAGTAGATATCCGCGTAATCCAGCCACATCCGGACTTTCTCTATGCGTGCCTTGATCGCATCGTTTTCAGCCGACAGAAGCGCTTCGTCCAGTGGTACGCGGCATTTCTGCCGGATCTCCGGCGGCAAGTGACCGATTTCCGGCGGGCTGAACAAGTCGAAATGAATATCGTTCGTTCTGACATAGTCATGCAAAAGATCGAAATACCGACGGATCGGCTTCCACGATTTGCCATATACTCCCTGTAAAAAGTCGTCGATTGTCGCATCAACATCCGTATCGACATCCCACAGCAGTTTCGCCAGGATGTATGACCGCAACTCCGCCATTTCCCCACCGCCACCGGATGAAGAATTCCCCTGGCAGAAGATGCCATCCACACCTTCCCGATGGTAAAAGGGGATATCTTCCCGGATGGCATTGAAATTCGGAAACGGCATCAGGTAATGAGAGAAATTCGTTACATAATGCCAAACATAGACTTTATTGCTGATTGCGCTCCAGGCGCGAAGATCCTCAACATACGTGGCGTTTTTCGGGCAGGATGCCAGTGCGTGACTATCGCACGAGGGGGCCATGTGGCACAGGCGCACAATCAGGTTCGGGTGGGGGCGAAGAGTCTTCGGCGCTTTCTGAGTGTAGTTATAGGCGATGGTGTCAATGTACTTGTCCGGGTAACGCTCTGTGACCGCCTCGGCTACCTTGTTGCAGAAAGCGATCAGAGTTCCGGAAGGACTTCCTTCCGCCTCGTCGATTGCACGACACTTTTCACATTGGCATTGACCATACCAATCGTTCTGCGACACGGAGAAAATCGTGGATTTCGGATTCTCTTCGATCCGTTTGAAAATGGCCTCGATCACGATCCGAAGCACATCCGGATTTGTCAGGCACAGCTGGGTATTTTCGATGCTGCGCTTGCCGTTGATCTCGGAAAAATATTCCGGGTGCTGGTCGAAGTATTTCTCCGGCGGGACCAGGCCGTTGAAGGTGTGCACAAATCCCGTCATGTGGATTTTATCGCCGACCGATTCATCCAGTTTGCTGTGGATGCTGTTGACCCGGTTTCGCGATGCCCAGAGCCTGTCGAATGCCTCGGTGAAAAACGGTTCGCGATATTCAAAATCCGGTTTTTCGCGGCGATGCAATCGAGGGATGGTGAGTTTGGTGTGTTTTGGGACTTTCTCCACATCTCGGGTATACCAGCGACACCCGACCACATCCTCCAGGAACGCATAGACGCCGTACAGCGTCCCACGGGGCCGCCCACCCAGGATGAACAGGTTTCCCCCACGGGTTTCCAGAATGAATTCCTCGCTGCCGAGCTTTTCCGCTGCCAGGTCCGGGGCCATGCGGGATGTCTCCGGTCCGGGTCCCACAAAAATCGCCCGACCGCCCTGTGCTGTCTCACCGATGGGCAGACGCAACCCCGTGCTTTTCTCGACATACTGCTGAAGTTCCTCGGCGGCATGTTGCTCGGCGGGGATGGCATCCCGCGCAAGCACAATCACGACATCCTGATTGACGGTGAACGAGGATTTCGAGATTGTCGCACAGGTGGAGGTCAACAGGATGAGAATACCTGAAAGGATAATGAGATATTGAGTTCGCATTGGGCAACACTCCTCTCGATTTGATGATCCTTAGAGTATCAACTATAGACCGAACAATGCCAAGGACTCCACAACCGGATATGATTTGTGTTCTTGACACAAGCCCCTTCCCCCGTCACCGTATGCAGTGGAATCTGAAATGCGCGCATATCACGTGAGAGAGCAGGAGTTGAGGTCATGGCGGAACACAGCAAAGGAACGGCGCTGGTAACAGGCGCGGGAAGAGGCATCGGCAGAGGGATTGCCCTGGAACTGGCCCGACGCGGCTTCGATGTCGTCATCAACGACATCATCGACAGCCCGGAAGACCGCTCAACCGGTGCTTATGAAGTTCTTGAGCAAATCCAGGAAATCGGGCGGACGGGCCTGTTCATACACGGGGACATCTCGGACGCGGACGACCGCAAGCGAATTCTTGACGAAACACTCAACACGTTCGAGCGGATCGATGTCCTGGTCAACAACGCAGGGATTCCTTGTCCCAAGCGGCTGGATATTCTTGAATCGACGGAACAGAGTTATGACCTGGTGATGAATGTCAATCTGCGGGGACCGTTTTTCCTGACGCAGCTGGTCGCCAATCAGATGGTCAAACAAGTGAAGGAGAACACCCCGGTTCCGCCGATCATTGTTTTTATCACGTCCATTTCCGCTTATGTGTCTTCTCCCTCACGACCGGAATACTGTATCTCGAAAGCGGGGCTTTCGATGGTAAGTAAACTCTTCGCGCACCGCTTGGCCGATGAAGGAATTAACGTCTATGAAATCCGCCCGGGAATTATTCAGACGGATATGACAGCGGTGGTAAAGGAAAAATACGACAGACTCATTGCGGACGGCCTTCTGTTACAGCAACGATGGGGACAGCCGGAAGATGTCGGCAAGGTAGTCGGCGCGATTGTAAACGGCGATCTCGCATACAGCACGGGGCAGGTGATCGAGGTCGGAGGAGGATTTCAGATTCCAAGACTCTGAACACAGGAAAGGACAGGAAGTATGGTGGAAGAACGACATATCCATTTGAAGGATCGAAAAAGAATCCCTCTTTATCATATCACTACGCTGATTGTCGGAAGCGGGGCAGCCGGGCTGAATTGCGCGGAGTATGTGTTCCGATACCTGGAGGAACGGGGAACGGCTAATCCACGGGATCATGTCGCAATCGCAACCAATTTCCTGGGCGGGGGAACCTCAAACAATTCCGGTTCCGATAAGCAGACCTACTATCGCCTGAATGTCCTTGGCGGGACGGCGGATTGCCCGCTGGATTTTGCGAAGACCCTGACCGCCGGAGGATGCATGCACGGCGACTTGGCCCTGATTGAGGGCGAGAATTCGGCGCGGTCGTTCTATCATTTGGTTGAGAACGGTGTTCCGTTTCCGCACACGCCCCATGGGAGTTTTGTCGGCTACAAAACAGACCATGATCCCCGACAACGCGCCACCTCTGCTGGACCATGGACCTCGCGATTCATGTACCAGAAATCCCTTGTTCAGATCCAACGCTACGGGATCAAGATCTTCCATCATTTGGAACTGATCTCCATCCTTACGGACGGATCGGGACCGAAGAAAAAAGTAATCGGAGCGATTTTTGTTGACCGTTCCCGAAGAGAAGAACCCCACCATGGTCTGACAGTCATTCAATGCCAGAACCTGGTTGTGGCAACCGGCGGTCCCGGAGATATGTATGAAATCTCTGTTTATCCCCTGGGGCAGATGGGCAGCCATGGCTGCCTGCTTGAGGCCGGCGCGGTTGCGCATAACCTCACGGAATCGCAATTCGGACTGGCCTCTGTCGATCCGCGATGGAATGTATCCGGTACATACCAGCAGGTAATCCCACGTTATTTCAGTACCAGGCCGGATGGAAGCGATCCGCAGGATTTTTTGAATCCCTACTTCCCGTCGATGCGGCTGATGGCAACGGACATTTTTCTCAAAGGCTACCAGTGGCCGTTCGATCCCGACAAATTAACCGAGTACCGCTCTTCGCTGGTTGATATTCTCGTACATAACGAAGTGTTTTACAGAGGCCGGCGCGTGTTCATGGATTTCCGCGAAAATCCCCGATCCGGTTCCGGCCTCCGCGAGTTCTCCCTGGAGGATCTGGAGCCGGAGGCACGGAATTATCTCGTCAATTCCGGAGCATTACAGGATACACCGATCCGGCGTCTCCTGAAAATGAACCCGCTCAGTATCGACTTGTACACCGAGCGTGGAAGAGACCTGTTTGCGGAGCCGCTGGAGGTCTCCGTGTGCTCGCAGCACAACAACGGCGGATTCAGAGTTGGCCCGTGGTGGGAATCGACGATTCATAATCTTTTCGTTATCGGGGAGCTGGCCGGAACACATGGAGTGAAACGTCCGGGCGGCTCCGCACTGAACAGCGGACAGGTGGGCGCTCTGCGGGCAGCGGAATACATCGTGTTTCATTGTTTTGCGGATCTGCTGACCGAGCGGCAATTCCGCTACCTGGCCAAGGATCAGATTCAAGTAGTCTTTGAACGAATCGAACGATTCCTGCATCAGGGAGAATCCGCTGCTCTTGGTTTACAGGAGACGAAGAGGGAAATCCAACACCGGATGACCGAACATGCCTCGCAAATCCGCCGGCCGGACGGTGTAAGGCAGGCCTTATCGGATGCAACACAGATGCGGAAACGAATAGAACAGGAAGGACTGAGGCTGGAGGAGAAGAAAGACTTCCTGAAGGCCTGGCAGATTTACGAAATGGCGCTGACCTCGGAGGCGTATCTGACCGCAATTGATGCGATGATCGCGCGGGGTGGCGGCAGCCGAGGTTCTCATTTGATTACAGATGAAAAGGAAGGAATCAGGCCCCATCCAATGCTGGGGGATGAGTGGAACTTTCTTCCGGAAAATAAAGATTTGCGCGGAGAAGTATTGGAAGTGTCCTGGGATGGAGAGGCCGGACAATTCGTAACGTCGGTCACACCCGTCCGCGCGATTCCCGAAGAACAGTACTGGTTTGAAAACACCTGGGAGGCGTATCGAAGCGGGAGGATATATGGGGAGTTGGGGTAGGATGCGAGAAAGTGTTGTCCACGTTTCACTCCTCCGTATCCCGAAACGCAACCACCGTTACCCCCGCGCCGCCTTCGTAATCTCTACCATTCCGAAAGCTTCTTACAAGCGGATGCGTTGCCAGGTATCCCCGGATAGCGCGGCGAAGCGTTCCTGTACCATGACCGTGAACAATCGTAACGGAAGGCGATTGTGACATCACGGCGTCGTTGAGGATGCGGTCCACGATGGGCAGTGCTTCGTCTACCGTAAGGCCGTGTACGTCTACCTGGGTAATGGATTCTTCCTTGGGAACGTAATCCAGGGAGGCTTGAGGGGGAAAGTGATCCCAGACGGCTTCTCGCAAGTCCACAATGCGTTCCACGGGGACCCGCAGAGTCATTTCACTGATGGAGAGTTCGACATCCCGTCCCCGATTCACAAGTTTAAGAATCTTACCCCAACCGGCCATTCCCTGAATCCGGGCTTCGAGACCTTCCTGAATATCCCGGGGATCGACCGGCTTTTCCTGGGATTCTTCGAGTGTCTCGCGGGCGGCGGCAGAGACATCTTCCATCTGGTTTCGCGCGACGCGGAGCTCCTGGCGCAGTTGTTGAAGAAGGGTTTCGGGCGGTGCATTGGAAAGCGCCTTCTGCTCCAACTCCGCCAGGCGGCGTTTCCATTCCTGCCGAAATTCCTGTTCCTGGCGGTCGAGTGCTTTCAACCGCCGCTCCATCTCGGTCAGCAAGCCTTGGGCCTTTCGTTCGGACCGTCTCAGGATCTGGCCCGCCTCCGAGTTGGCGCGGCGAAGTTGTTCCGTGCTTTCCCGTTCCACATCCCGCGCTTTGCGCAACGCTTCTTCGGCATCCCAGCGATGTTGCTGAGCCATCTTCAGCTCTTCCCCCAGGCGGAACAGCAGATCCTCCGCCTCTGCGCCGGATTCACCGACATAGCCGCGCGCTGACCGGATAATCTCACTCGAAAGCCCCAGGCGCTGTGCGATCTGAATGGCGTTACTGCGTCCCGGAAGGCCCAGGGTAAATCGAAACGTCGGCTCCAGGGTATCCGAGTCGAACTCCATGGCTCCGTTGGTAACTCCCTCGGCGTTGTGCGCATACACCTTCAGGTCATTCAAATGCGTGGTAATCAGCGCCATCACGCCTTTCTGATGAAGCGACTCCAGGATGGCCGTCGCCAAGGCACCGCCTTCCACGGGGTCCGTACCCGATCCGAGTTCATCTAACAGGATCAGGCTTCCCGGCCCTGCTTCCTCCAGAATCTTCCGTATCTGCGAGATATGCGAGGAAAAGGTCGAGAGACTCTGTTCGAGGCTTTGTTCGTCGCCGATATCCGCGCCAACATACCGGAACACCGGAATCCGTGTTCCGAATTGTGCCGGGATGTGCAGGCCGGATTGAGCCATCAGGATCAACAATCCCACGGTTTTCAGGACAACGGTCTTGCCGCCGGTGTTCGGGCCGGTGATTACCAGGATGCGGATGTCCCGATCCAGGCGGATATCCTGCCGAACTACCCGTTCCGCGCCCAGATGTTTCATGAGCAGCGGGTGTTTCGCTCCCAGCAACTCGAACGGGCCGTTCTCCACGAGTTCCGGCTCGGTCATATCGAACCGGATACTGAACCGCGCCTTCGCCGCAAGGAAATCCAGGTCCGCGAAGATCTCCTGGTTGCTCTCCAGGTCCGGTGCCGCCTTGCCGACCAGGTCGGTCAGCTCCCGAAGGATTCGACGGACCTCCAATTCCTGCTGTTTCTCCAGGTCTTTCAGGCGATTGCCTTCCTGGATGAGGGCCAGCGGCTCGATATACACAGTGGTTCCGGTGGCCGAACGGTCGTGAATAATCCCCGCCACGCGGTTCTGGAACTTGGCCTCCACCGGCAAAACATAGCGCCCCTCGCGTTGCGTGTAGTAATTCTCCATCACATAGGGTTTGAATTCGGTGCGTAGAAGGATTTCAAGTTTCTTGACGATTTCCTGTCGCAGTTCCCTGAGAGAACGGCGGATTTTTCGGAGTTCCGGCGAGGCACTGTCGCGGACCTCCCCCATTTCATCCAGAACACGGTCGATGGCCTCTTCAATATCCTCACGGGGGATTAAGCGTTGCCCGTAGTGCTGAATATGGGGCGCTTTGACCCGGATTTCCCGCAGTGCAGATTGGATTCGTCGGGCGGCGACAGCGCAGTCTTTGATTTGCAGGAACTCCGGAGGTTCCAACATCGCGCCCCCGATCCCCGCCTTTTTCAATGGCCCCGAAAGGTCATGCAATCCATCGAGCGGCGGGTCCTGTTTGGCCTCCCACAGTCGGCGCATCTCTGTGGTTTCAGCCAATTCATAGCGAATTTGTGTCGGATCTGTGCGCGGGCGGAGGTTGTCCACCCGCTGACGTCCCAGGTTGGAGAAAGCCAGGGAGCGCAATAAGGCGATCACTTTCTCATATTCCAGGACGGCCAGGGTATGATCGTTCATTTCAAAAAGATTCTTCTTTTGCCCTATCGACTTTGTGCAAAAATCGACATAAGATAGTATATAAAGAGGAACCGGCGACATTCGCCGGATCCTGGGGTACTATTGTTCGATTTTCGGGCGCGGCTGCGGAGCGTATCGATCCAACAGAGTGCGGTTACCCTACACGGAGTGGGGACTCTGTGGAAGCGGGCCATCGGGAGTCGCAGTCCATTCACCAAGACGGGGAACGATATGTCGACAGACCAGGAAGACTACGGCGCACCGGAAGCCTCCTTTGACAGTATTTTCGGCGGTGAGGACCAGAAGGACCTCACCATGGACCGGTTTGACGACTATTGGGAAAGAACCCGGTCAGCCGAAGCCCAGAAGAAGGAAGTCGATCCGAATAAACTGGTCCGATTCGTCCACAATGGTAAGGTGAATTGGATTACCCAGGACGAGGCCAGCCTGTATTTGCAACTGTCCGACGATACCGATAAGCGCCAGAACGCTGTCAAGAAAGAAATCAAGCGGGCTATGCGGGGAGAATCCAAGTCTCTCTCCGATGAACTGTCGGTTCTCCTGGCGATCTCTGCCTCCACTCTGGGCCGATATAAAGAGGAACAGGCTATTCCCGAAGAGGAAATCAAGCGTATCGAACCAACTTTGCAGCGCCGGTTTCAAGAAGTGGAACAACTGTCCAACGCCCTTCAAGAGATAGAGAAGACCATCGAGGCGAAAAGAAAACGCGAACCTATCTTCCAGGAATATGAATCCAAACTGGGCGAGATGATGAACTTGCAGCGGCAAGGCAAGAACGCGGAAGCAACCAAACTTGCCCAGGAACTTGCCGCGAAAAAACGGCAATATGTCATTATGAGTCGGGCGCTTGAACCGGACGTCTATACGAGCTATTTCTATCGGATGGAATTGCAGAAGACCAAGAAACGGGTACTGAGTGTTCAGAAATATCTTTCGGCGCAACGTGAAGACTCCCTGGAAGATGAAATCAAGGATCTGAAACAAGAACTCAACCAATTGAAATCTGTCAAAGAGCAGGAAGACGGCTTGATGGCACGCGGTGTGAACGTGGACGTCGACGAATACCAGAATCGCGTCCAGAAAATCAACAAGACCGAAGAGAAAATTGAAGGTGGAGTCAGTGAACTCTCCTCCATCGAAAAGGAATCCAAGCTGGTCGCCACCCAGATTGAGAATGTGGATGAGGTGATTGCCTATATCAACGATGAGGTGCTCAAAGACAGCGGCTACGAGGACAGCATTCAGGAACAGGTCCGCAGCATGACGACCAAACAAAAGCTTCGAAAACCGAAGTTTCCAACTGTCACCAAGAAGAGCACGAGTCGTATGGTCGCGGCGCAACGCCGCGAGAGTCAGTCGAAGTGAGGTCCTTCGTCTTGTGAATTCCGTCCCAAAAACCTCCTTCATCGTGCAGTGGATATGACCGCCACATTCGATTATTTCCGGGAAGACACCATCGCCGCGTTATCGACTCCGCCGGGTCGGGGAGCCATTGCTGTCCTGCGGATCAGCGGTCCTGCCGCGTTGTCGCTGACACAGGCTCTCTCTCCCCCCTTGATGAAGATCCCACCGAAACCGCGTCGCGCAACGCTGGTTCCCATCGTCCTCGATGGAGAGATCCTCGACGAAGTTCTTATCACGTTCTTTCCAGGTCCGGATTCCTACACCGGCGAGGACGTCGTCGAGATCAGCTGCCATGGAGGACAGGCGATTGTGCGGGCGATTCTGGGTGGGCTGTATCGGTGGGGTGCTCGTCCGGCGGGGCCGGGAGAATTCACGTTCCGGGCCGTCCGAAATGGAAAACTGGATCTGATTCAGGCACAGGCTGTCGGCGATCTGATCGAAGCGAATACCGAACGGTTCCGACGCGCCGCTTTCTCTTCTTATCGGGGAATCCTTCAGTGCAAACTCCTGCTCATCGAGGAAGCACTGATCCAAATCGCCGTCCACCTGGAGGCATCTATCGAGTTCCCGGACGATGTTTCCGAAGAGGACGACCGGATTGATATCGGCGAGATACAACCGCTTTTGGAGGAAATCCTGGAGATCGAATCGACGGCCCTTCGGCGTCGTCTCTTGACCGAGGGATTTCGATATGTGCTGATCGGCAGGCCGAATGTAGGGAAATCCTGCCTGTTCAACCGCCTGGTCGGCCGGGATCGGGCCATTGTCAGCCCCCATCCGGGAACCACGCGCGACACCATCGAGGCCACCCTGGAGATTCAGGGTATCCCGGTGACATTCATCGACACCGCCGGATTGCGGAATCAACCGGGAGAGGTGGAAGCCTTGGGGATGGAACGCACGCGAGAGGCGATGGAGGAATCCGATGCGCTCCTCCTCGTAACAGAAGCCATGACTCCACTGGACAGTGAGGAGCAGGAGATTTGCGATTTCCCGGGAAAGCCCGTTCTTGTTATTCTGAACAAGATGGACCTGGTCTTCGAACCACCAAAAAGGGAGGGGATTCCCATTTCGGCATTAACCGGCGAGGGAATGGACGTTTTGTGGGAGAAACTGGACGAATTGACCACCCGGTTGCTTCCAGAGGCATCCGATGAACCGGAGATCC
>ENA-UPTA01004959-UPTA01004959.1-activated-sludge-metagenome-genome-assembly--contig:-NODE-4959-length-12423-cov-8.569534_pt1 | contig 12423 bp, 9 predicted proteins | sample MGYA00238184_ERZ773361 | MGnify/ENA primary metagenome ERZ773361 (study PRJEB29100, sample SAMN05720205) | activated sludge metagenome | isolation source: anaerobic digester from wastewater...
GTGATCGCCCTGGCAGGCATTGATATTGACATTCCTGGCAGTTCATTCACTGTGATCATGGGTCCATCGGGTTCCGGCAAAAGCACGCTGCTCTACCTGCTGGGCGGATTGGACCGCCCCACATCCGGCAAGATTGTCATCCACCAGCAAAGTATCGAGTCGATGGATGAAAATGCGCTGGCGCAATTCCGCCGCAATATGATCGGGTTCATCTTCCAGTCGTTCAACCTGCTGCCCAGCATGGACACCCTCAGAAATGTTGGCTTTCCGCTCTGGTTTTCAGGCATTTCAAAGACCCAGAGGGATAAGCGGGCGATGGATCTGTTGCGCACAGTTGGAATGGAAAACCGTGCATTGCATAAACCGACCGAGTTATCAGGCGGCCAGCAGCAAAGGGCTGCCATTGCCCGTGCGCTGGTTAATAATCCGCCCCTGATCCTGGCAGATGAGCCAACCGGGAACCTGGATACCACCAGCGGGCTGGGTATTATGCAGCTGCTTTCTGACCTGCACCGCAGCGGCCGCACTGTGATCGTGGTGACACACGATCCGCGCATGCTGCATTTCTCGACCCACACCCTCTATTTGCTCGATGGCAGGCTGGTTTCTGAAGCTGAATACAATGCAGCTGCCAGCATGATTGCTCAAGTAATACAACCGGAGGAAAATCCGACACCATGAAAAAACATTTCTCACCCATCACCATTCTCATCCTATTTTCCGTGTTAATTTTGCTCATAACCCAAGTCCCGGTTGTGCAGGCTGTGCACATTGGCAGCCAGAAAAACCTGGCATCTGATTACGGTGTGACCCTGCAAACCGGTGCCGGTGCGAAAACTGGTGCAATCGGAACGGCTGTCAGTTACACATTGACACTGAAAAACACCGGCATCGCCAGTGATACTTTCCAGCTGTCCTGCGCCGGAACCTGGGCAACCACCTGCCAGGTGGATATCGGCCCGGTACAACCTGGTGAAACCTCAAAATTCCCAGTTAAAGTAGCCATCCCAGCCACTGCTGCAAACGGCAATATCGATACAACTACGGTGACCGTCACCTCCACCGGTGACCCGGCTGCTAGCGCATCGGTCAACCTTACCACCACCGCTGCCTTTGCCAGACCGCTGGTTATGGTTTCTACCTACTATGTAAATGAAGGCAGCATTACCCCAGGGCAGGACTTTACCCTTACGCTTACGCTGGAAAACGTTGGCAACAGCCCTGCCGGCAACCTGGTGCTCTCCTTCTCCAGCACTGACTTTTACCCGCGTGAAACCGGCGGTGTGACCGCGGTTTCCAATCTGAATGCAGGGGGTTCGGTCACCATCTCACAGCAAATGGCTTCCAGTTATGCCCTCTCAGGGTACAGCATCGGCACCCTCGCAGGCACCCTGAATTACACGGATGTCCTGGGTGCCTCCTATACCGAAGCATTTACCTTCACGATCAACTTAAAGACCCCCGATTACAATGCCGTCAACCCCACTGCTACACCAATCACTACCCTGCGCCCGCAGCTGGTGGTGGGCAGTTACGCCAGCAGTGTTGACCCTCTCCAGCCCGGCAGTTTGTTTGACCTCAACCTTTCCATCCAGAACCTTGGTACTGCCGATGCCAGGGCAGTGACAATGGTTATTGGCGGGACTGTCCTGCCCGATGCATCAGGCACGCCTTCACCCGGCGGAATTTCGGGTGCCGGCAGCGACCTGGCCAACTTCGCACCAATCGGCAGCTCGAACCTGGTTTTTATTGGGGATATCAATACCGACGCAGTACTTGATGTGGCTTCGCAGCTGATTGTGAATGTCACCACCCAGCCCGGAGCATACCCGTTAAAGCTTTCGTTTGTGTACACAGACAGCAAGGGCAACCGCATAGTCGACGACCAGGTCATCACCCTGCTGGTATATTCACTGCCGCAGGTAGAGGTCAGTTTTTATCGCGACCCGGGCATCTTCTACACCGGGCAGCCCAACATGCTGCCGCTCCAGGTAACCAACCTGGGCAAGAAAACCGCGGTGCTGGGGAATATGAAAGTTACAGCTCAGAATGCAGAGATGACCAACAACATTTCTCTGGTTGGTACATTGGACATTGGCGGGTATTACACCCTGGATGCCCAAATGATGCCCATGCAGGCTGGAACAGTCCCCCTGGAAGTCACCATTAATTACACCGATGATTTCAACCAACCCAGGGAAATCACCCAGACTCTGGAAGTGCAGGTCGAGGAAATGCCCATGCCGGATCCCGGCTCGATGGGTGGACCGGAAGGCGAAGGGATGGTTCCCGAACCAGCCGCAGAGACATTCTTCCAGAAAGTGCTGCGCTTCTTTAAAGGATTGCTGGGGCTGGGAAGCGGTAAGCCTGAAACCAACCAGTATCCCGTATACGAGGAAGGCGCTAAAGAAGGTGTGATCATAGAGCCTGCAGCACCGGTGCCGTAAGCAAGGGCAGGAGCAATAGAGCATGCATTTTTGGGACCTGGTTAAGCTGATTCTGGAGAACCTGGGGCGCCGTAAAGGCAGGGTAGCCCTCACAGCCGTTGGCGTGGTAATCGGCACTGCTGCGGTGGTCGTCCTGGTGTCCCTCGGTCTTGGGTTGCAAAAGAGCGCCACCAGCCAGCTGTACGGCATCAGCGACCTGACCCGTATCGAAGTTTACCCCGGTATGAATGAATCAGGCGGAATGGCAGTTGAAAAAGCAGCCATGAGCGGCGGTGGGGGAGGCGGTATGGACCAGGGTATGAACCTGCTCACCCCACAGACGATCACAGATATCCAGTCCATCCCTGGGGTTAAAGCTGTCATTCCTGTGGACTATATGTGGGCAGGCGGCATGCTGAAGTACGGCAAGCTGGAAGGTTGGGCACAAATTCTGGGTGTCGGGGCAGACGATCTCGAAGTCTTCAGCTATCCGCTGCAGGGCGGAACCACCAAATTGGACCGCAACACTGCTGTGATTGGAAGCTGGATCCCCAATAATTTCTATGACCCCAAGCTGCGCCCCGGGCAGGAGCCGCCTTCTCCGCCAGACCTGCTGGGACAGAGGGTGACCCTCGTCCTTTCAAAGTACACCTCAGACGGGCAGGAGATTCGCAAGAATATCACCGTTACCATCGTTGGTGTCCTGGCGGAAACCCGCGGCGAAGCAGACGGAACGGTTTATGTGCGCTTGGATGATGCCACCGCCTGGAATGAATGGTCGCGCGGCACGCGTATCAACCGTTACCGCGAAGGATACTCCCGCTTTATTGTGCAGGCGGAAGATACGGATGTGGTCCTGGATGTGGTTGACCAGATCAACGCCATGGGGTACATGGCGTACACCCCCCAGGAGTACGTTTCCAGCATCAACAGCTTTTTCACCACCCTGCAGATCATCTTCGGAGGTATTGGCGCAATCTCGCTCCTGGTGGCTGCCATCGGCATAGCCAATACCATGACCATGTCAATTCTGGAGCGCACGCGCGAGATCGGTCTGATGAAAGCGATCGGAGCAACCAATAAGGACGTACTCAGCATCTTCCTGGGGGAAGCGGCCGGGATCGGGTTTATCGGCGGGCTGGGAGGTACCGTGATTGGCTGGCTGGGCGGGCAGGTTCTTAACGTGGTCGCATCGGCTTACCTGGCCCAGCAGGCAGCCTCCGGCGGCGGTATGATGGGCGGGCTTGCAGCTGTTACACCGCCCTGGCTGCCGCTCTTCGCTATCATATTTGCCGTGCTGGTCGGTCTGCTTTCCGGGCTTTACCCTGCCCTGCGGGCTGCCAACCTCGAACCGGTCATCGCTCTGAAGTACGAGTAGTAGAACCAATATCAAAAAAAGGATCCAGTCATTGGGGATCCATTTTTCTTATGTGTTTATCAATGAAATGGAATTAGCCTGCTTAAAAATCACCTGCTCCGGATGACATCATATAACAGCGGGAGCGGTTCCACGGGTTCAGGGCTAATCACATGCACCTGCAGCAGGCGCTGCCTGGCCTGTTCCAACTTCGCCGTATCATTGGCATGGATGACGCACAGGGGTTCCCCTTTTTCGACCTTGCCGCCCACCTTGTGCAGGATCTCAATCCCGACCGCATGGTCGACCGGGTCGCCCTTCTTTGCCCTGCCGGCGCCCAGGTCTGCAGAGGTCTCGCCCACCTCTTTTGCGTTCAGGCTGTGCAGGTATCCACTGGCTGGGGCAGCAACAGTATCGACATATTTCGCCCTGGGCAGCAGGGTCAGGTCATCCACATAGCGCACATCTCCGTGCTGCTTTTCCACCAGGCTGCGGAATTTTGCAAAAGCCTTACCGTTATTGATGTTCTCAACCAGCATGCTGCGGGCGCTCTCCAGGTCGGGCGCTTTCTTCCCAAGCAGAAGCATGTAGCTGGCAATCAACAGGCAGTGTTCGGTATAGTCCTGCGGACCTTTGCCCTGCAGGGTAAGGATGGCCTCGCGTAATTCAAGCGCATTGCCGACGGCGCTGCCAAGTGGCTGGTTCATATCCGTCACCAGGCAAACTACATCACGGTTGCTCAACTCGCAGATCTTCACCATCAACCGGGAGAGCTTAACCGCCTCTTCACGTTCTTCCATAAAAGCGCCAACGCCGGTTTTCACATCCAACACGAACCCGCTCGCTCCTGCTGCCAGCTTTTTGCTCAACACAGAAGCGGCGATCAAAGGCAGCGACTGCACTGTACCGGTTACATCGCGCAGGGCGTACAGCTTGCCATCCGCCGGAGCCAGGTCAGCAGATTGGCCTGAAAGCACCAGCCCGAAATCAGCCAGCTGGTCCAGGAATTCCTGTTTCGATAGGTCAACCCGGTAGCCGGGGATCGATTCAAGCTTATCCAGGGTGCCACCGGTAAAACCGAGACCCCTGCCCGACATTTTAGCCACCGGCAGCCCGCAGGAGGCCACCAGCGGTAATACTGTCAGGGTGGTTTTGTCGCCCACGCCGCCGGTTGAATGTTTATCGACTGTATTGGGAGCAACCTGGCTCAGGTCCAGCGTTTCGCCGGAATGTGCCATAGCCAGGGTCAGGTCGGTAGTCTCGCGTTCGTTCATCCCCTGCAGCAAGACTGCCATTGCCCAGGCGCTAGCCTGGTAATCGGGGATATCACCGCTGGTCACGCCTTGAATAAAGAATTCGATCTCAGCGCGGGAGAGTTCTTTCCCATCCCGCTTCTTGACGATGATATCAACCGCTTTCATGGCTACCTCTTTAGCAGGATGGTCACCTTCCGGTTGGGTTCATCGCCAACGCTTTCAGTGACCACATCCGGATGGTCGCGCAATTCCAGGTGGATGATGCGCCGTTCGCTGGCAGACATGGGCTCGAGCACCTGGCGCCTGCCGCTGTGCACAGCCTGTTCGGCCATGCGCTGGGCAAGCTGGCGCAGCTGTCGTTCTCGCCGGGTGCGGTAACCCTGGATATCGATCATCAGGGGCACCCATTTTCCCAGTTCCTTGCTCACGATCAGGCTGGCGATGTACTGGAGGGAATTCAACACTTCAGACCGTCGCCCAATCAGGATGCTCAGGTCTTCCCCATGCACATCCACCAGTACCATCGGCTCGGGGGAACCATTGTGCTGCTCAACCCAGCTGGATTCCACTTTAGCATTAACCTTCATGCGGGTGATCAATTCCTCAACTACATGCCGGGCAAGTTCGAGGGGATAATCATTATCTTCCCCGCTTGCCTGGGATGGAGTGGAGACCGCTTCCGGTGCTGCTGCAGTGGTTTTCTCGCCCAGGGAAATCGGGCGGACAACCAGGCGCACCCGGGCCTGGCGGTTGCCAAGCCCGAAAAGTCCTTTCGCTCCCTGGTCCAGCACTTCCACTTCCACAGCTTCTTCAGGGAGACCAAGCTGTTCCAGCCCGCGGCTGACAGCTTCCTCAACAGTTTGAGCAATTACCTCGAGGGTTGTCTTCTCAGGACTCATTTTCCTCCTTTGAACCACTTTTCAGTTGCGGTGGTTCTATTTTCTTTGGTTTGGCTTTTGTCGTGGTAGTTTTGGCAGGATTGGTTTTAGTTGATGCGGATCCCGCAGGTTTGGATTTTGGAGCTGCGGGTTTGGGCGCAGCTTTCTTGGGTGCTGCCGCCTTCGCATTGATTGTCCGTGAGCCAGCTGGTCCGGCAGGTCGCTTTTTAGGCAGCAGGTTATCCCAGTTCAGTTTACCCATAATGCCGTACTGCACAATTGAAAGAACATTGGAAACAAAGAAATATAACGCCAGGCCGGATGCCAAAGTAAGAGCCAGGTATCCCATCAGGAATGGCATGTAGATGGTCATCATATTGGACATCATGGCAGTCTGGTCGCCGGGCTGCCCTGAGGTGGGCGGCTGCATCAGCTTGGACTGCATGTAGGAAGTAACCACTACCAGGATCGCCAGAACCGGTATCCCGAAATTAATAAATCCCAGCTGAAGGCGTTCGGGTTGGCCGAGGTTCATCCACAGGAAATGATTGTTCAGGGGGATCAGGTTCTCGATACTCAGGAAGCCTTTGTAGACATGCCGGGTAAGGTTGAGCATGTCAAACGGGGTGGAAGCCATAGCCCGGATGATAGCCTGGTACAAACCAATGATGATAGGGAATTGCAGCAGGGTTGGCAGGCAGGACGACATCGGGTTGTACCCGACTTCCTTGTAAAGCTTCATCTGCTCCTGGGCCAGTTTTTCCTTATCGCCCTTGTATTTCTCCTGGATATCCAAGTAACGCTTGTCCTTCTGCAGCTCAGTCATGGCTGCAGAGCTTTTGATCTGCGATGCGTTCAGCGGGTAGGTGATCAAACGGATCAACAGGGTAAACAGAATGATCGCAATACCAAAGTTGCCCACCAGCTGGTAGATCAAGAGCAGCACATTAATAAACGGTCGAATTACAATCGCATCCCACATAATATTTTCCTATTCCTACTTGGAAGGTGTGTAGGTCCACACCTGGTTGCCATTACTGTCAAAACAAACCAGAAGCTGGTCGCCTTTCATTACCGGTACCAGTACCCGGTCTTCCACTGCCACCAGGTTGCTGTACAGCTGTCCGGTTACTGTCCGTGTCCAGACTTTGGCACCGTCAGTTGAAAGCATAACAACTTCGCCATTCTCGCTTGCGAACACCAGGCCATCAGCCAGTGCAACACCGCCGGAAATGACCGCCCCAGTCAGTGTGATTGTCCATTTCACTGAACCTGTTGAAGAATCCAGGCTGTACACGTTGCCGGCGTTATCGCCGAAGTACAGCAGGCCATCCACCAGGAATGGCTGTGACCAGACGGTGTCATTTGTGGGTGTTTCCCATTTGACTTTACCGGTTGCAGTTTCGAGGGCGATGATCTTATTGCTGAATGTATTCACATAAAGGGTGCTGGCATCTTCCGAAAGGACAGGCACAGTTACCGAAGCCGCTCCCATGTCTGCTTCCCAGACCAATGAACCATCGCTCTTCTTCAGGGCGTAAAGCTTCTTATCCATTGAAGACTGGTAAACCATATCACCGTTTGCCACCGGGCTGACCCATAAACCAGCCTTGGTTTCAAACTTCCACTGCAGGACCCCATTCTGGTTCAGCGCGTACAGGGTGCCGTCCATGGACGCTGCGAAGATCTGGTCTCCGGTAACCACCGGGCTGGCAATATAGCGGTTATCCGCCTCTTCAAAGGTCCACAGCAAGGTGCCTGTATTTGGGTTGATACTACGCAGCACCCCGCCGTAATCCCCTACCAGGATCTTGTCTTCCAGCACAACCGGCGATGAATAGAGCAAGTGCTTGGCATCGGCTTTTTCAGGGTACTGCCACTTAACAGTGCCGTCTGCCATGCGCAGGCTGAGCAGGGTTGTATTGGCAAAATAGACCGTTTCACTGTCAGCGTTTACGCCAGGCCAGTTGTTGGTGGACGTTGCTCCACTCGAGCAACCGGTCAATGCCAGGCTTGCGATAATGATCAGGCTTAAAACCAGGAGAATTTTTCGATTAGATTCTTTCATTTGCACTCATTGTTTTCGTAAAATGATGGCGGTCATCCGCCTCAGGAATAGGATCATACCCTCCAGCGCTGAAAGGATTGCAGCGCAGCACCCGCCAGACAGCAAGGACTGTGCCTTTTATAACTCCAAAGCGGTAGACAGCCTGGTACCCGTAATGTGAACAGGAAGGATAATACCGGCAGGTATCTGGCGGCAAGGCGGGAGAGATGACTGCCTGGTAAGCCCGGAACAGGGAGAGCAAAACCCAGCGCGGGAGTGTCTTCAGGGTGACTTTCAAATCACGCAGTCGGGGTTCACTGTGATAGATTTCGCGTACATCTGCTTCAGGATGATCTTTACTCTGCATTCGTTATCAATCTTGCCTTGATAAACAGGCCGGCAAGCGCTTCCTGCAACTGATTATACTCTGCCTGCCTGGCCTGATTCTTAATTATCACAATACCATCCCACCTTCTTTCAGTCCTATCCATCCAGGGTGCTGCTATGGAACGGATGCGTCGTTTGACCAGGTTGCGTTCAACTGCCGAACCGTATTTGCGCTGGACAGAAATCCCAAGCCGGGAGTGGTTTGATTCACCTTCTGTGACAAGTAACACAAAAAATGGGTGCGTGTAAGCCTTTCCGGTTGCGCGCACCCGCTTGAAATCTGTGGTATTCCTCAGGCGAAACCTGCGTTTCACCTTTTACTTGCCTGTCTGCTTTCCTGGTGACCGGGTGGTACCCCTGTATGGCTCTTTTGAACAAACTCAGGCAATCCAGATCACAGGGTTGCTTATTCCCTACCAGCGTGCGTTTTTCACGTGGTTGTTTTTAGACACGGTCAATTTTGCGCGGCCTCTAGCCCGCCGGCGCTTCAATACCTCACGTCCGTCTGCCGAAGACATTCGGGCGCGAAATCCGTGTACACGCACCCGACGACGAATTTTGGGTTGATAAGTCCGTTTCGGCATGTTACTTCCTTTCGCTTCCTTTACTTAATGAATGGCAATTATAACCGAACCCATCAGGCTGGTCAATTGACTTAGGGATGTTTATTCCCGTTGTGGTTGTCAGGCCGATTGGGCGGCATCAACAACTCGGCTAGCTGCTGCGCACCTTGCTTGTTGGTAATAGCCAGTACTTCATCGCCTGCCTGCATGGTGGTGACACCGCGCGGAATCATCACCTCGCCTTCGCGGATGATGGCTGCGATCACACATTGTTCGGGCAAGCCCAGGTCCTTGATGGCAATCCCAATTCCCGGAGCCCCTTCAGCAATTTTCTCTTCCACCAGGCTGTACTGCCCTTTGCGCAGCTTAACCAGGGTCATCATATCGCCCATTGACATCTCTTCTTCGATCAAGCGCGCCAAAATCTCAGCCTGATTCAGGGCAAAATCCACATCAAACAACTTGTTGAAAACCCAGGCATTGCGCGGGTTGTTAACACGGGAAATGGTGCGGGGAACGCCGTAATGCTCCCTGGCATAGTATGCCAGGACCAGGTTCATCTCATCACTGGTAGTGCAGGCAGCCAGCACGTCGGCATCAGCAATACCTGCCCGCTCCAGGATGTCTGGATGTAATGGGTTGCCTTCGACAATCACCTCGGTGGGCAACTCCAGGTGAATATTGCTCAGGATTTCCTTGCGGTTATCGACCACCCGCACTTCATAGTTTTGCTGCAGCAGCAGACGGGCCAGCTGCGAACCTGTACGGCCTCCACCCACGATGATTACTAACATTATTCTTCTCCTGGTGCGCAGATAAGGGACCGCACCTCTTCGATGCCTTCAAATGTGGCGCTCACATGCACAAGGTCATCCTCTTCGAGAACAAATTCCATATCGGGCATTTGTGCCTTGCCCGCCCGGGTGATGGCGGCAACTGTGCAATTGGGGTTGGAAAAGATGTCTTTGACCTTTTTACCAGCCTGGTCGGCCGGAATGTACACTTCATACAATTCAACCTCACCATTGCCAGCGGAGAACACCGTCCGGATCTCGGAGTGGTAAATTAATTCTTCCAGGCGCTGCGAGCCCCACAGGCTGGAGCTGACCATCTGGATGCCGAACTGTTCAAAGATCGGGCGCAGCTTGGGATCATAACTACGGGCTACCACCCGCTTGACATTGTAAAACCGGCTGGCAATGTGCACAACTGCCAGGTTCATGGCATCATTATCACTGGTGGCTGCCAGCGCATCTGCATGCTCGATACCCGCCCGGCGCAGGACGTCCTGGTTCAGGGCATCCCCTTCGATCAGCCTGCCGCGGAAATCAACAGGTAAAATGTTGAATGCCTCAGGAATAGCATCTATAATGGCAACCTCATGCCCGGATTTAAACAGGCGGTAAGCCAGCTCAGACCCGAATCGACCACAACCAACAACAATTACTTTCATACTTTCCTCTCTCTACCCGGTTAATCCACCTGGTAGGGGACTTCAATAATAACGACTTCCGGCCAGTTGAGCAGGATGCGGCGCAATGTATCAGCGGTGCGGGTGTGCAGCAGGTAATTCCAACGATGCTTGGGAATAAATTGCGGCACAACAATGGTGATGGTCTCGTTCGGGTTCAACTGTCTGTGGATTTCAGTGATGTAATCCAACAACGGTTCCACCATCAGCCGGTAAGGGGATTCAAGGATCAATAAGCGGATGCCCTCTCCCCAGACTTCCCACTTTTCACGGACTTTTTCCGCCTGGCTGGCATCTATGGAGATGTGGACTGCTGTGACATCGTCTGAAAGGGTCTTGGCATATCGCAGGGCTTCCAGTGTTCCCCGGTGCACACCGGCAATTGGGATGATCACCCGGTTGCGCGCCAGGTAGGGTTGAGAGCCGTAATTATCCAGCGAGAGGTGCTTTGCCAGCCCGCGGTAATGCATATGGATGCCCCAAAAGGCTGCCACCAGTAATGGGATGAGGAGAATGATAATCCAGGCACCATCCTTGAACTTGGTAACCGCGAACACGATCATCACCGTGAAGGTGACCAGGGCGCCAATACCGTTAATCACCATCTTGTGCTGCCAGCCTTTTTCCCGGCGTAAAACCGACCCGCGTTCCTGGATCTCCACCCCTTCTTTCAGGCTGCCGGATTTCTTCCAGCGCACCGCCATGCCTGTTTGCGAAAGCGTGAATGAAAGGAATACGCCTATCGCATACAACGGGATCAGGGAACTGACACTGGCTTTGAAAAGCACCACCAGCAGCCCAGAAACCACCGCCAGCAGCACGATGCCATAAGAATACACCAGGCGGCTGCCGCGGTAAGTCAGCTGGCGCGGCAGGAAGCCGTCTTCGGCCACCAGTGCGCTCAGGCGCGGGAAGCCCGCAAAAGCTGTGTTGCCTGCCAGTACCAGGATGACTGTAGTGGCAGTGATTGTGGCAATATACAGGAAGCCCCGCCCTCCAAAGACCGTTCGGGCAAGCTGTGAAATGACTGTTTCGGATTCTGACGGGATCGCCTGGATGTGGTAAGCCAGGAAAGTGATTCCCAGCAGCAGGGAGCCCAGGATCACTGACATCCAGATCAGCGTAATGCCAGCGTTCTTGCTGCGCGGCTCCTTGAATGCGGTAATACCATTGGAAATCGCTTCAACACCAGTCACGGCGGAAGTGCCGTTCGAAAATGCCCGCAGGATCAGAAATACGGATACCTGCTGCATGGTCTCAATTTCGACTTGCGGCGGTGCAGTAACTACTCCCAGCGTACCCAGCACCAGGCGGATGATACCCGTGACTACTGTGGCATACATTAACAATACAAAAATGTACGTTGGTACAGCAAAAGCCTTGCCTGATTCTTTCACCCCGCGCAAGTTTAGCAACATCACAACTGCAATGAACAGAATGGCAATTTCCACCCGGTAAGGAAAAGCTGCCGGAAATGCCGATACTACCTGGGCAACACCGGAAGAAATAGAGACCGAAACGGTCAAAATGTAATCGGTCAACAATGATGCAGCCGCAACCAACGCCGGCACATCCCCCAGGTTGTCGCGGGCAACGATATATGCACCCCCCCCGCCCGGGTAGGCATGGATGGTCTGCTCATAAGAAAGGGTAAGCAGGGTAAGCAAAACCACGATACCAATTGATATGGGTATTGAGAATTGCAACGCTCCAATTCCCGCCAGCAGCAGGATCGCCAGCATTTCCTGGGTGGCGTAAGCCGTTGAGGAAAGGGCATCCGAAGCAAATACAGCCAGCCCGATCAGTTTGCCAATCGTCTGGTGAGGTGCATCTGCGGTTTGCAGAGGCCTTCCAATTAACCATGTATTGAGTGATCTTGGGGGTTTGTACTCTGCGGTTCTCCGCAGCACAGTAGTGCCGCGGTCGTCATCTATGTTCATAATTAAAAATCACCGGTTTCCCGGTACCTTTCGTACGCTTCTCATAAAAGCGCATTATTCTACCAAATATTGATTATACCGTCAATTTGAAACCCCCT
>ENA-UPTA01004962-UPTA01004962.1-activated-sludge-metagenome-genome-assembly--contig:-NODE-4962-length-12419-cov-4.107732_pt1 | contig 12419 bp, 9 predicted proteins | sample MGYA00238184_ERZ773361 | MGnify/ENA primary metagenome ERZ773361 (study PRJEB29100, sample SAMN05720205) | activated sludge metagenome | isolation source: anaerobic digester from wastewater...
GAGTGAGCTGGCTGGCGACGAGAACAGCACCCGGCAAAAGGTCCGGCCTCTTGACCAATCCTTCACTCCAATCGATATCATTCGGTCCAAACACCTCAAAGGGCTTGTAGAGCCTGACATGCTTTTCCAGAAACTTGATCGATTCTTCCAGGATGCTTTCACTCATGCCTGTTGATAGAACCTTCTCAAACTGCGTGCCATGCTTTTCATTCAGTCGCCAGAAGAGAGATTCAGCAAACCTTTCCACCCTGCGGACAGCAGCATCGCTCTTTGTCTGAATGATGAGATCTACATCGCTCTTTCCCAGGATGAACTCGCCTCTGGCTGCACTTCCGAAGAGAAGGATAAAATCTATATCATCCTCCATTGATCCCACAAGCCCAGAGACGAACTCTTCCAGGAATAGTTCAGCTCTCTGCTGATCCGCTGTCTTCAGGTTATTTGTCATATTTCCACTCATTATTATTTATATCAATCTGTTCTTCAGGGAAAAAAGCCTTGTCATATCAGCTAAATTGGTCCATTGTCGCTCGGGCATTTCAGAAATTTCATTTAAAAATAGAAATGTTATTTAAAAAATTTCAGTAGCTCAATCCAGTGAAATGAGTGCGATTTTCCTGTTTCCATGCCCGCTACCTTCCGTAAAATAACAAATATATATTAAATAAGCCTAAAGCTATTTATACGATCAATGAGAAAATATGCTAAAAAATATGTAAATCTCTGCTGTGTCAAAGACCAGGATCCTCCGGAGCCAAAGAGTCCTGAGTCTCATATGATTAAGTGCTGCATGATAACGGGCTGGATGATCAAGGGCTGGAAGATTTGGGGCGGGATAATTGAGGGCATTGGGGATAATTCATATGAAAAATTATAGCTGCAATAAATGGTTGATTTTGGTGATATTTTTGGCCGCGTTAACGATTCTGTGCTGTCAGAGTGCTTATTGCAGCCAACCCTGTATCGCGATGGATTTGAATGCATCCTTTGGGGGATCCTTTGACGACGAGCTATATTCCATTCAGCGAACCAGCGATGCGGGGTATATAGCCACTGGCAGAACAAAGTCATATGGCGATAACAATTATGATTTATTTTTGATAAAAGCCGATAAAAGCGGAAATATTTTATGGCAAAAAAATTATGGCGGGGCCAGAGAGGATGAGGGATATTCAGTAGAAGAGACCGCTGATGGTGGCTATATTGTAGCCGGAAGAACCAGATCCTATGGCAGCGGAATGTACGATGTTTGGCTGATGAAGGTAGATCCGTCCGGAGAGAAGATATGGGATAAAGCCTTCGGAGGAGCACTGGATGATGAAGCAAGCAGCATAAAACAGACTATTGATGGCGGATTTATCATCGCGGGCAATACAAAATCCTTTGGCAGCGGAATGTATGACGTCTGGTTGCTCAAGATCGACCAGTTCGGTGGCAAAATCTGGGATAAGACCATTGGCGGATCCCGAGATGATATGGGGGATTCGATCCAGGAGACTCGTGATGGAGGATTCGTCGTCGCCGGCACAACCGGCTCCTGGGGAAATGGCGATTCTGATGCCCTGCTGATTAAAATTGATTCGAATGGGAATGAGCAATGGAAAAAGACATTCGGTGGGCCCAGAAGCGAGCGGAATCCCTGGAGCAGAGGGTGGTCGGTCCAGCAGACTGCTGATGGCGGCTTTGCCATGCTCGGCTCCACCAACTCCGTTGGCTCTGGGGGATATGATATCTGGTTTATCAAGACCGATGCCAATGGAGATAAAATTGCAGATAAGGTTTATGGCGGAGCATACGATGAGGAAGGAGGCTCCCTGGTCAAGACAAGAGAAGGACACCATATTCTCATAGGTTCGACAAGATCCTTTGGCTCCGGGGGCTTTGATGCCTGGCTGATCATGACCGATCAGAATGGCGAAAGGATATGGGATCAGACATTTGGCAGCAAACTGGATGATAAGGGCTATTCAGTCATTCAAACGGATGATGGCAGCTCTGTCTTTGCCGGAAAGACAACGCCCTATATCGCTCAGACTACAAGAAGAAAAAGCGCATGCTACGGCGATTGTCAGCAACAAGAGCCAGCTACCTATTATGATGGCTGGCTGGTCGCTATCAGATCAGCTCATCCGATGATCGAGATCCAGCCTGCTGACTATTCAGCCTGCGAAGACCAGGAAGCAAGATTTAATGTGGTCGCTGCCGGAAATGGGCCGATATCATACCAGTGGTCGAAGAATGGATCCCAAATCGCTGGGGCTACAACAGACTCATACATAATTCCAGCCGCCAAGTTGGCAGATGCTGGAAGCTACCGGGTGAGGGTGAGCAATGCTTGCGGTTCTATCGAATCGAACCCTGCAGTTCTGACCGTCAGCTCAAAACCGGTGGTGGAGATTGAGCCGCTTGATGAGATTGCCTGCGAAGGATCGGAGGTTTTATTGAATGCGCAGGCATCTGGAACCGAGCCTCTGAACTACCAATGGAAGAAGAACGGAGAGAATATCACAGGAGCCAATACAAACCGCTATCTGATCTCCACCATCCTGCCGACTGATGAAGGCGATTACAGTCTGGCAGTGAGCAATATATGCGGTATGGCAGAATCCGGAGCGGTTCACATATCTGTGAGATCCAGGCCAAAAATTCTGGTGCAGCCAATCAGCCAAACCGTCTGCACCGGCTCGCCGGTCTCCTTTGAGGTCCAGGTTGCCGGCAATGAGTCATATACCTATCAATGGCAGAAGGATGGCCTGAACATTACCGCAGCCAATGCCGCCGTTTTAAGCATATCAGCGGCCAATAGTACGGACCAGGGCAATTACAGTGTAATCATAGGCAGTGACCTATGCGGCTGGACTCAATCCGATAAGGCTAAATTGAGCATTAGATCAATGCCGATGATCACAGGACTGCATTTGCCTGCCAGCAAAAAGATATGTGAGGGATCGGATATAGCTCTTGTAGCCGATGTGACCGGCAGCGATCCCATCACAATTCAGTGGATGAAAGACGGATTGCAGATTCCTGGTGCAAACCTTGACTCTTTTGTCATCAAGAATGCGACCCGCAATGATTCCGGCAGCTATAGCCTGATCGTCAGCAACGACTGCGGCCAGATTGAATCAATTGCGTCCTATCTAAATATCGCAACCAGACCAGAGATTCTTGTCCAGCCTGCCAACCTGAGGGTATGCCAGGGTGCGGCAGCAACGTTCTCTGTTCAAGCCAAGAGCAGTGAGCCATTAAGCTATCAGTGGTTCAAAGACGGTATCAAGATAGATGGTGCTACGTCAGAATACTACACCATCCCTCAAACTAACCTTAGCGATATGGGAAGCTACTCGGTGCAGGTGGCAAATAACTGCAGCCAGGTCGAATCAGAGGCCGCTGGTTTGGATATAATTACCATGCCAAAGATTCTACTGCAGCCGGCAAACCTGAAGATATGCCAGGGCGCTGCAGCAAAATTCGAGGTTCAAGCAGAAAGCAGCGAGCCATTGAGCTATCAGTGGCTCAAAGATGGAGCGAATATCCCCGGTGCTACGTCTGATACGTACACTATTCCTGCCGCTAAACTAAACGATACGGGAAGCTACTCGGTGCAGGTAGCAAACAATTGCAGCCAGATCGAATCAGAGGTCTCCAGTCTGGATATCATCGCCAGGCCGAAGATTCTTCTGCAGCCGGCAAACCTTATGATATGCCAGGGTGCTGCTGCAACATTCCATGTGGAAGCATCAAGCTACGAGCCAATTGAGTACCAATGGCTAAAAGATGGAATCGAGATTCCGGGGGCAACAGATGATAGGTACACAATCGATCTAGCTGATATTGCCGATGTGGGAAGCTATTCCGTTCTGGTGGCAAATAACTGCAGCCAGGTCGAGTCGGAGGCTGCCAGTCTGGATATCATCGCTATGCCTGATATCCTGGCTCAACCGACCCGCCAGAGGATATGCCAGGGGACGATGGTAACATTCGCTGTTCAGGCCAAGAGCAGTGAGCCGTTGAGATACCAGTGGCTTAAAGATGGAGTGAATATCCCCGGCGCTGCGTCTGATACATACACCATCCCTGCCGCTAACCTCAGCGATATGGGAAGCTACTCGGTCCAGGTAAGCAACAATTGCAGTCAGATCGAATCGGAGGCTGCTGTTCTGGATATCATCGCTATGCCTGATATCCTGGCCCAACCGACCGGCCAGAAGGTATGCCAGGGAACGGCTGCAACGTTCTCCGTTCAGGCCAAGAGCAGTGAGCCATTGAGCTATCAGTGGCTCAGAGATGGAGCGAATATCCCCGATGCTACATCTGAATCCTACACCATCCTTGCCGCTAACCTCAGCGATACGGGAAGCTACTCAGTGCTGGTGGCAAATAAATGCAACCAGATTGAATCAGAGGCAGTCCGCCTGGATGTAATTTCATCACCGGATATTCTTGTGCAGCCAAAAAGCCTGGAGACGTGCGAAGGTGCGGCAGCAACATTCGGCGTAAAGGCAAGCGGTGGCGAACCGCTGGAATACCAATGGTATAAGGACGGTACAGAAATAGAAGGAGCAACATCGAATTCTTATTCGATTCCAGTGGCTAGCCCCAGCGATAGGGGAAGCTACTGGGTACAGGTGAGAAATAGCTGCAGCCAGATCGGATCCAATGCAGCAATCCTGGATATCGTAGCCAAGCCGGAGATTCTTGTGCCGCCGACCAGCCAGAAGATATGCCAGGGAAGCGCAGTGACTTTCACCGTCCAAGTGGAGAGCAGCAAGCCTTTGAGCTATCAATGGTTTAAGGATGGAATAAAGATTCCTGGAGCCACCCAGGATGTTTACACGATTGCTCGGGCCGTTCTCAACGATACTGGAAGCTACTGGGTGCAGGCGGCAAACAACTGCAGCCAGATCAAATCCGGTGCTGCTGTTTTGGAGATAGTTGCATTGCCCGAGATTCATCTGCCGCCGGCCAGCCAGAAGGTGTGTGAGGGGGCGGCAGCAACGTTCTTTGTTCAGGCAGAGAGCAGCGAGGCATTGAGCTATCAATGGTTCAAAGATGGAATCGAGATCTATGAAGCCACGGCGGATGCTTATACTATTCCAAGAACCGGCAAATTTGATATGGGCAACTACATGGTACAGGTGAGAAATAGCTGCGGCTCGGTCGAATCAAAGGCCGCTTACCTGGAGATGGTCTCAATGCCAAAGATCCTTGTTCCGCCCAAGGGCCAGAGGGTATGCCAGGGAGATGCAGCGACATTCTCTGTGCAGGCAAGCAGCAGCGAGCCATTATCCTATCAATGGTTCAAAGACGGAAAGATGATCCAGGGAGCAACTGCTGATACCTACACCATCCCAGCCGCAACCTTTGGCGATACAGCGAGCTACTCAGTGCAGATAAGAGACAGGTGTAATCTGATTGAATCGGAGGCAGCAAATCTGCAGACAATTGGGGTGCCAGCCATCTCCCTCCAGCCGGCCAGCCAGATCGTATGCCAGGGAACGCCTGTGACTTTCAATGTTCGGGCAATAAGCGATGATCCTCTGAGCTACCAGTGGTTCAAGGACGGAGTGGAGATCCCAGGAGCCATAGCTGAGGTTTATACCATTCAAAAGGCCATCACAGGCGATAAAGGAAGCTACTATGTGCAGGCAAGAAACAGCTGCGGCCAGACTGAATCAGAGGCAGCAAATCTGGATATAATCGCATTGCCTGAGATTTTGGTCCAGCCAACCAGCCAGAAGGTCTGCGAAGGATCGACGGCGACGTTCACTGTGTTGGCAAAGAGTGCTCAGCCTCTGACCTATCAATGGATAAAAGGCGGCAGGATCATTCCAGGGGCCAACTCTGAGGAGCTCACCATATTCGATGCGAATATGGAGGATATGGGTGAATACAGAGTTGCTATATCCAATGGATGCGGATTCATCGATTCAAATGCTGTGAGCCTGATAGTAGAAAGGCCGCCTGGGGATGTGGAAATTGAACCCGATTGCCTGATTGCCGACGCCGGTGAGACTGTGGCGTTCATAATGAAGGGCACCGCTGTTGGGGCAAATTCCTATCAATGGGAGAAGAATGGAGAGATAATTCCAGGAGAGGTATCACCCTCATTGATAATCCTTAATCCGAGACCATCTGATTCCGGCGGCTACAGACTGACAGTAAGCAATGGCTGCGGCTCGAATAAATCAAAAATGTCAGTGTTGAGGGTGGTGGAGGATTCAACAAAGGTTGATCCATGTTTAAATCCGCTGTCAGCATGCTGCAATTCGAGCTGAGGACGCTCGGGGATGCGCCCGAATGTGGCTGAACCCCTCTGAGAAACTGGGGGGCTCTATCACAGCCAAGCGCTTATAGTATCCCTGCACGTGCTCCCTTTTCCCTTTTTCATTCCTTTTTCTGGGCTCCTCGCTATGTAGTATGGGTGAACTTGAATCGGAAATTCTCTGTATCCTTTTGCATCTGGGGTGAACAGCGATCCTGACCCAACCACAGAGGCGCAGAGGAACAGAGACCAAAACCGCGGCCGGGCCTGACCCACATAATTCAGCGAAAAGCCCTTTTCCTGCACCTGCATTGTCTCCTTTCCTCTCCCTCAATCTCGTCCTCGAGCTTCTTCTTCTCACCTTCCCTTCAGCTCGTCTATATTCAAGGGATTGAGAGGCTTGCAGATGATCTCATTAACCCTTAGCCTTTTCAGATGCTGGCTGGAGGCGGCCTGCATCACCAGTGCGGTATCCGATCCTGAGGCGGTCCCCGCTATTGCTATTACCTTCTCTCCCGAGACCAGGAGGCCGGCATCTGTGGCCATGAGCACTATCTCGAAGCAGACCTTTACCCCCTGGCAGAAGCATCGCAGGAGGTTAGCCATTGTGGTAGCGCTGTTTGAGCCGTAGAGCCCGTCGGTATGAAAGAGCATCGTCCCAAAATGAACCTCATGCCCCTCTCTGCGCAGCTCTCTCGTCAGCGGCTCAGTAAAGGCATTCTGCTCCCGATGAAAATCCCATCGATAAACGATTTATGTCCGGGGGACAAAAAGATTTCAGCAGACAGTGGAGGACGATTATGCTAGATATATTGAGAGACCGGCGGAGCATCAGGAAATATAAGGATGTGAAGATCGATGAACAGATCATTGATCAGCTCAAGGAGGCTGCTTTGCGCTCACCAAGCTCCAGGGGTATCAATCCCTGGCGGCTTTTGTTCATCACCGATAAGGATATGCTGGAGGTGCTGTCCCGCGCCAAACAAAGCGGCTCCGGCTTCCTGAAGGGAGCCAGTCTGGGTGTGGTGGTCATAGCCAGGGATGAGGAATCGGACGTCTGGATTGAGGACTGCTCCATCGCTTCCATCATCCTGCAGCTGACTGGCCAGAGCCTGGGGCTGGGATCATGCTGGATCCAGATCCGAAACCGGATGCATAATGATGGCCAAACCTCTGAGGATTATATCCGAAAGGCCCTCGATCTGCCGGAGGGATCGAAGGTGGAATGCATGATCGCCTTTGGCTACCCTGATGAGATAAAGGAGCCCCATCCCAAGAGCGAGTTGGAGTACGGGAAGATACTGGAATCATAGGAAGGAGTGGTTGGGAAAAGGGCATGAGGATGGTCCTAACTCATCAATCTTTTTTATTCTGACAATTATTAACTCTGGTTAGAACTACTGAATGTCCAGAGAAAGGAGTTAATACTCATTAGAGCATATATGCTTAGCAAGTACATAGCTCAACTGTTCATTAGGAGATGAATTAATGGATTCAGTGGTTAATATGGCAATGGAACAGCTTATGGCGGGAGATAATCTCTCTATATTAAGCAGCAAAGTTGGTGCAGACGAACAATCCACCAAATCCGCCCTGGAGATGGGCCTGCCCCTATTATTGGGAGCCATGAGCAGCAAAGCCTCCAGCAATGATGGGGCGAACGCTATCTTGAGCGGTCTTGCCGATTCAGCCAAGGGCAACTCAATGCAGGACATGGCCAAATACTTTGGCAGCAGCAGCTCATCCTTTGGACCGGGCATGCTCAATTCCATATTGGGGAGCAGCATGATTCCCATTCAGCAATCGATCGCTAAAAAGACTGGACTGCCTCAGGAGGTCGTCGGCCAGCTGCTTACTATGGCTCTGCCTCTGATTCTGGGATATTTGACAAAAAGCTCCCCAGAAAAGGAGATGAAACCGGATGATCTCTCAAAGCTGCTTGATGAGCAATCGAAGATGGCACTCACCTCGTCGCCAGAGGCTGAAGCAATGATGAAGGATATCCTATCCGCACAGGACAGCGGCAGTGGATTTATGGGGATAATCAAGAAGCTGTTTAAATCTTAGCTATATATCTCCCGAGTGGGGAAGGCTGCTCCTGCGGCAGCAGCCATGCAGATGAGCGAAAATAGCCACAAATTTTTGATAGGATTCAGGTTCTGGTGGTCTGCATGAGGCTGGATAGCTGCAGGACTGTTTTGCCAGTGAAGCCAAATATGTTCAGGGGCAGCCTTTCCTCCCCGCAATGCTGATTTGGAGACTGCTCCCCGGCTGCAGAAATGTCCAGAATTCATATCGATGCAAAAATTGATATGTTGGTGAACATAGAAAGAAAGAGGAAGGAATAAGCTGATAGATGAGGGCGACTGCAGCATCTAAAAAAAAGCCGTTGGTCGAATCCTCCTATCAAGAATATCATTGGAGAGTCTTGGTATAACGCCGTAGGTGGTTATATTTATGAAGATGTATATAATTTCTGTATTGATTCTTTTAGCGATAGCATGCAGCAGCCAGTCAACGGATACAGTGAACATCAGCAGAGATTCTGGCATGGCAATACTGGCCAATCTGACAGAAGGCTCTTCCAGCCCCTCTGCGGCCCAGGAGAGCATGCTGCAAAACCTGACAAACCAGACAAATCAGACTGGCGACGCCCGACTGTTAGCGAATGATGACTTGTGGAGCTGGGGCAAGATTCCCATTGGCTATGAGGTAAGCGATAACGGAACTCTGATCAACCTGGCCGAGCAGGAATGGGCTCCAAGCATCTAAAGGGCATACTGACAAGACTCTTTAATTTTTTAGCCAGCCGCACTCTAGGCCATATGATGATGCAAAAGCTTGCCTCATAAAGATCTTCTCTCCGCTTCCCTCTTGAGATATAAGAGCGTCTGCTGGATCGACCTTGAGAGCATCCTTTTCATTGTGCCGCGCAGAATGCTTGGCAGGAGACCTTCCCAGGACTCCTCCGACCTGACGAGCGCTTTTTCTCCTCTCTTCTCGATCTGCCAGAGATGAACCGCCTTAATTCCAGTGGTCGTGCCAGTCCAGACCAGATGGTGGGGCCTTTCCATCTGCAAGACTGTTGAGCGGATGGTCAATTGGCCAGCCTTCCAACTGAACCTCGTGCCGACAGCCAGATCGCCCTCTATAAAGGCGGCCTTGACATCCGAATTCCAGTCCGGCCAGCTGTCGACGGCGACGATGATATCCCAGATGGTCTCTGGCGAGGCCTCGACCTCAACCTCTCGAGAGGCTATTACGGGAGCTAATTCATTTATCTTCATTTCCGGATTTCTCCAGGATCACTCATCTCCTCATACTCAATAGGTTTATCGATCTCAAGATCCTTTTCGCCAGCTTTTTCTAGGTCTGGTGAAGAGCAGATACGAGAAAATGGCAAGCTACAAGGCAGGAGCAGGACTTCTAATTGCCGCTTTGGCTATTGCTCTATTCATTGGATGGATGGGCCTTCCCGGCAGCATTCCAGCAACCAAGCTCAATAGCCTGGACTGGAAGGTGGAAGAAGATGGCAGGCTGGATTATCTGATCTCAATGCCCGAGTTCAATCTGAGCGAGGAGACGGTTGAAGGCAATAGCTCCTTGATTACAGTTCGGTATGCCAGCCGGGGAGCGGAGATGGCGGGACTTTTGAGACTTTCGAGATTTAGCAAGACCGTCAGCGATGATGCGAACAAAAAGGACAGTATTCCCGGAATAGTTCTCCTGCCCGGAGCCACAGTGACCAAAGAGCGGGAGCAGGGTTTGGCCAAGCGCCTGGCCGACCTGGGATATGCCACAATCACCTTGGACCAGAGAAACCTGGGGGCGATTGATGTTAATGCGGATCTTGCGCTTTTTATAGATGGAAGAGAGCCTGTGGAGCATATGATGGTCTATGATGCCCTGTCTGCAGCCGAAGTTCTGCGCTCTGTGCCCGAGATCGACCCGGAGAGGATCATTTATGCTGGAGAGAGCAATGGTGCTCGAACTGCCATCATCGCCTGCGCCCTGGATGAAAGATCTAAGGGCGTTCTGGCCTTAAGCACCTGCGGTTATGGTACCGATGCCGTCGTTGCCCAGTTGGGCATCGAGGATGAGGATATAATTCGCTTCTATCGATCCATCGATCCTGATACCTATCTACCTCTGATCGCACCCCGGCCATTGGCTATGATCCACTCCAGAAACGATACGGTGATTCTCTATCCTCTGGCGGTGAAAACTTATGCTCTCGCTTCCCAGCCCAAGAGCCTGATCTCTGTGGACTGCACAGTGCATGGCTACTGCCAGGAGATGGATGAGGGGATCGAAAAAGGGCTGAAAGGAATGGTTTCATGATCTAATATGCATCATGCACATATCATGATCTGAGCCCTCGAACTTCCCTCATATCCCTCCGTAGTTTTGCGCATGCTCCCAGGCCCTGTGGCCCTCCGGGAAGCGATCCGGCCGGGAATAAATCGATATATCCTCCCGGCGAAACAGCCGCCGATCCAGACCCACCGGGCAGACTTTGATGCAGATTCCGCAAGGGGATATGCCCTTCTGGTTCAGCTCATTGCTATGCTCGGCACAGCTCTTCTTATTGGTCAGACCCTGGGGGTAATCCCTCTCATCCAGTGCATTGACCGGACACATCTTAACGCAGCGCATGCATTCAGAGCAGAGCTTCTCATCTCTAATTGGGTCCGATGGAAGAACTGCGGAGGTGAAGACAGAGCCGAAGCGCACCCGGGGACCATAATCTGGCGTCAGGAGCATATTGTTCACACCGAAGCTTCCCAGGCCTGCCAGAAAGGCAGCATGGCGGTGGGAGAAGATTGCCACCGGATTTTTCAGCAGCGCCCGGATTCCGATGTATCCATCCCTGGGAACGAAGACGGAAGGATGGCCCAATTGGGTGAGATAGCTGGCCAGGCGGTAGGTATACTGGTCGAGAAGGGAGTTGACTGTGCTGTACAGCTCCCGGTAATAGACAGAGGGCGACGTTTCCAGAACTGGCAGGCTGATTGGTAGGCCGATGACTATCACCGACCGGGCTTCGGGGTATATAGACTGAGGATAGAACTCCTCCGGCATCCAAGGCTGAAATGGGGGTTCTTTCCATCGATCCACGCTGGCCACTCCCACCAGGGGTATCTCCAACTTTTCGCACCATTTCTGGATAGCGGCTTTCAGCTCATTGCTCATGAAAGGATCATATGCCGCTCAAAGGATAAAAGGATCACCAGGGATTATCGGCGGCTTGAAGATCCCTTCAGATATCCCTGGCACCCCCTCTTTCATCGCTATTTTATAATTATTTTATCATTATTCTATAGCTGCAGCATTTGAGGAACGGAGTGCAATGCTCTTTCTCATATCACATCCTCTCGGTTCTGCTCCTTGGACTTGCGGAAGAGCATCTTCATCTCATATACCCCTTCTTCTCTTCTTTTTTCCGTATAGAATCCCATCTTCTCAAATAAGCTCACCATGGCCTTGTTCTCCACCAGTGTGTCCGCGGTAAAGCCCAAGAGGCCATGCCTCCTGGCGATGTATGTCAGATAAGAGAGAAGCTCTTTGCCCACCCCCATTCCATGATACTCGTCCTTTACTACTATTGCTACCTCTGCCAGGTACTTGTCTGGGTTCAGCTCGTACTGGCCAAGAGCAATAATGGTCTCTCTTTCTCTCTCCTTCTCCTTGATCACCGCCAGGATTTCCATCTTCCGGCTCCAGTCTACAACAACGAAGTCCTGCAGCCTCTTATGAGGCATATCCTTCCGGGCAGAGAAGAACCTCATGTACATGCTGTCCTCTGATAGATCGTAGAAGAAGTCTTTAAGCATGGTCTCATCGGTTATCTTCACCGGCCGGAGGAATATCTCCAGCCCCTTCTTGGTGGTCCTGTATGTCTCCAGCTCCTCGGGATACATTCCCTTCTCGCCAGGGATGAAGACCTGATCTTTGTAGATCAGAGATCTCTTCCGGGCGGCTTCGATCAGCCAGGGGCGGAACTTGGGATGGGCGATGGCGATAAGGTCCATTGCCCTCTCACGGATGTTCTTGCCGTGCAAATAGGCGATTCCGTATTCAGTCACCATATAATGCACGTCTCCCCTGGTTAAGGTGATCCCTGCTCCCTCCTGCAGGACGGGAACGATGCGGG
>ENA-UPTA01004963-UPTA01004963.1-activated-sludge-metagenome-genome-assembly--contig:-NODE-4963-length-12415-cov-23.383010_pt1 | contig 12415 bp, 15 predicted proteins | sample MGYA00238184_ERZ773361 | MGnify/ENA primary metagenome ERZ773361 (study PRJEB29100, sample SAMN05720205) | activated sludge metagenome | isolation source: anaerobic digester from wastewater...
AAACTGAGCGGCAGCCTCGCGGATAACAAAGATGGCCTCCGATTCAAGATCGCTTATATGGGTTGATTGATTAATCATAAAAACATAGACATTACCTTCTGCTTTCAGTAATCATTTTTTTAGCAAAAGGATATTCGTCGACATCATGGCAATAATATTGAATTCCCGCCGAACTTGGTATATTCTTTGCTAAAAAAAATGCAAATGTAGCATTTATTATCATTTGCTGTTTTTTACTTAGTAAAATTATCAAGTACACAAACCGTGCTAACTATATGAATATTAGGAAAATATTTTTTTTACTGATCCCGCTTTCTATGTTTTTGCTAACTTCGTGTAAAACTGCAAAGGAAAAGAATACTGCAGACAATACCCCTGATACTAATCATGACACCAATACTATGGTTATGGCCACTCCCCCGGTTATTATTTACAAAACGTATAAAGACTATCACAAGAACGTTCCGGTAACTTTGTCAGCCGACAAATCTGCCATTGTGTCGTACCCTGACATAAAAGATGTTTATTATAACGACACGCTGGCCTATCCCACCAGGCTGGCCAGAGGTTTCTGGCTCGATAACCGCGGAATAGGTCCACACGCTGCTTTTTTGAAATTTACCTATGAAGAATACAGTCAGCTGGAGGCCACTCCCGCACCGGATGTGCTGTTTCAAAACATTTTAGAAACCGACCCCTTTAAAGAAATATACAAATTATCCTGCGAGCGGGACACGGTAGAAATTAATAAAATAATAAAATCGGGACTGAGCGAAAACTGCAAAAAAATAAAATAAACACAAACCACTTACGTTTTATAATGTATTTTTACAAAAAATTTTTATCTATGAAAAAGTTATTATATCTGAGTTTTATTATCGCACTGCTGGGCGCCGGAAACATTTATGCCCAGAAAAAGGCTGTCATAAAATTTGACAAGACCGTACATGATTATGGAAAGATCAAAGAAGAAGCCGGCAAGGTAAAGTGCCGCTTTACTTTTACCAATACCGGCAACGATACGTTGAAAATTATCAACGTAAAACCTTCGTGTGGATGTACCGCCGCGGAATGGACCAAAACAGGGGTATTACCCAAAAAGACAGGTTTTATTGACGCGGTATTTGATCCGGACCACCGTCCAGGCCCGTTCGACAAAGGTATTGCCGTTACCACCAACGCACCCGACAACCCGATGATAAACCTGGTGATTAAGGGCGAGGTATTACCCAAACCTAAAGAAATGACCGACCGCTATCCTGTGGTGGTTGGCAATATGCGCATGGAAACTTCACAATTTAATTTCGGGAACACAAAAAATACCGAAATACGTACCGACACGCTGAATGTCATCAATGTGTGGAGCAGGCCCATGACCTTAAGCTTCAAGGATTTTCCTCCCTACCTGACCGCAAAAGCTATCCCCGAAACACTTAAACCTAATAAAGAGGGTATCATTATTCTGGATTATGATGTAGCAAAACGCAACGAATGGGGTTATGTGTTCGACAGGTTAATGCTGTACACCAACGACAGCCTGCAACCTAACAAAACGATCAACATCAGCCAGAACATCACCGAAGATTTCGCCAATATGACTGCAGAACAAATGGCCGTTGCTCCCAAAATAAAATGGGACAACACCACTTTTGATTTCGGTACCGCCAAACAGGGCGACAAAGTTGAATGTACCTTTGTATTCCGTAACGAAGGAGAAAACGACCTGATCATCCGCAAGGTAAAAGCCAGTTGCGGCTGTACAGCCACCAACCCCGAAAAAACCGTCCTGAAAAAAGGCGAAGAAAGTAAAATAAACGCCACTTTTAATACCGCAGGAAAATCAGGCAAACAATACAAAAGTATCACCATCATTTCTAACGACCCTGTAAACTCCACCACGATGCTGAGTATCCAGGGCACCTTGGAACAACCTGCTCCTGCGGAAACTCCTCAAAAATAAGATATTATTTAATCCATAAAAGCCCTGAACCCCTTTGTTCAGGGCTTTTTTTATCCCGGATCCCATACAAAGTATTCTCTAATACTGAACATCAAATAATTGGGATAACAAAAATTTTAAATGATAGGGTTTTGTCCATCATTTTTATAGTAATTTTACCTTTTATAAAGAAATTTTTTCGTATAAAGATTTCTGTAATGAACGAAAGGTGTGGCTATGAGCGACTCAAAAAATGATTCTTACGAAAAATCACGCAAAGTAGCTGCACAACGGTGGTTTCAAATTTTTTCCTTTCTGATAAGCCTTTCTTCACTATTGCTTGTAGTTTATGAAGTAGGATTCCCCAATCCGCAAATAACCTTTCATACCTTTAAAAACTATTACTTCGCTGCCCTGGTTTTGTTTTTGCTTTTTACCATTGGCAGGTATGTGTTTTTTTTTCCTAAAAAACAAAGGAAGGGGGTTTGGTTTTTCGACCTGATTTTCGTTAGCTCCATAATAATTTTGATTATCAAAAAAATATTTTACGATAACACCTCCGACGCATTCCTGCTGTTTTTCGAGCATCGTCTATGGATATATTTTCTGATACTTTACTCTTTTTTTAAGGAACTCTCTTTGCTGGGCTTAAGCCTTGTTTCAAGACATTTTAATCCAGCCCTGGTTTTTGTGATTAGTTTTTTGATGTTGATAATTTCCGGCACTTTGCTTTTGCTACTCCCAAATGCTACCACAAACGGTATTAGCATTATGGATTCTCTTTTTACCTCAACAAGTGCTGTTTGTGTGACCGGGTTGACCGTAGTTGATACCGAATTTTGTTTTACCTTTTTTGGAAAGATTATTATACTGTGTCTCATTCAGGCCGGAGGACTGGGAATAATGACTTTTACCAGTTACTTTAGTTATTTTTTTAAAGGGAAGCCAACATTTTATAGTCAACTGATGCTCAGCGACATGGCAAATTCAGAATCGTTTGCGGAGTTGTTCATTGTTTTAAGAAGAATAATCCTTGTTACAATTTTAATAGAGGCCGCCGGCGCTTTATTAATTTTTTTCCAGATACCATCCAGTGTTGGTATGAGTTCCGGCGACATGATTTTCTTCTCTGTCTTTCATTCGGTTTCAGCTTTTTGCAATGCAGGATTTTCAACATTGTCGGACAATTTTCATGATATCAATTTCAGGTTCAATTACCCTGTCCATTTGATTATATCCTTCCTCATTATTTTTGGAGGATTGGGATTCCCGATAATTTTTAATTTTCTAAAGTATTTCAAACACCTGTTTGTCAATAGGATATTTCGCCTTAACAAACGAAGAGAGTTTATTCATAAAGCATGGGTAATCAACACCAACACCAGGATTGTTACCATCACTACCTTTGTATTGCTTGTGGTGGGCACCATTGTATTTTTAATTCTTGAATACCATAATACACTCAGCGAACATCAGGGAATAGGAAAACTAGTAACCTCTTTTTTTAGCATTGTATCTCCCAGAACGGCAGGGTTTAATTCCATAAACTACGGCCTGCTGCATGTTTCAACAATTCTTTTCATCATCTTGCTGATGTGGATAGGGGCTTCACCGGCATCAACAGGAGGTGGGATAAAAACAACCTCTTTTGCCCTGAGTTTATTGACTATTTTCAGTCTGGCAAAAGGCAAAGACCGTGTGGAAGTGTTTGGCAGGCAGGTAGCCGACTCATCTCTCAGAAGGACATCTGCGATCATTTTCCTCTCATTTATCATCATCGGGATATCAATTTTCTGTGTTTCATTTTTTGATTCGGAAAAGAATCTTCTTGACATAGTATTTGAGTGTTTTTCAGCTTATGGTACCGTAGGATTATCTCTTGGCATTACGCCACAACTGTCGGAGGCCTCCAAACTGATACTCACCATCACTATGTTCCTGGGCAGACTTGGAACGCTGACCGTACTGATCGCTTTTTTCAAAAAAATACACCTTTCAAACTACCATTATCCAATTGAGAACATTTTGATAAATTAACTAATCTAAAAATTCATACAAATTTTTCACTCTTCGGGCCTTAACGAAACAACTATTAAAAATTTGTGCATTTTGCATGTACTATCTCCATAACCCAAAAGACAAATCATGCTTATGCATATTTTGGATAAAAAACACTTTGCCGTCAAAAATATGCTATAATTTTACGACCATTAAATCTGCCCTGACATTTTATAGTATTTTTGTTTTAAAAAAAAGAGGAAAACAGTGCTGATATGAGCGACTCCAGAAAAGATTTTTCCGAAAGAACACCTAAGGACACCATCCACAAGTGGTTTCAGATAACTTCTTTTGTGATAAGTTTTTTAGCGGTATTGCTGATATTCATTGAAATAGGTTTCCCCTCCCCTCAAATTTCTTTCCATAACTTAGAAAAATTCTATATCATAGCCCTGTTTCTGTTACTGCTCTCCACATTGGTACGCTATACATCGTTCAGGCCAAAAAAACAAAAAACAGAGTTATGGATACTGGATATTCTTTTTTTTATGTTCAGTATTATCCTGATTATCAAAAAAGTTTTTTTGTTTAATGCCACCAACGAATGGCTGGCAATATTCGACCACCGGCTGTGGATTTATCTCCTGCTTTTTTATGCATTTTTTAAAGAAATTTCGTTGTTTGGCCCCGAATTATTTTCAAGAAGGTTCAACCCCGCCCTGATTTTTGTGATTAGTTTTCTGCTGATGATCATTGTTGGCTCGCTGCTGTTGTTATTACCCAACGCAACCACCTCCGGGATAAGCTTTATCGACTCGCTGTTTACCTCTACCAGCGCAGTGTGCGTTACCGGACTTACCGTGCTGGACACCGGAAAGGACTTTACCTTACTGGGCCAAATTATTATTTTGTTTCTGATACAGGCCGGCGGTGTTGGCATTATGACCTTTACGAGTTACTTCAGTTATTTTTTCAAGGGCAAATCTACTTTCCACAGCCAGCTCATGCTCAGCGACCTGGCCAACTCCGAAACTTTGTCGGAATTATTCGTTGTGTTGAAGCGCATTATTTTTGTAACATTCATCATCGAAGCAGCAGGGGCATTGATAATTTATACGCAACTGCCCGAAAATGCAGGCATGAGTCTCTCAGAGAAGATTTTTTTCTCGGTGTTTCATTCCATTTCAGGATTTTGTAATGCAGGAATTTCTACGCTATCAGATGGTTTTCAGGATTTGAATTTCCTGTATAACTATCCCTTTTTAATTACCATGTCGGTACTGATAATAGCCGGCGGCTTGGGATTTCCAATTATATTTAATTTTCTTAAATACTTAAGACACCTTATCGTCAACCGGATATTCCGTCTTAACAAACACCGCGAATATATACACAAGGCCTGGGTGATTAACATCAACACCCGTATAGTTGTTGTCACCACAGTGATAATAATTTTGGCCGGCACACTGATTGTTTTTATTATGGAATACAACCGGAGCCTGCAGGACCATGGATGGGCCGGCAAACTGGTTACTGCATTTTTTAATATCTCCTCGCACCGGACCGCTGGGTTTAATTCTATTGACTTTTCTGTGGTTCAGGTACCAGTAATATTCCTGATTATGTTGCTTATGTGGATCGGTGCCTCTCCCGGGTCGACCGGAGGCGGCATCAAAACCACCACCTTTGCCATCAGCATACTCAATTTCATCAGCCTGGCCAAAGGCAAAGACCGGGTAGAAGTGTTCCACCGCCAGGTAGCCGATTCATCGTTACGCCGTGCTTCGGCGATCATCATGCTTTCGTTTATTGTTATCGGCCTTGCCGTATTCCTTGTGTCGTTTTTTGATCCGGAGGAAAAACTCCTCGATGTAGTGTTTGAATGTTTCTCGGCTTATGGCACGGCAGGGCTTTCTCTTGGCCTCACACCGAACCTTTCGGAAGCCTCCAAGTTGGTAATTTCAATCACCATGTTCCTTGGCCGCCTGGGAACACTGACAGTGCTTATCGCTTTCTTCAAAAAAATACAGCATACAAATTATCATTACCCCACTGAAAACATTTTGATAAATTAACAAATAAAGCCATGAAAATAGTTGTTATCGGACTTGGAAATTTCGGATCCACATTAGCCATGAGACTCACACAAATGGGACACGAAGTCATTGGTGTAGATAAGGATATGGTAAAAGTTCAGCTACTGAAAGATGACGTCACTCATGCCATGTGCCTCGACAGTACAGATATACACTCTGTAAAAGTTTTGCCTTTGCGCGATGCCGATGTGGTGGTGGTAAGCATAGGCGAAGACACCGGCGCTTCGATAATGACTACGGCACTGATGAAACAACTCAATGTAAAAAGGATTATCAGCAGGGCCATCTCAAAACTTCATGTTGCCGTGCTGGAGGCCATGGGCATCAAGGAAATACTGCACCCCGAACATGAAACGGCCATACGTCTAGCCAAAAAACTCAACCTTCCGGGTTTTGTTGACTCCTTTGAAGTCTCCAGCGATCATAATGTCATCGAAATAATTGCCCCACAATCATTTGTGGGAAAAACCCTGCTGGATCTGAACCTGACAAGAAAATACAATATCCTGGTGCTCACCACCATAAAGGTAAAAAGCGGTATCAATATCCTGGGCATAGAAAGCAAAAAAAGGATAGTGAATGATGTGGCCACTTCCGACACCAAAATCTATGATGGGGATATCCTGCTGATATATGGCGCCGTCATCGATATCAAACGCATGCTGAAAGATGAGGAATAGTCATAGCGGAAATAAATATTTCAGCGTGTTTGAATAAGCCGGTATTCGCAAATTTATATATTTTTGTGCCCTTTTACAGATGGATTTCAACAAAATAAAATCAATATTAAGCGTCAAAACCGTAGGAATAGCGGGCTGTGGCGGACTGGGCTCCAATTGTGCAGTGGCCCTTGCCCGGGTAGGTATTGGCAAACTGATACTATGCGATTTTGACGCTATTGAACCAGGCAACCTCAACCGGCAATATTTTTTTTACAACCAGCTTGGAATGAAAAAGGCCACCGCCCTGAAAGAAAACATACAAAACATTAACCCTGAAGTGATTGCAGAGGATCATATTGTCAAACTTGACCCGGAAATTATTATGAAATTATTTGCCGGTTGCGATGTTATTGTGGAAGCTTTCGACCGGGCCGACATGAAAAAAATGATACTGGAAACGGTCCTCTGCCAGATGCCCGACAAACCCATAGTGTCAGGGGTTGGGATTGCCGGCTGGGGCAACAGCAACGATATCAGGATGATACAATCGGGAAACCTCTATGTATGCGGCGACGGGCATAGCGAGGCTACTGAAAACAATCCGCCCCTGGCGCCGCGCGTATGTATGGCGGCCAATATGCAGGCCAACACGGTACTCGAAATACTTTTAGGAAAAAACTACTAAACAAATGAATATCACCCTCAATAACAACAAGGAAGTTATCGATGCCGACCACCTCACCGTGGCCGAATTGCTGAAGATAAAGAACTTCACTTTCAAATTGCTCATAATCAAAATCAATGGCAAAGTGGTGAGCCAGATGGATTATGCGCATACCAGCATCAGTGAAGGCGATGATGTTATTGTTTTACACCTGATAAGCGGCGGATGAAAAACACAATAAAAGTAATACTGCAAAAATTACTGGGCTTCGATAGATACCTTTACATTTTTTCCATTTACATCATCAACACACTAAAATGGAACAGAAAAGAAGGGGATTTTATCTTTTTCAGGAATATGGTGCCCAACGGCGGCCTCATTCTCGATATCGGGGCCAACATCGGCGTAATGTCGATACATCTGGCCAGGACACATAAGGATTCGAATGTTATTGCCTTTGAGCCTATGCCTGACAACATCAAATGCCTGAAAAAAATTATCCGCCATTACGGCCTGAACAATATAAGCCTGATCGAAACCGCCCTGGGTGAGCGTGCCGGAACCATTGAGATGGTGATGCCCACACAGGGCTCGGCCCGGCTTCAGGGGCTCAGCCATGTAATCCACGAGAGTATTACCGATAACAATACGGGCAACCGGGTAGTAACGCCACTAACCACCCTGGACGACTTTTTTCAGCAACACCCCGGTTCAAAACCTGTTACAGCCATTAAAATCGATGTGGAAAACTACGAATATTATGTATTGAAAGGAGCTGTTTCCCTGTTGCAAAGATGTAAACCCATCATATATTGCGAGCTATGGGAAAACAAAAACCGCGACGATTGTTTTTCGCTTCTGTCCACCCTGGGGTACGAAATCCGTGTGCTGGACAAAAAGCATTTAAGCCCATACAACCCGTCCATCCATAAAACGCAGAATTTTTTCTTCATTCCTAAATAATCCCCAGCGAGTTATCTGTATGAACAAAAAATTCATTACCAACCTGATTATCCTGCTTTTTCTGAATTTGCTCATTAAGCCGTTTTGGATACTTGGCATCGACAGGAGTGTACAGAATGCTGTGGGAGCCCAGGAATACGGATTATATTTTGCCATTTTCAACTTTACCTTTCTGTTCAGCATACTGCTCGACATGGGCATTACCAACTTCAACAACAGAAACATAGCTCAAAACCACCACTTGCTCAATAAATATTTTTCGAGCATTGTTATATTACGTTTTTTTCTGGCCATACTTTATTCGGTGGTTACCTTATCAGCGGGCTTGCTTGTGGGTTATGACGCATATCAGATGGCCATGCTGGCAATATTATGTTTCAATCAGTTTCTTATTTCTTTTATTCTTTACCTGCGCTCAAATATTTCGGGCCTTCACTATTTTAAAACCGACAGTATTATTTCGGTTTTGGACCGCTTTCTGATGATTATCATCTGCGGGATACTTTTATGGACCAATATTACCGGTCACACTTTCAAAATAGAGTGGTTTATTTTTACTCAAACCTTTGCTTACCTTGTTACTGCCTTTGTAGCGGCTGTCATTGTCATAAAAAAAGCAAAATTTCAAAAGCTAAAATGGAACTTTCCGTTTTTTGTATTAATCATCAAGCAAAGTTTTCCTTTTGCAATCCTGGTATTACTTATGGCATTTTATAACCGCATTGATTCGGTTATGATTGAACGTATTTTGCCAGGCCCGGAGGGGGGGCAACAGGCCGGCTTGTATGCCTCAGCCTATCGTCTGCTCGACGCTGTAAACATGATGGCCTACCTGTTTTCGGTGATTTTGCTGCCATTGTTTTCGCGCATGATAAAACTAAAAGAGAACATCGAACGGCTGGCCCAATTGTCGTTTACCCTGTTATTTCTACTTTCGGTAACCATTGCCCTGGGTTCATTTTTCTTCCGTACCGAGATCATGACCATGCTTTATCCGCTGCATCCGGCAGAAACGCCCCTGGAATATACCGCCCGGATAACAGACACCTCGTGGATATTTGGCATCCTGATGTTCGGCTTTATCCCCATATCCACCACTTATGTGTTTGGCACCCTGCTGACGGCCAACGGCAACCTGAAGTATCTCAACATTATGGCAGGCTGCGGCATGGCGTTTAACCTCACCTTCAACTTCATTCTTATCCCCAAATTCGAAGCCATTGGCTCGGCCTATGTCAGCCTGACAACCCAATCACTGACATCACTGGCTCAGGTACTGCTGGCTGTATGGATATTCAAATTCAAAATGAATATCAACTACCTGGTAAAACTCCTGATTTTTGTTTTAATCACTGCCATAACAGGGTATTTTTCATACATTGTGTACCAAAAATTCCAAATCGACTGGAAGTTAATGCTGATGGTTATAGCCATGACCGCTTTTGCTGCAGGTATTTTTACACGTTTGCTTGATTTCAGGGCTTTTATCCAGATGCTAATCAGAAAATAATGCCTGCCCTGCCTTTTTTTGAGCATGTTGTCCTAAAAAATAAGTTGTCAAATAAAAAAAATAAATTACTTTTGCTCAATTTTATAACAGATTACAATTCAGGTTATGGCTGAACAGGATATCAGACAAGCTAATTTCAATACGACAAACTTTTTTTTCTTTCTTTATAAATGGAGAAAGCCCCTGATAATTATCTGCCTTGTTGCGGCCATAGTATCATCGGTTATCTCACTGCTAATCACCCCTAAATACAAGTCCTCCGTCATTTTATTCCCGGCCTCCACCAACGCCATTTCCAAGGCGCTGCTGGCCGACAACTATGGCGGAAAACTCGACATCCTTGAATTTGGGGAAGAAGCTCAAACAGAACAACTTTTACAGATTTTAAGCTCCAACGAAATAAGATCGCGGGTAATTAAAAAATTCAACCTGATGGAGCATTATGAAATCGAAAACGATTCAAAATATAAAATGACACGCCTGTTTGAGGAATATAACAGCAATATTACCTACCGGCGCACAGAATATATGGCAGTAGAGATTACCGTACTCGATAAAGACCCTCAATTAGCTGCCGACATTGCCAATTATATCTCCGACCAGCTCGACTCGGTGAAAAACAAAATGCAGAAAGAACGCGCTATTAAAGCTTTTCAGATTGTTGAAACCGAATACAAAAAATTACAAAGTGATATTAAGTCCCTCGAAGATTCCCTTACCGTACTACGAAAAATGGGGGTTAACGATTATGAGACACAAGCCGAGGCGTACAATACACAGTTAGCCATCGCCTTATCAAAAAACAACAGGGAAGCTGTACGCGCCATTGAAGAAAGGCTGCAGTTGCTGGGCGATTATGGCAGTGCTTATGTATCGTTGCGCGATGAACTGGAGCTCGAAAAAAAGCAGTTAAGCGCCATTAAAGCAAAATACGAAGAAGCCAAAGTGGATGCCACCCAGGATCTGCCCTCCAAGTTTGTGGTGGACAAAGCGTTTAAAGCAGAACGAAAGTCTTACCCTGTCCGGTGGTTAATCGTGATGTTGTCTGTAGTGTCGGTGTTTTTCATCTCCATAATGACATTGATTATCATTGAGAATTTCTCAAAAAAAAAATTTCCGACCAACAAACCGGAGGACATCCAAAGTTCAACCTGACCCTTGACATCAGCGATGCCGCACCAGAACACGCAATTATAAACAAAACAAAACTTCATGAAACTCTTTTCGCACCTGAAAACAAACAATATCCTCTAATAGATTATTTTGACGAAAATATGAACAACTTTTTTAAAAGCACATATTTAATAAAACTGATATTACGATGGAAATGGCATTTGCTGATCATTACCCTGTTAGCGATAGTGTTGTCTTCCGTTTTTTCAGCGCCTGCTTTTATTAAACCAAAGTACAAATCATACGCCGTTATTTACCCTGCCAATATTTCGCCCTATTCGTCAGAAACCAACACCGAACAGATGCTGCAATTGCTAAAATCGGAAGATATGCTTTTTGACATTGTAAACAAATTTGACCTTAACAAAGAGTATAAAATTGACACTGTCGATAAATATTACAGAAGCAAAATAATCAGCGAACTGGAAGACAATGTGGAAATCAAAAGAACTGAATATGAATCGGTTTTGATAGAGGTTTACGACCGTGAACCGGGACAGGCCTGTGCCATAGTCAATGAATTCATCAATCTGATGAACAGCAAGGCCCGCAACCTGCAACGCAGCAAAACTGCCGAAGTGGTAAAATTATACGGGGACCAGATGGAGGATAAGAAAAAGCAGATTGACAGCATCGAAAAAAGGCTGCAATTGCTGCGCAACGAATACAACATTCTGGATTACAATATTCAGGTTGAAGAATACAGCAAAGGATATGTAAAAAACATTACTGCAGGCAGAGGCAACAAAACAGATGACATCGCCGTTACGCTAAACAACCTGAAACAATACGGAGGTGAGTTCCGGCAACTGGATGCCAACCTGTGGGGCCTGATTGATTCTTATATTGCCCTGAAAAAAGAATACGACAAATCCGTATCCGACCTGAATAAAGAATTGACTTACGCCAATGTGGTTACCCAACCGGTTGCCGCCGACAAAAAATCCTATCCCATCCGCTGGCTTATTGTATGTATTTCAACAGTTTCAGCCTTTTTGCTTTCTTTGTTGCTGTTCTCAATCATTGAGGGTGCGCAAAAACCGGAAAAAATTTCTCAATAAATAGTGTCTTGAGTAATAAATCAAAACTAATATGGGTATATGTTATTAGTGCAATCTTCATTGCCCTGAACATATATTTTATTATTAAAGAATTTTATTGGTTTTCGTTAATCCCCATCGTTTTAATCCTTTTGCTGCTTTTTTTCTTTGCTTTAGACAAAGTATTATACATCATCACTTTTTGTACACCTTTAGCCATAAATCTCATGGATTTCGACGACAGGCTGTCGTTGTCGCTGCCCACAGAGCCCCTGCTCTTCGGGGTACTGATTTTCTTTTTCATAAAACTTGTTTTTGAAAGGCAATACGACACAAAAGTGCTGAAACACCCGGTTACCATTGCAATTAT
>ENA-UPTA01004964-UPTA01004964.1-activated-sludge-metagenome-genome-assembly--contig:-NODE-4964-length-12414-cov-9.220973_pt1 | contig 12414 bp, 7 predicted proteins | sample MGYA00238184_ERZ773361 | MGnify/ENA primary metagenome ERZ773361 (study PRJEB29100, sample SAMN05720205) | activated sludge metagenome | isolation source: anaerobic digester from wastewater...
TCGGCCTCGGCGCGCGCGGCGACGCTCGCCTCGAGGTGGCCGGCCATCTCGTTGAAGCCGGAGACGAGACCCGCGAGCTGGTCGCGTCCGCGCAGCCGCTCCCGGACGGCGAAGTTGCCCTTCTCGATCTCGGCGAAGCCGTGCGAGAGGCGCCGCGCGGCGCGCGCGATGCGCGCGACGAGCAGGGCCGCCACGCCGAACGCGACGAGGTAGACGACGAGCGTCGCCGTGGCGAGCCCCTTGAGGAGGGCGAGCGCGATCGTCCCGGACGCCGCGCCGGAGTCGGACAGCTTCGCCTCGCCGAAGAGGGCCCGGAACTCGGCGGTGAAGGAGGTCCGGAGGAGGAGCGCGCCCCCTTCGTCCTTCAGCCGAACGCCGGTCGCGGCGTCGAGGACGGGGAGGTCGAGCGCGAGGAACCAGACGACCCACCCTCCGTCGCCCGGGCCCGGAGCCCGGGCGCCCTGCGCCTTCCGTTCCTCCTGGTTGACGGAGGCGACGCGGGTCCGCTGCCCCGGCGACTCGATCGTGAGGCTCCCTCCCGTCCCCTCGGCCTGCGTGGCGCCCGCCTGGCCGGTCGCCTCGGTCTTGCCGAGGCCGAAGCGGACGTTCAGCCCCGCCTCCGTCGAGAGCTCGTCCTCGAGGGTGGCGTCCGCCGTCCGGTAGAGGAAGAGCGCCCCCCCCTTCGTCCGCCGGCCGACGGCGAGGAAGGAGCGGTCGTCGCTCCGGAGGAGCGCGCGCAGGCCCGTCTCCGGGACGGCGACCTTCTCGAGGGCGGTCCCGAGGGGGCCGTCTCCTTCGGGGGAGCCCGAGGCCGGCAGGAGCGCCCAGCCGTCGAACGCGCCGCTGCCGCGGACGAGCTCGGGCCGGCGCGCCTTCTCGCGGGAGCCGAACTCCGAGGCCTTCGCCTCGAGCGCGTCGAGCCGGGCGACGAGGCGCGCCTCGGCGCGCCGCGCGCCCGTCTGGCCGGCGAGGATGAAGAGGGCCGCGGCGGCGAGGCCGGCGACGAGGAAGAGCGGCAGGACCCCGATCAGGAGGTACGAGACGAAGAGGCGGCTCCCGACGCGCCAGAGGAGGCCGCGCAGCAGGTGGCGGAGGAGGCTGACGCCGAAGACGGGGACCGAGACGACGAGGAGGAGGATGCCGACGACGCGCAGCGCTTCGGCGAAGCCGGCATCACCGCCGAGAGCGGTGAGGAGGACCCCGGCGAGGAATGCGAGGCCCGAGACCCGGAACGTTCGTGTGAGGGTCAACGACGTACTCCCGCGGCGCGCGGCCGCCTCGAATGGTCCGGACGAGATTACCTCGCCGCCGTGCGCGCTCGCGCCGGCCTAAGATGCCCCGGGACGCCGCGCCGTGAGCCTGACCCAGATCCTCGCCCTTCTCATCGTCGTGGCCGACGTGCTCGCGCTCGTCCACGCGGTGACGCGCCATCTCGGCGTCACGTCGACGCTCGCCTGGATCTTCTTCATCCTCTTCCTCCCGGGGATCGGGCCGCTCGCCTACTTCCTCCTCGCGAGCCCGCGCATCCGGACGACGCGTCGGCGCAAGCGGCTGGCGGGGGAGGCGGTCCGCGCGGCGATCCGCAGGAACCTGGGGCGCGAGCCGCTCCCGGCGGAGATCGACCACGCCGCGCCGCTCGCCCGCTCCGTCCTCTACCTCGGCACCCGCCTGACCGGGCTCCCGCCCCGCGCCGGCAACCGCGTCGAGCTCCTCCTCGAGAACGAAGGCGCGTTCCGATCGAAGGCAGAGGCGATCCGCGGCGCGGCCCGCTCGGTCTGGGCCGAGTACTACATCGTCGAGGACGACGCGACCGGTCGGGCCTTCCTCGCCGACCTCGCCGAGCGGGCGCTCGCCGGGTGCGACGTGCGGCTCCTCTACGATGCCGTCGGCTCCTCGGACATCCCCGAAGAGGGGCTCGAGGCGCTCTGCGCGGCAGGCGGCAGGACCGCGGCCTTCCTCCCGCTCAACCCGCTTCGGAGGCGCTGGTCGGCTCACCTGCGCAACCACCGCAAGCTCCTCGTCGTCGACGAGGAGATCGCGTTCACCGGCGGGATGAACGTGGGCGACGAGTACGCCCGCGGCAGCCGGCTCGCCGGGGGCTCGGGCGGGCCGCTCCGCAACCGCCCGTGGCGGGACGCCCACCTGCGGGTCGAAGGGCCGGCCGTCTTCGACCTCGCGACCGTCTTCGCCGAGGACTGGAGCTTCGCCACGGGGGAGCGCCTCGTCCCCGGGAGGATCCCGATGCCGACCGCGGACGGCTCCGTCGTGGCCGTCCTCCCGAGCGGGCCGGACCAGACGGCGAACGCGAACGCCCACGTCTACTTCTCGGCCCTTTCCGGCGCCCTCGAGCGCTGCTGGCTGACGACCCCCTACTTCGTCCCCGACGAGCCGGCGGCGCGCGCCCTCGCGAACGCGGCGCTCCGGGGCATCGACGTCCGCGTCCTCGTCCCGGCCGAGAGCGACGTCCCTCTCGCCCGCGCGGCGGGCCGCTTCTTCTACGGCTCGCTCCTCCGCGCCGGGGTCCGCATCTTCGAGTACGTGCCCGCCGTCCTCCACGCCAAGACCGTCGTCGTCGACGGCTCGTGGGCGCTCGTGGGCTCGGCGAACTTCGACTTCCGCAGCTTCGCGCTCAACTTCGAGCTCGGCGCCGTCGTCTACGACCGGGCCTTCGCCGCGCTCCTCGAGGAGCGCTTCATCCGGGACCTCGCCGAATCCCGCGAGGTGACGCTCGCCGCCGTGGAGCGGCGCGGCTTCGCCGAGCGGGCCCGACTGGGCCTCGCGCGCCTCGCCGCGCCGCTCCTCTGAGGACCTCCCACGCATGCGACTCCGGTCCGCGCCGTCCGCCCTCCTCGCCCTCCTCCTCGCCGCGACTCCGCTCGCCGCGGCCGACCTCCCGATCCACGAGATCCAGGGCGCGGGGGCGTCGAGCCCGCGCGTCGGGCAATCCGTCACGACGACCGGCGTCGTGACCGCCCTCCGGACGAACGGCTTCTATCTCCAGGCCCCCGACGCCGAGGCCGACGCCGACCCGGCGACCTCGGAAGGCGTCCTCGTCTTCACCTCCTCCGCCCCTCCCGCCGCCGCGGCCGTCGGAAACCGCGTCCGCGTGAGCGGCAGCGTCGTCGAGTACCGCCCCTCGGCCGACCCCGCCAGCCCGTCTCTCACGGAGCTCGGCGGGAGCGTCTCGGTCGCCCTCCTCTCCACCGGGAACGCGCTTCCCGCTCCGGTCCTCCTCACCACCGCGGACCTCTCGCCCGCTGGCCCCGCCGACCGCCTCGAGCGGTACGAGGGGATGCGCGTCCGCGTCCCGCAGCTCCTCGTCGTCGCCCCGACGGGCGGCTCCGTCAACGAGGAAGCGGCGACGGGACGCTCGAACGGCGTCCTCGTCGGCGTCCTGCCGGGGACACCCCGTCCCTTCCGCGAGGCCGGTGCCGACCCGCTGACGCCGCTCCCCGCCGGGAGCCCCTGCTGCGTCCCGCGCTTCGACGGGAACCCCGAGCGGCTCCGGGTCGACACCGACGGCCTCGTCGGCGTCGCCCCGCTCGACGTCGCCTCCGGGACGACGCTCCACGACGTCGTCGGACCGCTCGACTACGCGTTTCGCACCTGGACGCTCCTCCCGGAGAGCGCCCCCGTCGCCACCGGTTCTCCCGCCGCGCGTCCCGTCCCCGTGCCGTCGTCCGACGAGCTGACGGTCGGCTCCCTGAACCTCGAGCGCTTCTTCGACGCGGAGGACGACGGCGAGGGGCCGACCCTCAACGCGGCCGCCTTCTCGATGCGCCTCGCGAAGGCCTCCCTCGCGGTCCGTGCCCTCCTGCGCACCCCCGACGTCCTCGCCGTCGTCGAGGTCGAGGACCTCTCGACGCTCCGCGCGCTCGCGGCGCGCCTCTCGGCCGACGCCCTCGCGGCGGGCGCTCCCGACCCGGCGTACCAGGCGTTCCTCGAGGGAGGCAACGACCCGGGCGGCATCGACGTCGGCTTCCTCGTCGCCTCGCGCGTGTCGGTCCTTTCCGTCGTCCAGGAGGGGAAGGCGGCGACCTACACCGACCCGACGACCGGGAACGCGGCCACGCTGAACGACCGGCCCCCTCTCGTCCTGACCGCCCGGTGGGCCGCGCCGGACGGGACCGACCTCGTCTTCACCGTCGTCGCGAACCACCTCCGCTCCCTGAACGACTCCGAGCTCGACTCGACGACGGGCCGGCGCGTCCGCGCGAAGCGGCAGGCGCAGGCGGAGTACCTCGCCGCGCTCCTCGCGCGCCTCCAGGCGGAGGGCGGCGATGCGCCGCTCCTCGCCGTCGGCGACTTCAACGCCTTCGAGGTCAGCGACGGTCTCGTCGACGTGATCGGCACCGTCCGCGGCGCCCCGGCACCGGCCAGCGAGGTCGTCGTCAACCGAAGCGTCGACCTCGTCGCCCCCGACCTCGTCGACCTCTGCTCCGTCGACACCCTCGTTCCCCCCTCCGAGCGCTACTCCTACGTCTTCGACGGCAACGCCCAGCTCCTCGACCACGCCCTCGCGTCGGGGGCGACGCTCCCGCTCGTCCGCGGCGTCGCCTTCGCGCGCCTCGGCGCCGACTTCCCCGAGACGATGCGGGGCGACGCGTCGCGCCCCGAGCGCCTCTCCGACCACGACGGCCTCGTCGTTCGGATCGGCCTCGCCGCCCCGAAGGGACGCTCCCCTCTCGTCCCCGTCCGGGACGGAGAGCCGCCGTCACCGTTCCGGTCGCGGACTCCCGAGACGGCGCCGTGAGCCGGGACCCCCTCGCCCGACTCGAGGAAGCACGACGCTCTCGCCCCGGTGCGCGCGCGGCCGAGGTGGCGCTCGAGTCGGCTGCCGTGTTCGTCCCGCGCGACGCGACGGAGCTCGCCCGGCTCCACGACGCCGCGCTCTTCCTCCGCGTGTACCCACAATCGCCCCGCGTCCTCGCCCTCGCCGAGGCGCTCCTCGCGCGCGTTCCCGCACATGCCGCGCGCCTCGCCGGCGAAGGGGCCGACCTCGCCCCGCTCGACGACCCGTCCGTCGCGGGCATCGCCGGCGTTCCGGTCGCGATGCCGTTCTCGCACGCCGCCGCCTCCTGGCTCGCGCGACGCGACCCGTCGGCTCTCCGCGTCGACTGGGACGCCGAGGACCTCCCCGACCGCCTCGCGGCGTTCCTCCCGCGCTTCGTTCCGTTCCTCGAGGAGCAGGCGCGCGTCGACGCGAACGTCGCCTTCCGCGACTGGGTCGACGCCGCCCGCGGCGCGCGGCCCGACGCCCCGTGGCTCCTCGAGAGGCTCGCCGCGTTCCCCCTGCCCGATTCCGTCCGCGCCGAGCTCTGGGAGGCGCTCTCCCTCCAGCTCGTCTGGACGCCGCGCGCCGCGGACTCCCGCGGGCTCGCGCGCGTCCCGTCGCCCGCCCCCTTCTGCTCCGACACGCCGCTCCTCTCGCGGCGCGACGTCTCCGTCGCCACCGAGCTCGCCGGCCCGCCGCCGAGACTCGTCCGCCTCTCCCGCCGCGAGGGCGCGGCGCTCCTCGACGCGGCGCGCGCGGCGATGGCCATCCGTTACCGCGAGCTCCCGGCCTTCTCCGCCGGCGATCCGTCGGCCGTCTTCCGCTTCGACGTCGGCCGCGGCGTCTCCATCTTCGTCACCGGCCTCGCCCGCGACGCCCGCCTCCCGCTCCGTGCCGCGTTCGGGACACTCTTCGCTCGGAACGGCGTCCTCGTCGGCTACGGCGACCTCCACGCTTCCCTCGGCCGCGCCGACGTCAGCTTCAACGTCTTCTATGCGTTCCGCGACGGCGAGTCGGCCTGGCTCTACGCCCGCCTCCTCGCGGTGGCCCGCGCCGTCACCCACGCCGCGCAGCTCTCCGTCGACCCGTACCAGGTCGGTCTCGGCAACGAGGAGGCGATCGCCTCGGGCGCCTTCTGGTTCTACCGGAAGCTCGGATTCCGCTCGGCCGACCCCGCCCTCGAGAGGCTCGCCCGCCGCGAGGAGGCGCGCCTCGCCGCCGCTCCTTCCCGTCGCACGCCCGCGGCGACCCTCCGCCGCCTCGCCGTCGCCCCGCTCCTCCTCGACGTCCCGGGCGAGACCCCGCTCCTGCCGGACTCGTTCCGCCTCGCCGACCTCGGCCGCGCGGCCGCGCGCCGCTTCGCCGCCTCGAAGCTCTCTCCCGAAGCCTTCCGCGCCCGGGCCGCCGGCCGCGCCGCGCGCGCCCTCGGCCTCGATCCCGTCGCCCCTGCATGCCGCGCGTCTCTCGAGGCCCTTGCCCCGGCTCTCGCCCTCCTCGACGACCTCGCTTCCTGGCCGCTCTCCGACCGCCGCGCCCTCGTGGCCCTCCTCCGCGCGAAGGCCGCCCCCGACGAGCTCCGCTACGCGCGCCTCTCCTCCGGGCACCGCCGCCTCGCCGCGTCGATCGCGCGAGCAGTGTCGGGCTGAGGGCGGCTCCTCTCGGACGGTCGGGTCCGCTCCGAGCACGACGCCGCGGGTTCGGGAAGTCCGATGTGCTAGGTTCGCGCCGGGGGAGTAGACACGCGACCGGCCCGGGGAGCGATGTCATGACGACGCGGCGGCTCATTCCTCTCGTACTCCTCGTCGCGTTCGCGGCGGCGGCCGGGGACGCCCGCGCTCAGGACCGGACGGCGGCGCAGCGGGAGGTCGACCGGATCCTCGCCGGCAAGGGAACCGCTCGCGGCGAGGCCGCGTGCGACCTCCTCCGTTCCGGGGTCCTGGCCAACGCGTTCGGAGCGGCGGCGGCCTCGGCGAGCTACAGGCCGGGCTCCCGCTACGTCCCGAACGTCCTCTGCACGGCGAGCTGGGCCGGGGCGAAGGGCACGGCCGCCGGGTCTCCTCCCGGCCACGAAGTGAGCCTGACGATCCTGGACCGGTCGTTCCCCTCCCGGGCCGCTGCCGTCGGGAGCCTCGAGAGCTCGGTGGCCGAGCTCTCGAAGGGGGTCACCGTCGAGGTGAAGGGCCGCAAGCACACGAGCCGGGTGGAGTTCGAAGGCTGGCTGGAGGGCGTGGGGGACAAGGCGGCCTGGGCGCCGAAGCCCCGCGAGCTTTCCGTGGCGTACGGGGGCGTGCGGTTCGCCGTCGCCGTCCGAGGCTTCGGCGACGCCGCCGAGGAGAAGGCCCGCGCGATCGACCTGGCCCGGCGGGTCGCGACTTCGCTCGGCCGATGATCCCCGCCGCCGTCTCCCGCCCGGGCCCGGCCGGCCGCGAAGCGGCCCGGCGCCGCGGGGCCCTCCTTGCCGCGCTCGCCGCCCTGCTCGCGCTTCCCTCGGCGCGGGACGCGCGGGCCCAGGCGAGCGCCGCCCCGGCCGTCGAGATCGTCGGGCCGGGAAGGCTCTCCGAGGGGCGCCTCCACCAGTGGTCCGTCTTCATGCCCCGGCGCCACCTCAGCGAGGGGCCGGACGGCTACACGCCGAACGGCCTCGACGCGCCCGCCGACGGCGCCCCCCTTCCGACCACGTGGGAACGACCCGTCGCGTTCCACTGGGACTTCGGCGACGGCACGCGCGTCGTCACCGGCGAGCGGGCCACGGCGGGCCACCGCTACGAGGACGACGGCGCGTTCACGATCACCGTCCGCGCCGTCGACACCGCGGGGCGGGAGGTCGTCGGGACGAAGCCGGTCACCGTGACGAACCGTCCGCCCGGCCGGGTCGAGCTCTTCGCGGTCGAGGTCGACCCGGCCGAGTCCCTCTTCGAGCTCTCGGCGGAGACCTCCGACGTCGCGGGAGACCCCCTGACGATCGAGTGGGACTTCGGCGACGGGGAAAAGGCGAAGGGGCCGCTGCCGGAGCGCTGGAAGGTCCGGCACGCCTTCCCCCTGCCGGGCCGCTATCCGGTTACCGTGAAGGTCGAGGACGGCGACGGGGCGACCCGCGAAGCGACCACCCACGTCGTCTCGCGAGGCGGATCCGCGCAGGAGGAGACGAGCGTCGACGCGCTGGAGGACGGCGGGTCGACCACCCGGAACACGGTCAGCCGCTTCGACGCGACGATCTCGGGGAGCCTCGCCGCGTCCCTCACCGGCGAGGTCCGCTCGCTCGCCGGCCTCCACCTCTCTCCCGTCGACGGAGGACGGCGGTGCCGCTTCCTCCTGACGGCCTGGGACCCCACGCACCTCGCGTCCGTCGCCGTCATCCTGGACTTGCCGGGCCTGCCCGAGGGGAAGGGGGCCCGCTACACCTTTCGGCCGGGCCGCGTCGACCTGAACCTCGATCCCACCGCCGAGCGGTATGCCTTCACGCGGCGGGGGCTCCTCCAGGGGTTCGCGGATTCTCCGCTCGCCGAGAGGATCGTCCCCGGCGTGGACGAGAGGCTCGGCCTCGATCCGGCGCCTCCTGCGGCGGCGCCGCCAGCGGGCGACCCGCGCCCCGCCCCGGCCGTCTCCCCGTTCGGCCTCGAGGACCACGAGGGGTTCCGTGCCAGCGGTGGGACGCTCGAGCTCACGTTCGTGCCCTACGATCGGGCGACGGCCCGTTTCGATCTCACCCTCACGAACCTCGACCGGAAGAGCCCCTACCCGGGCCTCTCGTTCAAAGGGAGCTTCGCGCTCGACCTCGCCGCGGCCCGGCGGGACGGGCTGATGAACTACGACCAATGCGCTCCCGCACGCCTCGAGGTCGAGGAGGTTCGGCCGGAGCCGGGCACCCGGCACTCCGACGGAGAAAACCAGTGGGTCACGGCCCGCTTCTCGGGGGACATCGACCCGGCGACCCTGAACGAGGAGACGTTCCAGCTCACCTGGCCGGACTCCTCCGGGGCGCTCGTCCCCGTCGAAGCGCGGGTCCACCGCCGGGGGTCACAGGCGCTCCTCGTCCCGACCCGACCCCTGCGCGCGGGCGTGCGCCACACCGCGCGCGTGAAGACGGGGCCCGCGGGCGTCCGCTCCCGCGGCGGAGCCGCGCTCGAGGACACCGACCGCTCCGGCTGGCACGCGTGGGACTTCACGACCCGCGTCGACGTCGTCCCGAAACCCGGCGCCGGAGGGAACCTCTCCTGCCACGTCTTCCAGACCGTCCGCGACGCGCCGCTCGTCGCCGGCAAGCCGGCCGTGGCGCGGATCTACGCCGACTGGACGGAGCACCCCGAGGTCGATCCCGGCGCGCAGGTGCGCGACTTCACGGCGCGGGTCGTCCTGCGCGAGGTGGTCGGCACGACGAGCCGGGAGGTGGCCTCGGAGCTCCACCGCTTCGTCAGGCCCACGCTCCACGACTCCTTCGGTGTCTCCCGCAGGAAGGCCGAGCACACCGCGAACGTCTTCTTCACTCCCGAGTCCTCCACGCCGGCCTCTCTCGTCGTGGGCCTCGAGGTGCCACAGGCGCCCTCCGAGAGCCACGCCGAGGCCTACCAGACCCGGTGCGCCACGCCGATGTGGGAGCACGCGCCGACGCTGAAGGTCCGCTACTACCTCCTCGCCGTCAACGAGTGGACGGGCGAGGAGAGCCGGGCGCGTTTCCTCCCCGTGGCCACGGACATCCTCGCCGAAGCCGAGCGGTGGGCCGAGCAGCTCTTTCCCTTCCGAAGCGTCCAGTTCGAGTACGGGGGCGCGCTCTCTATTCCGCCCAGAGTGAAGACGATTCCCGTCTACCATGAGCCGGGCGACCCGCCGCCCCCTCCGATCTGCGACGTGGCCTGCGCCACGGAGGTCCTCCGGCTCGAGACCGCGCGAGCGCCCGCCGACGTCGTCATCGGCCTCATGCCGGTCCAGGGCGCCTACAAGGGCGGCGGGGCGTTGACGAAGGTCGGCGGGCAGGAGGCGCCCGCGCTCATCCGGCTCACGCTCGACGACGTCCCGAAGCACCGGGACCGTTGGGTCTTCGCGGTCGTCCACGAGATCGGCCACACGCTCGGCCTCGAGCACCTCCCCTATCTGGGCGGAGCGCAGGAGGATGCCAGCTACGAGCGCGACGTCCTCGAGGCGCTGCGCGACCACTCCTGGGCGAACGCCGGGAAGCCGATCCACTGGTACGAGGGGATCGAGGGGTTCCGGATCGAGCGCGACGGCCGCCGCGGCTACAACAAGTCCTCGGTCGAAGGGAACGCCGAAGGCTCCTGGCTCGTCCCCCTGATGTTCCCCACGTCGATGCTCTACAGGGACGCCTTCATCGTGCGCCACCAGTACTTCGACCTGCTCGAACGAATCGGGGCGTGGAAGGGGCCGGCGAGCGCCGCCGAAGCTCCCTGACGCGCTCACCGCGGCCGTCGCGCGGGCCGCTTCGGCGACCCGCCGGGGCGGCACGCTCAGCCCGCGAGCGGCTTGCCGTAGATCCGGTACCGCTTGCAGACGGTCGCGCCGAGGCGCTCCATCTCGGCCCGCACCCTGAGGTTCGTCTCGAGCTCCACGTGGCTGTCGAAGCTCGTGAAGCCGGCGGCGATCGCGGACCGGATCACCGCGGCCAGCCCGAGGATGTCGGCGCCCTTGCCGCGGTCCTCGGCCCGTATTCCTCCGAGAAGAAGGTCCAGCTGCCTCGAGGCGCGGGCCGCGCGCAGGACGTGGACGAACCCGATCGGGAAGAGCCGCCCCTTCGCTTTCCGGAGGCCCGGGTCGAGGTTCGGCATCGCGACGAGGAAGCCGATCGGCGTCTCGCCCTTCATTCCGACCTTCACGAAGCGCGGGTCGAGCAGCGGAAGATATTTCCGGGCAAGGGCCTCGATCTCCGCCTCGTCGAGCGGGACGTAACCGTAGAGCTCCGCGTAGGTCTCGTTCATCAGCCGGATGATCGTGGCCGCCCAGGGGGCGAGCTCCTTCCGGCTCCGGAACTCCAGGATCCTGTACTCCGAGCGGGCGCCGACGCGGGCCGCGACCTTCTCGTAGAAGGGGGGGAGCGTCGGGCCGATCGCCGCCTTGTAGACGACGAAGTCGATCTCCTTGCCGAAGCCGCACGCCTCCACGAGGCGTCCGAGCCACGGGTGGTTCGCATAGGTCGCGATCGTCGGCTCGTGCTCGAACCCCTCGATCCAGAGGCCCTCGGGGTCCTGGTCCGAGAAGCCCATCGGCCCGACGAGCCGCACCATTCCGAGCCCCTTCGCCCACCGCTCCACCCACTCGAGGAGAGCCCGCGCGACCTCGGGGTCCTCGGGGCACTCGAGCCAGCCGAACCGCGCGACCCGGGTGCCTCGCGCCGCGACCTCCCTTCGGCTCACGATTCCGACGATTCGCCCGCACGGCTTCTCCCCGCGGAACGCGAGCGCGAACGTGGTGTCGCAGGTCGCGAGCGCGGGGTTCCTCCGCGGGTCGAGCATCGCCTTCTCCTCGGAGATGAGAGGCGGAACCCAGGTCGCGTGCCCCCGGTGAAGCTCGAACGGGAGTCGGACGAACGCCCGCCGCTCCCGCGCCGTGGCGACCTCCCGGATCGTCACGGCGTTCGTCATTCCCTCACCTCTCACGCGGGCGCCATCGCGGGATCATAGGCGCGCGCCGGCCGTCCGGGGACGGCACTTCCTTCCGCGAAGAGGCTCCCTACCGGGAGAAGTCGCCGGCCGCCTCGGGCTGGTAGAGGATCGCCTCGACCCGCAGACGGCGCGGGCCGCTCGGGACGACCCACTCGATCTCGTCGCCGACGCGGTAGCCGAGCATGGCCGCGCCGATCGGGGCCACGACGGAGATCCGGCCCGCCGCGAAGTCGGCGTCCTCCGGGTAGACGACGGTGAGCTCGAGCGTCGTCCGCTGGTCGAGGTCGAGCAGCCGGGCCCGGCTGTTCATCGTGATCACGTCCGGAGGGATCTCCGAAGCCGGCACCACGACCGCTCGCTGGACCTCGGCGACGAGGTCGGCCACGTCGTCCCGGTCCATCGCGTCGGTCGGCCGCGACAGGAGGGCCTGCAGGCGCTTGCGGTCGTCGGACGTCACGTAGATGTTTCGATCGTTCATGTCGGTCTCCTCCTCGTCGGGCGTTCCCGGGACAGGCCAATGGGGGAGCGGGGGGGACGCCCCCCGCGAGCGAAGCGAGGTCGGTGCTCTTCGCAGGGAGCAGGCGGATCGCAGAGGCGCATACGGGATTCGAACCCGTGCTACCGCCGTGCGGGGGGAGCGGGGGGACACCCCCCGCGAGCGAAGCGAGGTCGTGCCCGGTCGGTGCTCTTCGCAGGGAGCGGGCGGATCGCAAAGGCGCATACGGGATTCGAACCCGTGCTACCGCCGTGCGGGGGGAGCGGGGGGACACCCCCCGCGAGCGAAGCGAGGTCGTGCCCGGTCGGTGCTCTTCGCAGGGAGCGGGCGGATCGCAAAGGCGCATACGGGATTCGAACCCGTGTTACCGCCGTGCGGGGGGGTGCGGGGGGTCTCCCCCCGCCATCAAGGACGCCCGGCCGCGCCGCCCTCTCACGGCGGGAACTGCCACTGTCGAAACTCGAGGGGTAGGGCCAGAGTTGGTAGCGCATACGGGATTCGAACCCGTGTTACCGCCGTGAGAGGGCGGCGTC
>ENA-UPTA01004965-UPTA01004965.1-activated-sludge-metagenome-genome-assembly--contig:-NODE-4965-length-12410-cov-5.353541_pt1 | contig 12410 bp, 9 predicted proteins | sample MGYA00238184_ERZ773361 | MGnify/ENA primary metagenome ERZ773361 (study PRJEB29100, sample SAMN05720205) | activated sludge metagenome | isolation source: anaerobic digester from wastewater...
CGCAGCACCCTGTACTCCCGCCGGAGCGCCGAAGCGGCGAGGGTCGCGCAGCACCTCCCTAACCCTAAAGGGCGCTGCGCAGAGCGGAGGGGAAGTTATTTCCGGTAAGTTGCAGCCTGACAATTAGAGCAGTCGAGCCCCCCTTCCCTTCAGGGAAGGGGCGGGGGGTTAGGTCGCGCAGCACCCTTAAAATTGTGAAACTGTTAAGTTTCAATCGGGTTTACAATAGCCAGGTGAAACATTTTTTTGCTTCAAAGCCCATCTACTGGTTATACCGCGTCGTTCTACCCGTCATCACGGTTTTTTTGATGTTGGGTGTATCCAGTCTTATCCAAAGGGACGTGGTAGTTTCTGCAGGGTTTGACTTGATTGCCCGGTTGATACTAACGCTGCATTTTTCTGTTTTGTACTTTGTGCTGCCGAGGGCCACCAAAAAAACCTACCCTCACCCAAATCGTCGATTTTGGCAAAAAGAAGATATCTCACATGCTGATGCTAAATTTTATGTGATGAGTTATTCATTGGGTGTGGCTATCCTCACATTTTACGGGGTTGCTTTCTTTTTACCGTTTATCACCTTTCCCTTTTCTTTGTGCATTGCGGTGATCAATACTGCAATTATTGGCCTTCATATGGCAGTCCGATATGATGTCGTTACTGGCTAATCGGCTGAGCATACTGTCGGGCAATAAAAATCAAGCCGGCTGCGCTGACTCTGTCTGGATGCGCCGCACGCTTTCGTCTTAAAGCCGCTTTACCGTGATGGTTTGGTTATAATAATAAAAACACCCCTTCAGTCTATCGGAGCCAGCATGAACCCCACCCTCCAATCCCTGTTTGACCGCAAATCGGTGCGGAATTATACCGACCAGCCCATCAGCCCGGCAGACAAGGCGCTGATTCTGCGCGCCGCCTTTGAAGCCCCCACGGCGGGCAATCAGATGCTCTATACCATCATTGATGTGACCGACCCGGGCCTCAAAGACCGCCTGGCGGTCACCTGCGACAACCAGCCGTTTATTGCCAAAGCCCCCCTGGTGCTGATCTTTTTGGCCGACCAGCAGCGCTGGTACGATACCTACCTGGCGGCCGGGCAAACGCCCCGCACGCCCCAGCAGGGCGATATTCTGCTCGCCTTCATGGATGCCTGCATCGCCGCGCAAAACGCCGTGGTGGCGGCCCAGTCGCTGGGGATTGGCTCGTGCTACATCGGCGACATCCTCGAAAACATCGAGACGCACCGCCAGCTCCTCAACCTGCCCGACTATGTGATCCCCGCGGCCATGCTGGTCTTTGGCTATCCCACCGAAGGTCAAAAGCAGCGCCAAAAACCCCCGCGCTTTGACCCCCGCTACATCGTCGCCGAAAACGGCTACCGGCAGCTCTCGCCCGCCGAACTGGAAGAAATGTACCTGGAGCGCGAGCGGCGCGCCGGAAAAACCGAGGTGGATTTTCGCACCAGCGTGGGCGCCTTCTGCGCCCGCAAATACATGTCTGATTTTTCAGTGGAGATGAGCCGCTCGGCGGCGCAGTATCTGGAGCAGTTCAAGTAGCCCCTGCCCATCCCGATTTGAAGCACAAAACCTGATACCCTGACTTGAATAAGTTGTAAAGTTTGGTAGAATCAGGACGCGAGGATGCACTAAATCCCGTCCGATGATGGACGAATAATAACGGTACACAGAAATTGGGCTCGGCCGGCGGCAGCCGGCTGGTCAGGAGGAAAGACGATATGGCAAGCGGTATGGAGCGTTTCACCCAGCGGGCGCGACGTGTGTTGAGTCTGGCGCATCAGGAAGCTGAACGGCTGCGCCAGCCCGCCATCAACACCGAGCATGTGCTGGTTGGTTTGATTGAAGAAGACGGCGGCGTGGCCGGGCGTGTGCTGCGTGAATTTGGCCTGGAAGCCAGCCGCGTGCGCGAAGTAATTGAAAAACTGGGCGGGTTCGGCGCCGGCCACACCGGTCAGATTGACCTGTCGGCCGGGGTGCAGCAGGTGCTGGAGTTTTCCATCGAAGAGGCCCGCCGCATGGGGCATCACTACATCGGCACCGAGCATTTGCTGCTGGGGCTGGTGCGCTCTGAAGAAGGCCTGGCCGTCGAAGTGCTGACCAAACTGGGCATCACCGCCGAGCAGGTGCGCCGCCAGGTGCGCCGCACCCTGCAGGAGGGCAATCAGGCGGCCACCTCGGCCGGACCGCAGGCGCCCGCCGGGCCGCAGCAGGCCCAGGCCCCCAACCAGCCGAATGCCAAGACCCCCCTGGTGGATCAACTGGCCACTGACCTGACCACCCTGGCCGAAGAAGGCAAGCTGGACCCCGTGATTGGCCGCCAGATGGAAATTGAGCGCGTCATCCAGGTGCTGGCGCGGCGCAACAAAAACAACCCCGCGCTGATTGGTCAGCCGGGCGTGGGCAAGACCGCCATTGTTGAAGGGCTGGCCCAGCGCATCATCGAAGGTGATGTGCCCGCCCCGCTGCTGGGCAAGCGCGTCTTGCAGTTGGATGTGGGCTCGCTGGTGGCTGGCACCATGTACCGCGGCCAGTTTGAAGAGCGCCTGAAGCGCGTGATTGACGAACTCAAATCCTCCGGGGCCATCCTCTTCATTGACGAGGTTCATATGCTGGTGGGTGCCGGTTCGGCGGGTTCCTCAGTGGATGCGGCCAACATCCTCAAGCCGGCGCTTTCGCGCGGCGAGCTGCAGGTGATTGGCGCCACCACCCTGGACGAGTACCGCAAACACATCGAAAGCGACGCCGCCCTGGAGCGGCGTTTCCAGCCGATTGTGGTGGAAGAACCCACCCAGGAACAGACCATTGAGATTTTGCGCGGCATCCGCAAGGCGTACGAAGAACATCACCGCCTGGTGATTTCGGATGCGGCGATTGAGGCCGCCGTGCGGCTTTCGGCCCGCTATGTGACCGAGCGCTTTTTGCCCGATAAGGCCATTGACCTGATTGACGAGGCCTCATCCCGCGTGCGCATGTACAAAAGCCCCGGCGCCCGCACCACCAAAGAGATTGTGACCCAACTGCGCGAAACCCGCCAGCGTCACACCCTGGCGATGGAAGACGGCCGCCTGGATGACGCTGCCGACCTGAAAGACCGCCTGGCCGCGCTGGAGAGCCAGCTGGAACGCCTGCGCACCGGCTGGGACCGCGACAACAGCCCCGTGGTCACCGCCGACGACATCGCCGAGCTGGTGAGCATGTGGACGGGCGTGCCGGTGATGCAGATGACCGAGACCGAGAGCGAGCGCCTGCTGCACATGGAAGAAGAACTGCGCCATGTGATCATCGGGCAGGATGAGGCGATTGAGGCGATCTCGAAGGCGGTGCGGCGCGCCCGCGCCGGCCTGAAGGACCCCCGCCGCCCGATTGGCTCGTTTGTCTTCCTGGGCCCCACCGGCGTTGGCAAGACCGAACTGACCAAGGCGCTGGCGCGCTTCATGTTTGGCAGCGAAGAAGCCCTGATTCAACTGGACATGTCTGAGTTTATGGAACGTCACACCGTCAGCCGGCTGGTGGGCTCGCCGCCCGGCTATGTGGGCTACGAGGATGCCGGGCAGTTGACCGAGGCCATCCGCCGCCGCCCGTACTCAATTGTGGTGTTTGACGAAATCGAAAAGGCGCACCCCGAGGCGCATAACATGCTGCTGCAGATCATGGAAGAGGGGCACCTCAGCGATGCCCGCGGCCACAAAGTGGACTTCCGCAATGCCATCATAGTGATGACCACCAACGTCGGCGCCGACATGATCCGCCGCCAGAACTCGCTGGGCTTTGCCATGCAGCAAGACGAGGCCACCGAAGAACGCCTGGCCTATGACGACATGCGCAAGAAGCTGCTCGAATCGCTGAAGCGCGTCTTCCGGCCCGAGTTTATCAACCGCATGGACGGCGTGATTGTGTTCCGCTCGCTCAGCCGGGAAGATATTCACAAGATTGTGCGCCTGGAACTGGAGAAGGTTGCCAGCCGCCTGGCAGACCATAAGATTGCGCTGACCTCCACCGAAGCCGCGGTGGATTACCTGGCCAACGAGGGCTACGACCCCGAAATGGGCGCCCGCCCGCTGCGCCGGGTGATCCAGAACCGCATTGAAGACCGCCTGTCAGACGCCTTTTTGGAGGGCATCTTCGTGGATGGCGACATTATCCGCGTGGACGTGAACGCCGATGGCGCCATCGTCCTCGAGCGGGTGGTCAACCCCGAGCCCGTAGAGTCATAGGATTGCTGATTTTAGATCGAAGCTTGAGACAGCAGGTTGAGCCATGTAAGGCGGCTCAACCTGCTGTTTTAACCGCCTGTTGTGCCAGACAGCGGGCACAATCCTCACCGGCGTGTCCCTGAAAGGCCCCGCGTGATCTCCCCCCACTGAGCGCAGGTTGGGCTTCACCGTTTGCAGCGGATGCGGGGCAATCCTGGTAGGGGCACATGCCGCCTCCTGAAATTAAAAATCTAAAATCTAAAATCTAAAATCCTAAATCCTAAATCCTAAATTCCCCTTTGCCCCGCCTGGCGGTAATAAAAAAGGCTCCCGATCCAAAGACCGGGAGCCTGGGGTCAATCAAGGTTCAGGAATCAGCGCGCGGGCGGTTTGGCGCCGCTCATCATTTCCTGCATCAGGGTCTGCATCACCAGCGCACCCGATTCGGCGCGGTAACCGCGGCCCGAAAGCGGGCTGCCAGAAGACAGCAGCACCTGGGTGAGCGCCTGCAAGGGGCTGGCGCCGTTCTGGGTGGCCTGCATGTAGCCCATGCCAAGCTGCAAGAGCTGGCCCAGGTCCACACCGCCGCCCTGTCCGGAAGCCTGCCCGGCCTGACCAGAGGCCTGCCCGCCGCCCAGCAGCGAACCCAGCAGATCTAACCCGGCAGAGCCAGAGGAGGCTGCGGGCTGCTGCTGCGCCGGAGCGCCGCCGCCCATCAGCCCGCCCAGGAGCGAGCCCAGCATGTCGCCGGTCTGCGAGCCAGAGGTGGCGCTGGCACCGCCCGCCTGCCCGCCCATGCCCATCAGCGCCTGGATCAGTTCCATGGCGTTACCCTGGTTCACAGGGCGGTTCTGGAACTGCGCGGCTGCGCTTTGCAGCCCGCTGGCGTAGATCTGGCTGGAGCCGCTGTTGGTCTGCTGGCGCAGAAGCTGCGCTGCATACTCCAACTGCTCGGCGGGGGTGGCGTTCTTGCGCTCTTTCATGGCCTGGGCAATCACCTCAAAGGTTTGCACCATGTTATCGCCATGATCGTGGTTCACCTCGTCTGCCTGGTTGAGGCTGGTCTGATTCTGGCTCAGGACCTGCGTCACCGTCTGGAAGACGTTGGCCAGGTTGATTTTCCTGGTTGCGGTTCGAGGCATGCTGGGCCTACTTCTTGAGCTGGGCGCGCAGTTCGTCGGTCAGCTCAGGGATCTGCAGGACAGTGCCGGTCTTGATGTAGTTGGGGTTGGCGCCGATGACGGCTTTGTTGGCTTCGTAGATGAAGGTCCAGAAGGGGGTGAGGGCCGAGCCGTAATACTTGAGAGCAATATGGCTGAGGGTCTCATCCTGCTTGACGGTGTGTTCGGCCACAATCTTGGGCTTGGCAGCTTCGGCGCGGGCGGCAGCAGCCGCGGCCGCGGCGGCAGCGCGTTCTTCGGTGGCTTTGCGGGTGGCTTCGGCGCGAGCGGCCGAGGCTTCGAGGGCCTTCTTGGCTTCAGCAGCCTTGGCATCGGCAGCGGCGTCGGCGCGGGCCTTGGCGGCATTGGCGGCGGCGGCAGCATCAGCTTTGGCTTTGGCGGCTTCGGCAGCAGCCTTGGATTTAGCAACCGCTTCGGCTTTCGCCTTGGCTTCGGCTTCGGCCTTGGCGGCGGCCTCAGCGGCGGCGGCTTTCTCGTCGCGGTCGGTCAGAGCGTCCACCAGACCACCGAGGATACCTTTTTTCTTCTTATCTGCCATGGGATAGTTTCTCCTTTAGTTTTTTGTGTTTGATAGTTGACGGCCGCTCAGATGGCTTTTGGCATTGAAAAGCGATTCCCCCGGAGCCGGCCATCAAAACATACTGGTGGTTTTGCTGCGGAGTTTTCGCCTGTCATGTTAATGTCAGGTGAGCAGCATATAAAATCATTATAACATTGAATGAAGATTGTCAAGGCCAACATCATCTATTTTGGGATCATTTAGACAGCCATTATTGGAGGGGCCACCCGAGCCATCCGGCCCGTCGCACCTGGAACATGGAACGAACCTGAAACTCGAAAGCTGAAACGTGAAACGCTCCCCTCACACACTTGCGCCATTCCGATTCCCTTTGTATAATGTACAAAGTCAATTATCCGGAGGCCCGAATGACGACCATTGCCGACCTGTCCAACGATCCAAAGTTCTCGATCAAGACCGTTTCGATTCAGACCGGCATTCGCCCGGTGACCTTGCGCGCCTGGGAGCGGCGCTACGACCTGCTGGAGCCGCACCGCGCCGAAAATCACTACCGGCTCTATTCTGAGCGCGATATTGCCATCCTGCGCTGGATCAAGGCCCGTCAGGATGAGGGCATTTCGATCAGCGTGGCGGTGGCCGAGCTGCACAAGATGACGCAGTCTGGCGCCTGGCCCGAGACCGCCCCCGCCGCGCCCAATGCCCCGCAGCTAACCATGCTGCCGCTCTCGCAGTTGGCCGAGCAGGCCCATAACCTGGCCCAGGCCCTCATGCGCCATGATGAAGCCGCCGCCGATGCGCTGCTGCGCTATGCCCAGGCGCATTACCCCCTGCTGCTGTACTGCAACCGCATCATCACCCCCGCCCTGGTAGAGATTGGCGAGGCCTGGTACACCGGCAAAATTAGGGTGGCTACCGAGCATTTCGCCAGTGCCTACCTGCGCGGCAAGCTGCTCGCCACCTTCCAGTCTTACCCCAACCGGCGCGGCGCCCCCCTGGTGATGGTGGGCTGCGCCCCCACCGAGCAGCACGAGATCGGCCCCCTGATGGTGGCGCTGCTGCTGCGCGCGGCCGGCTGCCGGGTTGAATTTTTGGGCCCCGACCTGCCTCTGGACGACCTGGCAGAATACGCCAACGACGAGCGCCCCGATCTGATCATCCTCTCGGCCAGCCTGGCAGAGTCGGCGGTCACGCTGGCCGGGTTTGCCGCCCGGCTGAACAAGCTGCGTCACCCGCCGCTGTTTGGCTACGGCGGTGCAGCCTTCAACCTCAACCCTGAACTGCGCCAGCGGGTAGAGGGCTACTACCTGGGCGATTCGCTCACCCAGGGCGTTCAGACGGCCCTGGCGCTGGTCAAGCTGGAAAGCTGACCCCCAACCGGAGCGCGGCAACCCTCTACAGCGGGTCGCTTTGGCGCGCCGGCTGCGCTATACTTGGCGGGTCTGGCAAAATCAAACCGCCAGCCCGGAGATTAATCAATGCCTAAAAATCGTTCGCTGCTGGCCATTTTTCTGGTCGTGTTTATTGACCTGCTGGGGTTTGGCGTGGTTCTGCCGCTGCTGCCCTATTATGCCGATCGTTTTGGCGCCAACGCCGCCGTGACGGGTCTGCTGGTGGCTTCGTATGCGGCCGCGCAGTTCATCGCCACGCCCATTCTGGGGCGTTTATCAGACCGGTTTGGCCGCCGCCCCATTTTGATGTTGAGCATTGCCGGCAATGTGCTGGGCTTTGGGCTGCTGGCGCTGGCCAATAACCTGTGGCTGCTGTTTGCGGCGCGCATCCTTGCCGGGCTGACGGGCGGCAATATCAGCGTGGCGCAGGCGTATATCACCGATGTGACCGCTCCCAAAGACCGTGCCCGCGGCCTGGGGATGATAGGGGCGGCCTTCGGCCTGGGCTTTATCATCGGCCCGGTGACGGGTGGGCTGCTCAACGAGATTTCGCCGGCGGCGCCGGCTCTGGCAGCGGCGGGGCTTTCGTTGCTCAACCTGTTGATGGTGGGCCTGTGGCTGCCCGAATCGCTGACGGCTGACCGCCGCGCCGAACTGGCCCAGGCCGGGCGTCCCGCGCTGACGCTGGGCGCACTGCTCTCGGCGCTGCGCCGTCCGCTGGTCGGCCCGCTGCTCAATGCCCGCTTCTGGTTTGCCCTGGCCTTTGCGCTCTTTCAGTCGGTCTTTTCGCTGTATGCGCTTTATCGCTTTAATCTCAGCGCCCGCGACACCGGCTTTGTGCTGGCGTATGTGGGGCTGCTGTCAGTCATCACCCAGGGCGGGCTGATCCGCCCGCTGACGGCGCGCTTTAGTGACCGGCAGCTGCTGGTGGGCGCCACGGTTGGCATGGCGGTGGGGCTGCTGGGCTGGGCGGTGGCGCCATCGGTGGGGGTGCTGCTGGGGGTGCTGGCACCCATTGCCATTTCCGGGGGCATCTTCAACACGGTCATCAACAGCGCCATCAGCAAGGCGGTGCCGCCGGTAGAGGTGGGCGGCACGCTGGGCATCGCCGCCGCGCTCGAGAGCCTGACGCGCGTCATCTCGCCCTCGGCGGGTGGGCTGATGCTGTCGCTCTTCAACCCGGCGCTGCCGGGGCTGGTCAGCGCGGCGCTGCTGGCGGCCCTCCTGGTGTACCTGCTCAACGTGCTGAAACAGCCCGCCCCCGAGCCCGCGAGTTGATTTTTCGCGGCATGGTCAAAACCAAGTCCGCTAAAGCAGACTCAGTTAAACGGAGTCGGCGGAGCCAATTATTATTGTGTTGTAGGGGCGTACCTATGTGCATGCAACCTGAACAGGTTGTCCGCCCTGAGTAATATTAATGCTACACCGGGCGGTCACATAGGACCGCCCCTACCGGACTCTTATTGACCGCCTCGCGACCTTTACGCTTCACGCCGGGCGGCACCATCGCACCTGGAACGTGGAACGCACGTCGCACCTGGAACGTGGAACCTGGAACGCATCCCGCACCTGAAACGTTACAACACACTCAGCGCGGTGCGCAGGCCGGTCAGGGTTGTCTCGAGGGACATGGTGGCATAGGGGGCCGGGGCGCTGGCGGCTTGCTGCGGCAGCGCCGGCAGGTGAATGAACCCCGCCGGGATGTTCTGCCCGGTCTGCGCCAGGTGGTGCAGCAGGGTGTACATCACCTGGTTGCACAGATAGGCCCCCGCGCTGAGCGACAGCTCGGCGGGCACGCCCGCCGCCAGCATGGCCCCCAGCATGGCGCGCAGCGGCAGCGTGGAAAAATACGCCGCCGGGCCTTCGGGCACAATCGGCTCATCGGTCACGGTCTGCCCCAGGTTGTCGGGGATGCGGTAATCCATCAGGTTGAGCGCCACGCGCTCCAGCGAAATGGCCGGGCGGCGCGAGGCCTCGCCCAGGCAGATGACCGCCTGCGGCTGGGCCGCAGCCAGCGCGGCCAGCAGCGCCGCCGGGCCGTTCTCCCGGTCAACGGGTAGAACGGCCGCGGTGATGGTCAGGCCGGGCGGCGGGTCTTGTGCCAGCGCCGCCACAGCCTGTTCCGAGGGGTTGAGGGTGCTGCCGCCAAACGGCTCAAAGCCGGTGATCAGCAGGCGCAGCGGTTCAGTCGGCATAGCCCCAGGAATTGCAGTTCAGCGTCTCGCCATTCACTTCAACTTCATATTTCCAGGATTCAGGATGGCTGACGGGGTACTCGCTCCACAGGGCCTGATTGGCGGGGTCGAGCAAAATCTGGCGGGCCCGGGCTTCGCCAAGGTTATAAGCAATCCAGGGGCGCGGGTCGGTGGTTTGCATCGCGGCCGCGCGGCAGGCCAACTGCGCGCCCAGCAGGTCCCGCACCGCAGCGGGGTGGTCCTGCTGATATTCGTTCAACAGCGCCGGCACGGCATCGTGCGAGAGATCGGAGAGATAGCCAAAATCAAAGGTGTCTGGGTCGACCGACCACCGCCCGCCACTGCCTCCATCTGAAACCACGGAGAACTCGCCATCCGTCACGGCGCGAGCGGTGTTCTGGTGGACGATAAAGCCATCCACATTGATAAGGGTCAGGGTCAGGGCAAAGCCAATCGAGAAGAGCCACAGCGCCAGGCCAAAATGGCCGCGGCGTTTGAAGATCTCGAGCAGAATGACGACGACCAGCAGCGCGCCCAGCCAGGGGATGAAGAGATGCGTGTAGGTGCGCAGGCGGGTGAAGCCGTAGGCGTCTTCATACAGCCCCAGCCGCTGCCACGATGAGACCAGCATGACCAGCACCAGCCCAAACAGCACCACCGAGAACCAGGTGAAGCTGCGCTGATGATTGACGGTCTCGCGCCGGTTGATCAGGCTGAGGGTCAGGTACAGCCCCAGGCTGAGGATGGCAACCGTCACCAGCTCGTTGAAGCCCTTGACGGCATACTCCGAAAAGGTGTAGCCCGCGGCGTTGATGTTGGCCGTGGCGCCGCCGAAGAAGTAGCCAAACTGCACAATCACAAAGGCGGCAAACAGCACATCCACCGCCGCCAGGATCACGCCGGTTTCAATCGGCCCCAGGAAGCCCTTCATCCAGGGTTTTTGCGGGTCGGGGCGCTCGGCCTGTTTGTGCGGCACGGCGGCATGCACCAGCAGCCCGCCGAACAGGTAGGCCAGCGCGACCACATAGAAGAAGCGGAAGATATATTCCGGCAGGTTGTCAATCTTGAAGATTTCCAGCAGGCCTTTCAGCTTGTCGGCAAAGATGGGGTCGGCGCTGGCCAGCAGGGCACCCAGCACCAGCACAATCGGGAAGGCCAGCATCAGGCCCAGAACCACCCGCCAGGCCACGCTCCACAGCTTGCGCCACGGCGAAGCGGGTTTGGCCACGGGCTGGCCGTCTTCGCCCACCGGAGCCGGCGCGCTGCGGAAGAGATCGGTGGCGCGGGTCAAGGCCGCGCCGAACAGCTCAAAGCCGCCGGTGAGCCAATCCACCAGGCGGTAGTAGAGCCAGTGGCCGGTGCGGGCAGTCAGAATGCTGAGGCCCAGCGCCAGCAGCGTCAGAAAGACGTTGAGGAAGCGGGTCAGTTCTTCCAGGCGCAGCAGCGGCGCGGCCGAAAGGGCCAGCGCCAGCGCGCCCAGCACCCAGCCAGACCAGTGAATGCGCCGCCCTTCCGCGTGGATCAAATAGAAGCCGCCGCCGAGGATCAGCAGCGTCCACAGGGTGAAGGACAGGCCCAGCGGCTTGTTCCAGAAGAACAGGTCCACGGCCCAGGCCAGTGCCAGGGCAACTGGCAGAAAACGCAACGGATGTTTCAACATAAGGGGAATGCCTCCAGGGCAGGGATGTCGAGCTTATAGGCCCGATGATAGACGGGCAAGGCTGTCAAAACCTATCGGAAAATCGCGATAGCTATCAGGATGGGCTTTGGGATATTATAACCGCTGTGCGGGGTCTCTGAGATTGGAAAGAAATGCTTGTTTGAAGATATCCAATAAAGCGCAGACAGTTTTACTTTTGTCAAATAGATAGATGTATAAATTTTGAATGTCTGTCTACCAGTATCCTGGGTCGGGTATAGCATCTATAACTAAATTGGGCCTTGCTTCTAAAATTACTCAAAGCAAGGCCCAATAATCGGAAAAGAGTTTTAAGGAAGGTTTTTAAGGTTCAATTAGGATAAACCGCTTATTACCATCTCCAAAATCAAATAAGGGTTCAAATATAAGCGAGACATTAGTTTCACCTTTTGATGCTTGCACAACAATCCAGCCTTCACATTCACCGCCTGGGTAAAGCGAGGCATCAAGTGCCGGATCTGGGACAACAACAAATGGTGAGTCGTGGAGTATTCCAGCGCTACCTGTAGTCTTAAAATATGAATTATCGACGTAAGTTGCTTCGTCTTTTGTACCAATATAACGCAAATGAAGTTTTACGGCGATATATTCAAAACCATCTAATGGCGGGTCGTTAAATTGATTGGCTTCTTGTACCATTGTCCATGCTTCGTCCCCACGAATAACTTCGATTACAGATAATTCCCAATCTTCAGTTATTACCTTCTCGCTCATTGAAACCGGTGCATTGCGGTCTTTACCAGAATCAGTGGGGTCGATGCCAGCTAAATCAGAAGATACACTAACTGATGCTCCTTCATCAATGGCAATATATCGCTTTGCATCCGAATCGAAATTCATAGTTTCATCTACAACGAGAATTAGATTGGTTTCTCCTTGACCGACCAAGAATGCTACCCAGCCTTCCGATTCTCCACCCGAAAACAATGTGGCATCAAGTTGTGGGTCAGGCTCAACAACACTAGATATTCCACATGTATAGTTGATAAGATTATCCCCTGTAACGTCAAAATCACATCCGCCAATACTATGTTCTTCACTATCAGCGTAAGTGCTTTTGACATGAATTCTCAATAATAGATACTCCATTCCTTCGGGGGCGGCTTCGTTGAACATATTTGCAGCTTGAATGTCTGTCCAAGCCGCATCCCCGCGTTTAATTTCCATAATTTGCACGTCCCAATTTGGCACCGATACAACATCCGTTCCAGGGAAAGGGT
>ENA-UPTA01004971-UPTA01004971.1-activated-sludge-metagenome-genome-assembly--contig:-NODE-4971-length-12404-cov-25.005911_pt1 | contig 12404 bp, 16 predicted proteins | sample MGYA00238184_ERZ773361 | MGnify/ENA primary metagenome ERZ773361 (study PRJEB29100, sample SAMN05720205) | activated sludge metagenome | isolation source: anaerobic digester from wastewater...
ACGGCCGTGAAATTGCGACGCCAAATGACGTTCGGCAATGGCTGGATTTGAGGAATTCTTGAGCCGGGAAAAATATTTTCTGCCTCAGGAAAACGGATTGCAGAAAAATGATAACAACAACGGAATTGCAACCCGTTGTGTCGAAAAATAAATCTTTTTAATCGTCAGGATCCGTCCGTCTTTTTTGGAAATTTTGCATCGAAAATCATTCAGAAAAGGGGGAAAAGGGACGATTTCTGAAGAAGATCAGAACGCTTGAAATCATAAACCCTTGATTTCATTTGGTGCCGGAGCTCGGAATCGAACCGAGATGCCCTTGCGAGCGGGGGATTTTGAGTCCCTTTTATTTAACTTTCATTTAATTTCATATTGCACCATAAAAATACCATTAAACCATTGACAATCAAGGCTTTTATCATTATGATATTATCACATAGCGTCATATAAGAACATATTATTTCAGCGTCAAAAGTGGCAACATAGTGGCAATTTTCTAACCTTATAGGGGATATACACATGAAACAGAAATGGATTGCAACGGCGCATAAAGGTCTTCGCTATTTCGAGCACAATGCCCGGAAGCACGGCAAGAGATATGATCGTTATTATTCGATCCGTTTCCGCGTTGACGGGAAACTGCACACTTTCGGTGTTGGTTGGGTAAGTGACGGTATACCCGAAGCAGTCCGGCAGGAAGAACCCGGATTAGGGTTTGAGGAGTATTGTTTAAAATTGCTTAGACAATATAAGGTGAATGCTAAAGCAGGAACCGGACCAACTTCACCGCGTGAAAAACGGCTTATTGAGAAGGAAAAAGAAAAGCAGGTGCAAGAGGAAAAGGCACGTTTGGAAAAAGAGAATATGACCTTTGGCTATTACTTTGAAAAGAAATATTTTCCGACATATCAAACGGGACGTAAAAAAAGTACTAGCAGAAAAGCCCAAGAGCATTTTCAAAATTGGATTAATCCCGTTATAGGAAACACCCCCCTGAAGGATATAAAACCCTTTGCTATTGAAAAAATCAAAAAAAATATCCTGGATGGCGGCAAAGCGCCGCGGACGTTGCAATACATCTTAGCCACCATAAGACACGCATGGAATACTGCAAGGATAAATGGCCTGGTTGTGGGTGATTCTCCAACAAAGAACGTTCAAATACCAAAAATTGATAATAAGCGCGTCCGATTCTTGACACATAAAGAAGCAGAAAACCTTCTAAAATCATTAAAAGAAGAGGACGTATTGACCTATTACATTTCGTTACTGAGCCTTCAAACAGGGTTACGTTTTGGTGAAATAGCCAAATTAAAATGGGGTCATATTGACCTTGATAAAGGAATTATTGAAGTTGTCGATCCTAAAGGTAATTCAACTCGCGTTGCGTATATGACGGGTAAAGTCAAAGCACTCTTTGACAAGATGGAACGTCGGAAACCAGACGATTATGTCTTTTTAAAAGAAGGTGCACAATTAAAAGACACACCAAAAGTATTTTTTAAAGTGGTTGATGAATTTGGATTAAATGACGGTGTTTCTGATGCACGGAGAAAAGTTGTGTTCCATTCGCTACGGCATACCTTCGCGTCTTGGCACGTTATGGCTGGCACTGACATATATACCGTCAAGAAATTAATGGGACATTCAAATATTGCCATGACGGAGAGATATAGCCACCTGGCACCGGAAGCCTTGCAGAATGCGACGCGTTCGTTTGAAAAGGCTATGAACAAGAATAAACAGCAGTCTGGAAAAGTTGTCAATTTCAAAAAATAGGCAAAAATTAGTTAATGAAAAAAAACTTGACTAAAATTTATATACATTTATACTTATAGGTACATAAGGGAATTTCAAAAAATAATTGACATTCCAGAAACAGGGACTTCTAGCCTCGTAAGAGGGACTACTAAGCCTGTAACCAAATGGTTGCAGGCTTTTTTTATTGCCTGCGAAGGGAACTTAGACATGAAAACAGAAATGCAGGAACAAAATGAAGAGATGAAAATCATTTTTCAGACAATGGCAGACAAGTGGCCATCCGCGATTGTGGCACGTACAGAAGTCGAAAGATTCAGTGGTGGAATGATCAAGGGAAAATACATTGCAAATCTTGACAGCACCGGACAAGGCCCAGCAGGGCGAATCCGTTGCGGGAGAAAAGTGGCCTATCCTGTTAATGAATTTGTGAAATGGTTGGAAAGCAGAAGCGAAGTTCTTACGGAACGAAAGAAGTAAGAGTCGCACAATGTAAACAATGGAGGGTGACCAATGACGCACAACGAAATTATCGAACGGAAAATATTTCTCAAACGTCAATTGATTGTGATCATCAAAAAAGAAATTAAGAAACTTGAAGGTAGCTTAAAGCATATAGGTGAAGAAGATGATAGGCGTTCAATGGATCAAAATAACAACGTCAATGTTTGATGATGAAAAAATAAAGTTCATCGACAGTCTACCGGAGCGCGACACAATCTTTTATATTTGGATTCGCTTGCTCGTATTGGCCGGAAAGTGCAACGCTGGAGGATATATTTTCCTTACTGAGAACATCCCCTATACTGAGGAAAGTCTTTCCAGCGTCATAAACCGGCCCTTAAATACAGTCAAATTGGCCATGTCAACTTTCCTGCAATTAGGCATGATTGAAACTGATTCAAAGGGCATATACCTGCTTAATTTTAACAAATATCAAAACATTGAAGGTCTTGAAAGGATTAGAGAACAGACAAAGAAACGAGTTGCGCAATATAGAGAAAGAAAAAAACTCTTAGAATATGATGGCGGTGTAACGTTACCTGTTACGCTATGTAACGGAACAGAAAAAGAAAGAGAAATAGATAAAATATATATTCAGAATGCCCTGACAGTTCTTACCTATCTGAATGAGAAAACCGGCAAACGGTATCGAATAAAAAAATATATCATGGCACGTTTAAGGGATGGGGCCACAATCGAAGAGTGCCAGAGCGTTATTGACGCAAAAATAAAAGATCAGTTCTTTATTGATAACCCGAAATATTTAAACCCTGAAACATTATTCCGGCCATCCAATTTTGACCGTTATAAAAACGAAACGATTCCTTTCAAAACTGAAAGCCCAAAAACAAAAATTAATTCCTGTTCGCGCTGTGGTTCACAAGTGCCGCCGCAGGACATGACCGCGAACGGGTGCATTTATTGTGAAGGCAAGGAGGCCAGCGCATGACCGTGAATAAAGTTCTTCCGAATAATGCAGAAGCGGAGGCCGCTGTCCTGGGCGCGGTACTCATGGAAAACAGAGCATTGAATGAGTGCCTTTCGATAATCGGGCCGGATGATTTTTACAGTGATCGCAACAGGCTTGTTTTCTTGGCCATGTGCGAATTATCCGACAAAGGTAAGCCGATTGATTCAATCATACTGTCAAACCATCTCAAAGCACGCGGCCAGCTCGACAGGATCGGCGGGCAGCTTTATATATCTGATCTGCTGGACAGCACCATATCAAGCGCGAAAGTTGCGCACTATGCCCGCATAATCAAGGATAATTCTGTTTTACGCTCCATCATCAAAGCTGCCGGTGACATGGCTGATCATGCCTTTTCTATAAACGGTGAAGGGCCTGGCATTGTTCTTGACGAAGCCATGCGCTCATTGATGAATATTTCAATTGACCGAAAGCGTCATGATGTCAGGGATTCAAAAGATATAAGCAAGACAACCTTCAAGGCCATTGAGGAACGTCACGAAAACACTAATTTCATAAGCGGCTTATCCACCGGCTTCAATGAGCTTGATTGCTGGACTTCCGGATTGCAGGAATCCGAATTGATAATAATTGCCGGACGACCAGGCATGGGTAAGACGGCCTTCGGCGTGAATATTGTAGAGAATGTTGTTTTATCCGGCGTGCCCGCCGTCGTCTTTTCCCTGGAAATGTCCAGCGAATCCCTTATGACGCGCATATTTTCATCATTGGCGAATATTGATTCAAGGCGGCTCAGATGTGGGCGAATTTCTGATTCTGATTGGCCGCGTCTTGTGGAAATCGTGAATGATATAAGTGCGGCGCCCTTGTTCATTGATGATTCGTCAGTCTTAACACCCATGCAGTTAAAGGCGAAAGCCCGCCGTTTAAAGATCGAAAAAGGCATTGGCCTGATCGTGATTGATTATTTGCAGCTCATGACCGGCACCGGCAAGACCGAATCCAGGGAGCGCGAAATAGCGGAGATAAGCCGGTCACTAAAGGCACTGGCTAAAGAGTTACATATCCCCATCATCGCACTATCACAGCTTAACCGCGCAGTCGAAAACAGAAGCAAAAAAGAGCCGAGCCTCGCCGATCTGAGGGAATCCGGCGCAATAGAGCAAGACGCGGATGTCATCATATTTCTTTATCGTGATGAGGTTTACAACAAGTCAGAGGTTAATCCTGAGCGCGGCCTTGCTGAAGTCAGCATAGCAAAACAGCGTAACGGGCCAACGGGTACTTTTAAAATGCGGTTTAGTGCGGAGCTTACAAAATTTCACGATTTTGGAAGACAATGAAATTTTTAAAGATAGAGACTTATAAACTATCGTTAAAAAGAGCGAGAGGTATATCAAACTTATAGATTGTAAGCGTACCAGAAGTATATCAAAAATGAACGATATGAAAACACAGGAACAAAGAACAGAGTTCATAAAATTGAGAGCAGAAGGCAAAAGTTACACTTTTATTGCTGGTGCCCTGAATATCAGTAAAAGTACCTGTACCGGCTGGGAGAGGGAGTTTAAGGACCAGATAAGCCAGCTTAAAAGGGAAGAGCTCAATGAACTATATGATTCTTATTATATGACCAGAGAAGCCAGAATTAAGCACCTTGGAGACACACTGGTAAACATTAATACTGTTTTAGACAGTAAAGACCTCTCAACAATGTCCCCGGAAAAATTACTGGATTTCAAGCTGAAATATACAGAGGCCTTGAAAGCTGAATACATGGATACTGATCCACCGCAGCGGTTGGGTGCGAACTTTAAAGCACAAGATATATTAAAGGCCTTGGGCAACCTACTTGACCGTATTAGAGCTGGCGAAGTCAGCATGGAACAGGCCGGTCGGGAGAGCTTGGTTATCAGTAATCTCTTAAAAGCTTATGACACTGTAGAACTACAGACCAAACTTAAAGAATTAGAGGCGATTATCGGAGGACGAGAATAATGAAAACCGACATAAACAATTTACTAAAGAAGGGCAAGCTCACGGGGCAGGAAGTAGGACAATTGATGATCCAAGATCTTGTGGCAACTTATAAAAACTATCTTGAAGGTAAAGGCGATGAAGGTTTTTTAACCCAGGCAGAAACTAATACTCTTGTGAACGGTCTTACCAAGTCACAAGACATAAAGAGGTATCGAGAGTTCAGAGGTGTACATGAATACATTGTGAATGCGGCGAGAGCCTTTGTTATTCACGAAGAAATAATGGAAGAACACTTATGGAAAATAAATTACATATTCAATGAAATGAGGCACGCTGAAGAAGAGAATTTTCAGGCTATACGTCAACCTCGTATTATGACGCAAAAACAATATGACGAACTGAAAAGGGAAGACTTTGAAGAAAAAATGACATGGACCTATAGTTTTGAGATGCTTTTATTTGATGCATTGGAATATTACATCAACCTTCATAACGAAGGAGAAAAAACACCCTTTGATAAGCATTTCGCCGCTGCCAAGAAACAACCCATAAAGAATCCTCGCATAAAGGCTGATTATTATGAAAGCGAATCAGAAGATAAAACTGCGGCGGATACCGCAACAATGTTCGATGTTCTTGAATACGCTAAAGGTTTTTATTCGAGTTTAGAGACTGACAGCCAGAAAACTCTGTTTGAGTTTACAGAAGATTTCCCAGGGCTCTACAAAGACCTCTGGAGCAAGCTCACAGCTATGAAAGGGCTTAATTTCTTGAAAGATATTCCGAAGAAGAAGTATTTTGATGATGCTCTGATCAGCGTTAGGGAACTTTATGAGAATAATATTCTGAATTTTAGAGATTTTGTTGGAACATTTCACCCTGATGGTTGCGGTGGAGGCGTAGCTGTTTTGCAATCCCATTGTTTTTATCCCAGAAGAAATATAGACGAGCACGGTTATTATAGAGCACCGGAGCCATATTGGAGAAAACACTTTATGGCGGAGGCAATATTATCAGAACCCTTGAGAAGGACAATTACCAGATGGATAGCTTTATTCAGTGAGCATTTAAAAGAATGTTTCGTCATTAGAACAGCTTTTCTGCTGATTGGAGAATTTACAGGTGTGCCTCAAATATCAACCCTTATAGATGGCATAGATGGAGAGATAGATAGACTCACTAAACGAGGAGAGTTAGTTAATCAAATTATTGAAAATGCGCATGACTTGATTCTGAGTCGCTACGGAGCTTTATCCAATGAACGTTCTGTGGATGAACTGAGATCAGAATTTAAAAATACGTTTCCCCTGATAGACATGAAATATTTAATGCCCTCGGAAGATGCTATAGAAGAAGCGAGACAGACACTAGACTTCACGATGATTCAAAATGATGCTGAACAGCTTTACGCTATTCTGAAAAATGAAGAAGTTGAAAATACAGAAAGTACGTTAGCTTGTTGAGTTTACCTACAAAGAAATATTTTTGAAAATTCCTGATGTTATTGATTACTAATTGAAAGAAATTATATGGGAGGTTGGTATCAAATGGGACCCTGTGGCATAATATTATTTGACACGCAAGAGAACGTTTCTTATACTGCTGACAACTAAAAGCAAGTTCTTATCAATTCAATCAACCATAAACAATATACCAAACTTCGTCCACATCAAGATTGCCAACATAACCAGTTGTATATACTGTTGATCTTTGATCATTTGTACAGCGAGGACAGTGAGAATAGGAAACATTAAACCAGAGAGTATCTTACTTAATCCGCCTGTACCTTCACCTCGCTCAGCATACTGGGTCACAACCGCATCAGGAAATCTGTCGAAAGATTTTTTCATATCGCCTCACATTTCTTCACAGACTTCTTTTCGTAAGTGGTCCACCAAGGACTCAGGACCTATGTTCTCCCAACTGTTTTTTTTTGCTGAATTGTCCAATAATACACGGCCATCAATATCATATGTGATAGTAGATAAAAATTGATAAGTATGATCTTTGCAGTTTATCTCAAATAAATCCGTTTGATATGATACTTTGTTCCACTCTTCAGGAATAGACCCTGTATAATTTTTTATATTCTGGAGTAATATCTTTTTACCTTCATCATAATAATACAATTTTGCCCACACTTGAGCTAGATTACCTGTTTTATGTTTTATACTGGCTTTATTATATGTGTAAACACCTGCCTGAGATGTTCCATATTCCACCCAATCGGTTGAATCACCTACCTTTTTCTCTAGAACAGATGATGTATCTTGTGATGATTCTTTTGTTGGTGTTTGATTATTACATCCGACCAATAATATTGTTAAGAAAACGATAAAAAGTAATAGAAACAATGTTCTTTGCATTTCAGGCCTACCTCCAGTTAGAAAAGATTTATTTCTTGAATATATTATGTGGAACGAGTGATGGAGTGTTGCTTAACACATTTATAAACTAAATATCAATCCCTCATTAGTATTCTCATCCGAATTTCCCTTTACTAATAATGAAAGAAAGTTAATCTTTGATATTATATGTCGCTTTAAAATATTCATAAGCCTCTTGAATCATCTTTGTTTTTTCTTCTGCAATCACGTGAAATTCTTTGCCTAAATGCTGGACTTTGTCAGGATGGTACTTTTTCATTAATTCTTTATATCTTTTTCTTACGTCATCTTTTGTATAAGGCCCAATGAAACCAAATATAGCCTTGTATTTTATTTCGGGATTTAAACTTTCCTCCTTATTTTCATATTTCTCTTCCTCATAATTCTGCTTCCATGTGCTGTCTTGCTCATTTCCCCCCTCGGCATCTCTGCCATCTGGCTTTCTTTCATCTTGTTTAAATTTCTTGTTTTGGAAATAATCCATTAATTTACTGATGATTACAAAGCCAATGATAAAAAACACTACAGATATGATTACTGACAGCAATGGATTTGATGGGGATATTTCCATGGTTTATTCTCTCCTACGCTTCGACTTTCGTATTTTCACTTTATTTGCCTTAAATGAAATAAGGGCAATATTACTACATTCAGAACAAATTCCATTTTGAATTGTATATTGAGCTTCACATCTCGGACAGTAAGATTTGCAGGAAATATTTTCTGGGGAAGGTGCAATGATAAGGTTTTTAATGTCCACACTATTGTTATGGAGAAAATCGATGACAATTTTTTCTAAATTACTTCTATGCCATTTATTAGTTAAATCAACTTGTTCGTTTTCATAATCATTGATGATTGGATGTTTTAAATCAGTCAATACTTTTTTCGCGATATTTTCAAAATTAATCTTATCAAATAATAACAGTCCAACAGCCAATGGATGATAATTAACCAAAAGGTTCAGCGAAAGAAAATCATTTGCCCGTACAGCTGTTGGCGGGAAAATAATCATTTTTATCATGTCAATAATTCGCTCACTTTTTTGTGCTGGGTAAAACATTTTGTGAATAGAATAAAATATTATTGAAACTGAAATTGACGAAAAATACATTAACACTAATAGTATTATGAACAATTTAATCGTTCCATAAAAATAGACTAATACTGGCACAATTAAAAAAATATACAGAAACAATAAATTGCAAAAAATTCTTAATTTATAAGATTTGTTATCAAATGCTTCAATTTTCTTTCTTGCTCGTTCCGAATTGAACGCTTCTAGCATAATGCTTTTTATTTCATTTTCTCGCTGTTCGTCATTCAATGAAATCAATTTCAACAAAATATCTCTGATATAGATGGATTGTATCGGTGTGCTACATTTTGCAAACATATTCCCATTTATAAAAATATCTTTGTCTATAGTCGATACCGATTTTATATCATCATATTTTATAGACTTCGCATTTTTTTCTATTTTAATATCATTGGTGAGTGTCTGAGATATTTGAGAACACACGTGAGTATTGGAGAAAGACACGGGCAAAAGTGAGCAAATATATACTTTGCCTAATGGCGGCAATGGATTTGCAGAAAATATTCCGCCATTATCATTTCCGAAATATTTATTATAAAATATTAATTGCCAATGTTTTCCAGCGCACGACACAAAAGCCGCAGATATCCTGTGTAGCCAAAATATACATTCGACTAAATAGAAAATGAGAAGAATAAAGAAAAGTGTTATCCCTTCGGACATTCAATTATTATTAATTGCAGCTATTCCTTTTTGCCGAATATCTTCTTAAAGAATGCTGCTAAACCTATGAATCCTGCGAGCAAGACTTTCCATAGCCATTTGAATACACCGGTCTTAGCTGCAACAGCGGCAGCACCACCTAACATAAGACCTGTCAGTCCATATGCTGCGACTTTGTCACCCTTCACAAATTCTGCATACCGATTGCCTGAAGAAAATTCGTAATTTGCCAAAATCATTTTATAATCTGGAATGCTTCCAGCAAGTTTTAAAGGGTCACACACAAGTGTTACACTCATTACACCTTTCCTCCCAAGAAGCTTAGTATTATAATTAATAATTTGTTCTGAAGATGATTGTGCCCTTAGTGCCCATTCAAGATTATTGGTATTTGAGTCGTAGTGAGGGGGTTGTTGCCATCCAATAATATCGAGGCCTGCCCATCCTCGTTTTTTTCTTTCTTCATTACCTCGCTCATTTCCTTCTTTTATTTGTTTTAAAATCGCATCTGCATCAAGAGATGATTTTTCGTCATCTTTAATATATCCAGTCTCAGAAAATTCAAATACCGCAAACCAATCACCATTATTTGACATCACTGTTCCTAATTCGTATCCAGTTGGTGGGTTTTGCGTTATCTCCATAAAAACTCGTGTATTTTCTGCATCAGCGAAAATATAACCCTCTGGAAGGTTAATATTTGCAATACTGCCCAAACTTACTTGGGCAGGACCATGTATCCATTTCACTTTATCTATTGGCGATTCTTGATTCTGTCCATAAATTGTAGAAGCGCTCACAAATATTGTACAAATAGATAAAAATAACATACCAATTAAACAACTTACTCTTTTGTTTGCTAAAAATGCTCCCATTGTTTATTTCCCCCTTTCGAATAACTTGAGTATAAATATTTAAAAAATTCCCTTCGTTTTTTTACATTAATCCCTGTTTTGTTTTCTGGTTTCGCAAGGAGAAAACAGAAGCCCCAGCTATTACGATTGTGACAACATTTACTACTGACCACAACTCCCTGTTAAGATGCACCGTAAAAAATGGATTATAAAGCAATGCAGTTCCAGCAAGCAACCAAACCCATCCTTGTTTTTTTTGTTCAAATGCCTGGACAGCGAGATAGGCAAATACCCCGCAGCACACCCAGCGTAGTAATGTATAATAAGTATAAGGATTTTCCGGATTAAGCGCCCACAAGAGCATAAGGACGCATATGACTTGTGGAATCCAGAGATTTTTCTTCATCCCGATACCTCAAAATATAAAAATGTGTTGATTGAACTATTGGAAATGATCTATTTGTTAAATTTATAAACCCTCTATTCAAAAAAATCAATCCCCTCTAAAGAGGGATTTTTGCCATTATTTAGAGTAACGATTATCAGTTGTAAATGAGCATAAAAATAGAAATTTGAATATAGCGGATAAACAAGAAGAAAGAAATTACCACTATCTACTCATCTTCTTTTTGTGATGACAGGCTAATATGTGAGATTGTTCCTTCTTTGTATCTGAGTTTCGTCCCAGTTATTGAAATATATCTTATCTTTTTTGTATGAACTGCCTGTGCTAAATACGGCAACGAATAAGACGGAACCGAACAATAAAATTCCATTGTATTATCTCTTAGAATTGCCATCCGACCGATAGCCTTTGCAGCTGTTATTGTTGGATTTGGCTTCCAATGATCATCTACTTCCGGATCAGCTTTGATTTTAACTCTGACTTTGCCAACCATATTAAGCACAGGTGAGATTAATCTCCCTATAATAATTAAATTGGATACTTCCCAATAGACACCTTCGATAATATTTTTAGGAGCCAAGCCAAAATAATAATCTGCTTCCCAGTCGTCAGCTTCCATTTCATAACTTTCAATTATTGGAAGTTTTTTCTTTCTTTTACGAATCATTTTGAAGAAACCTTAGACTTGACCATTGCTTACCACCTCATTGCTTCCTGTGGTTTGAGTGCCGGAATTGCTTGTTTGAACATTTCCGTCAGTCTTCCGTCCTGATCTTCCAGGTTGTGTTTGAGGGTGCATTCCGCCAGTTGCAGGTAATACAAACTGCCCTCGTCGGGTGTCTGCTTGAGTGTCAACAGTGTTTGCTTTCCTGATTCAGCCTGTGGCTGTTCTACGGGATTAATTCTCTCATTATGAGACATTTTGGTTAATCGGTCTTTTCTATCCACCGAGCAGGAATCATATGAGAACTTATGATCGCTTCATCTTCTTTGATTACTTCAATGAATACGGTAGGGCTGACAAATCGCTTGGGCAGACACCGAAAAAGTTGCCGTGCCGACACAGTCAGAGTGCCATTGAATGTTCCTATTGCAGGACAAAAGATTATATCATCCTTGGCTGTTATTTTAAGTTGTCCGTCATTGTGTGAAAATTCTATATCGTAATCTTCATTTGCCCAATTGTATCTTTGACCCAAATAAGAAATACAGAACCGGAAAAAATGTTTCTCTGCCCATAATTTAGGCCGTCTTTCTAATTCTTGACGTAACTCTTCATTATAATGAAGCCACTCCAGCTTTCCCCACATAAGTTCTTTAGGAGGATCTTCTGTCAGAAATAATGTATCACAGGCGCAGTAAATTATGACAAGAATGTCAATCGGCCGCATAGTGCGACCTATAGAAAGCTCTTGAGTCAAATGAATGGTATCTTGGCTGTTTTGTTTTATTGTAATCATTAATTTCCATTCCCCTGTCCAAGGTCCCGCAATAACTTCTATCGGTCCCCAAGTCCGCTTAGGATTTCCATGGTCGCTTCTTTCGGTAAAACCAATGAGTTTAAGAGCTTCTTCGACTGGCATATTTTGGGTGAGTTCAGTGGGTATTTCTTCGTAGTTCATTTTCTTTCCTTCCATAGAAAGGTTTTGTATTTCGCTATCTATTAAAAGGGACGTTGGTATGCGTGAGTAATTGATGCCTATTTTATAACCGCATTGTTGTCAATAGTCAACAGAATATCATCTTCGATTCTGTTAGGTTTCTTCCGACAGGAGGCGAACTTGACAATCGAAGAGGCATTTGGAGAAGTAATAAGAGATCTCAG
>ENA-UPTA01004973-UPTA01004973.1-activated-sludge-metagenome-genome-assembly--contig:-NODE-4973-length-12400-cov-6.257594_pt1 | contig 12400 bp, 14 predicted proteins | sample MGYA00238184_ERZ773361 | MGnify/ENA primary metagenome ERZ773361 (study PRJEB29100, sample SAMN05720205) | activated sludge metagenome | isolation source: anaerobic digester from wastewater...
TATGGACACTGTCATAAAAGTTACCAATGGTAAGCCAACGTTCACCACCTTGAGCTAAATAGTAACCACAAACTTTTTGCCAGTTTACTGTATCATCTATATATTTATTTTCAGGTAATATTATTTGAGGATTAGCCTTAAGAAATCTTATTGAATCGTTATAACAAAGTTCAGGTCTGTAGGTAGTTAATAGACCAGCTATTGCATTCGGTGCCAAGATATTACTATATATATCAACAACAGGTTTTGTTGGTATATGCGCCCAAAAACTAACATTATAATATTTACCTACTTGCATAGGTTGTTTTAATGCTGTCTGAAGATATAATCTTTCATCTAGCAAATAACTATTGTTTGAAATTGAGACAGCAGAATAGGTAATGCCATCTTTAGCTAATGGTGAACCATATTGCGCATTAGGCACCATCCCACAATCTTTTGTATAAATTCCGGCTCCTCCAACACCTATGCCACAAGGATTTAATGAGTAGCCGTTATTCCAATAGTATAGCGTCTGAAAAGTCAATATAGTATCTTGGTTAAACGATATACCTTGCGGTGGATTTGGACAATATCCTTTAAAATCTTCAAAACTTGGGTTGTTTACTAAATTTTGAGAAAAACCACAAATGCAACAAAGACAAAAAATAATATTTAAAATAAATTTTTTCATATAACCTAAAAAACCCGATGCTATGCATCGGGCTAAATTATTTTACTACATTATTGAGTTTTGATAATTTTACCTGTGTATAATTTATCTATATCAGCGCGATAAAAATAAATGCCATTTGGCAACTCATTGGTGTTAATTTCTATGGTATGATTTCCTACAAGTGACCAATTATTTTCAGAAACAACAATCCCAATATATTGTCTATAGTCAGAGAACAATGCTACGATATTACAAGTAATTGCTCTTATTGCAATACTAACAAGTATTATAACAACAAGAGACGTAATCTTTTTCATTCTATCATTCATTTACTGATACAAACATAAGGAAAATATTTAAAAAAAATCGCTGAATTTTCATTCAGCGATTTCTACTATAAAAGTGTATCAGCGTTTTAATTATTCACCTACTACTTCAAACTCGATTTCAGCTACCACTTCCTTGTACAGGTTAACGGTTGCTTTGTGCGTACCCAGTTCTTTTACTTCACCGGTGATATGCACTTTCTTTCTGTCTACTGTCAGGTCGAATTGTTTTTTCAGAGCTTCTGCTACCTGAATATTCGTTACACTGCCAAACAATTTACCGGTTGTACCCGCTTTCGCGCCTACTACGATTTTGCTTGCTTTCAGTTTTTCTGCCAGCACTTTGTAATCTTCAATCAGTTTGGCAATTTTTGCAGACTGTTGTTTTTTGATTTCTTCGTTGTGTTTCAGATTCGAAGAGTTTGCTACCTGAGCAAAGCCTTGCGGAATCAGGTAATTGCGACCATAGCCCGGTTTCACCGTAACCACGTCAAACTTTACCCCTAAGTTTTCTATATCTTTTAATAAAATGACTTCCATGATTGTATTATTTTAAAAGGTCAGTAACATAAGGTAAAATAGCGATGTGACGTGCTTTTTTCACTGCCTGTGAAATTTTACGCTGAAACTTCAGAGAGTTTCCGGTAATACGACGTGGCAACAATTTACCTTGATCATTTACAAATTTCAACAAAAACTGAGGGTCTTTGTAATCGATATATCTGATACCGCTTTTTTTGAATCTGCAGTATTTTTTTCTTTGCAAGCCAATTTTAGGCGAGTTTAAGAACTTGATTTCTTCGTGAGTTGCCATCTTATGCCTCCGCTTTTTGAGATTTACCACTTAATTTGTTTCGGCGCTGCTCCGCATAAGCCAACGCATGTTTATCCAGTCTGGTGGTGAGGAAACGCATGATGTTCTCATCGCGTTTGAACTCCACTTCAAATTTGCGGATAAACTGAGGATCTACCTCAAATTGCAACAAGGTGTAGAAACCTGTTGTTTTTTTCTGGATTGGGTACGCCAGTTGTTTGATACCCCAATCTTCTTTGTGAACCACCTTTCCACCGGCTTTTTCTACCAGCTCTGTGTACTTTTTTACGGTTCTTGTGTACTCATCATTAGAGAGTACGGGCGTTGTAATAAAAACCGTTTCGTAATTGCTCATGATTAATAATTTTTAAAATCCCGAAAATTCGGACTGCAAAGATACGTATTAATTAGCTAATGAGGAAATTAGCCGCCGGGAAAATGCGGATTTTATGTTAATTTTTAGTGACTTAGCAGACATTTTAAGCTAAATCTGAAATCCCAAATCTGAAATTTTCTAGATTTTCTCTACTCTCTTCTGATGGCGACCACCCTCAAAGTCGGTCGTCAGGAAAGTATGCACCATCTCCAGCGCCTCATCAATGGTGATATAGCGGGCAGGCAGACACAGAACATTGGCATCATTATGCTGACGGGCCAGTGCGGCAATCTCGTTTTGCCAGCACAGTGCTGCCCGTACTTTCTGATGTTTATTGGCTGTAATCGCCACACCATTGGCACTTCCGCACAGCAGAATCCCGAATGGCACACGACCTTCCTCCACGGCACGAGCCACCGCATGGGCATAATCCGGATAATCGCAGCTTTCCGTACTGTAAGTACCGAGGTCTTCCACAGCAACCTGTTGCTGCGACAGATATTGTCGGATGGCTTCCTTATATTCGAAGCCGGCATGGTCGGATCCGATGGCGATATTGGCTGGTAAATTCATATGGCTAATTTAGGACTTCAGCCGTAAGATTTCAGATTTTGACCGTTAAAATTTGATGTTGTTTTCAGAATTTAAGTATCTTGACTCTATGAAAGCGAACAGCCTGCAACCAAAACCTGAAGCGCGTGTCCTGTTTGTAGACATGAACAGCTTCTTCGCCAGCTGTGAGCAGCAGACCAATTACTGGCTGCGCGGCCGACCGGTGGCGGTGTGTGTGTATACCGGCAAATACGGCTGCGTCATTGCGCCTTCTATCGAGGCCAAGAAAAAGGGCATTAAGCTGGGCATGCGGCTGAACGAAGCCATCCGGATTTGTCCCGACCTCGTGCCTTTGGAAACCAATCCCGATAAATACCGCACTTTTCACACCCGTTTTATTCAGGTGCTGAAGAAGTATTCGGAAGATGTGTTGCCGAAAAGTATTGATGAAGCCGTGGTGGATTTGAGCAGCTACAAAAACATCTATCCGGATGTGGTGGAAGTGGCCAGGATGATAAAAAAAGATATTACGAATGAAGTGGGCGACTGGCTGAAATGTTCCATCGGCATTGCACCCAATGCCTTTCTCGCCAAGCTGGCCTCCGACATACAGAAGCCGGACGGCCTTACCGTTATCACTCCCGACAATATCGATGAGGTGCTCAAACGCCTCGAACTCACCGACTTTCCGGGCATCTCGCGCGGCATGCAGAACAGACTGAACAAGGCCGGCATTTACACGCCGCTGCAACTGCGGCAGGCCTCACCCGAGCTACTCAAAGCAGCCTGCAAAAGCATCGTCGGCCTCCACTGGTATTACCGGCTGCATTTTCAGGAAGTGGATATGCAATCGACCGAGGAATACAAAAGCATGTCGGCAATGCGGCATATCTCCAGAGAACAGCGACGCGACGTACAGAATCTGCGTGATATCTTTATGATGCTGTGTCTCACATTGGAAAAAAGACTGGTAAAAAAAGAATTATTTGCCAAACGCATTTCCTTCTTCGCAAAATATGAAGATGGCACATATTTTGAAGATAAATTCCACACCAATCAGCCTTTGCAGGATGGCATGGAAATATTTCATGTATTGGAACAAAGACAGAACGATTTTGAAAGAAAAAATAAATTGCAGGAAAAAATTATCAATAACAACATGCTGAGCATCGGCATTGTCGTCACAGATTTTGTACACGATGAAGCCATGCAACTCAACCTGTTTGACAACGGACATATTAAATCCAATCAGCTGAGAAAAACCGTTTATGGCATCAAGGAAAAATACGGGCACAAGACTATCAAACGGGCATCGGAACTGAGAGAGGAAGACGCGGTGGATGATGTCATCGGCTTTGGCAATATCAAGGATTTAAATGGAAACGATTTTGTTTAACCAAAAACAATTCTATATATTTATTCATTAAAAAACACCATTATGGGAAAATTTGTTATCAAAACACAGAAAGACGGACAGTTTGTATTTCGCCTGCTGGCCGCGAACGGACAGGAAATCCTGCGCAGCGAAGCGTACACCACCAAACCTGCCTGTCTGAATGGCATTAACTCTGTAAAGACGAACGCCCCGGACGACAATCGCTATGAGCGAAAAGTATCCAGCAACGGAAAACCTTATTTCAACCTGAAAGCCGGCAATGGCCAGGTGATTGGCACCAGCGAGCTGTATGAAAGCGAAGCAGGCCGCGACAACGGCATTGAAAGCGTGAAAAAGAATGCGCCGGAAGCTAGCGTAGAGGATACTACCGAGGCTTAATATATTATCTGGAATATCCGTTTCCTCACGGTGCAGGATTCGGATATTCCAGATGTATTTTTTCTATTTCTTTCAACACATCGTCCGTCAAACGCACCCCGATACTCTCTATATTTTCTTTCAATTGCAGCATAGAGGTCGCTCCTATGATATTGGCTGTCAGGAATCTTCTGCTGTTGATATAAGCCAGTGCCATTTGTGCCAGCGACAGTCCGTTTTCGCGGGCTAATGTCGCGTATCGCTCCACCGCCTTCATGGTATTCGGATGGGAATAGCGGCTGAAATAATTGGCCCACAAAGTATAACGGGCCCCTTCGGGCCGCTGACCGCCCAGATATTTATCCGACAACAAGCCACCGGCAAGCGGAGAATAGGCCAGCAGGCCGACCTCTTCGCGGATGGACATCTCTGCCAGTCCCACTTCAAAAGTACGATTCACCAGATTATACGGATTCTGTATGGTATGAATTTTAGGCAAGCCGTGCTGCTCCGCGGTGCGTAGATACTGCATCATACCCCACGGCGTTTCATTAGAAATACCGACATACCGGATTTTGCCCTGTTTAATGAGTTCCTGCAAAGTCGTCAGTGTTTCTACGAAATCCGTTACCGCGTCATCGGAAGTATGTGTATAACCAAGTTTGCCGAAATAGTTGGTGGGTCTTTCCGGCCAGTGCAACTGATACAAGTCGATATACTCCGTTTGCAGTCGCTGCAGGCTGCCTTCGACAGCTCTGGTGATATTCTCCCGGGTGAATTTCCGGCCTGTACCGATATGCTTTAATCCCGCGCTGGGGCCTACCACCTTAGAAGCAATGATCAGGTCATCCCTTTTCTGTCTCTTCTTCAGCCAGGCACCAATGAAGCGTTCTGTGGAGCCCATGGTCTCTGCTTTGGAAGGAACGGAATACATTTCCGCTGTATCAATGAAATTGATGCCTTTTTCACCGGTGGCATAATCCAGTTGTTCGTGTGCTTCCGCTTCCGTATTCTGCTCGCCCCAGGTCATGGTGCCCAGGCAAATTTTACTCACGCTGACGCCGGTGCCCGGAAGGTTGGTGTATTCCATATTATTTTTAAATTCTATTCAAGTATAATAATTTGACCGCGAAATTGTTTTCATAAAAAAACCTGCCGGATGAGGGCAGGTTCATATTTATAGCATAGAGGAAAACTATCCTTCGCTTTTTGCGCTGGCCGCTACATATTCGCGGTTCAGGCGTGCGATATTTTCCAGTGAAATTTCTTTAGGACACTCTGCTTCGCAGGCACCGGTGTTGGTACAGCTACCGAAGCCTTCTTTATCCATCTGCGCCACCATGTTCAACACGCGGTCTTCGCGCTCCGGATGACCTTGTGGCAATAATGCCAGCTGAGACACCTTCGCGGAAACGAACAGCATAGCGGACGCATTTTTACAAGCTGCCACACAAGCACCGCAACCGATACAAGCTGCTGCTGCAAATGCATTGTCAGCATCATGTTTATTGATTGGAATAGCGTTGGCATCTACGGCATTACCGGTATTCACAGAGATATAGCCACCCGCCTGAATGATGCGGTCAAATGCTGTTCTGTCCACCACGAGGTCGCGGATAACAGGGAATGCTTTCGCTCTCCACGGCTCTACGGTAACAGTTTCACCATCTTTGAATGCACGCATATGCAACTGACAGGTGGTGGTGCCATGCCAAGGGCCGTGCGGACGTCCGTTGATGTACATGGAGCACATCCCGCAGATACCTTCGCGACAATCGTGGTCGAAAGCGATAGGCTCTTTATTTTCAGCGATGAGTTGTTCATTCAACACATCAAACATTTCGAGGAAAGACATTTCTGTAGAGATGCCTTTCACGTTATACGTTTCAAAACCACCTTTATCATTGGCATTTTTTTGTCGCCAAACTTTCAGTGTCAGATTTATTGTTGTATGTTCCATATTATTAATTAGTCAATTAAGTTGATTAGTTAATGAGATAATGAGCTGTTTATTTTTGATGAGTAGAATTGTTTTTTGATGTTGCGATAATTTTGGAAATAATCTTAAATATAGACGATGCATCTTCTTTCAATGTTCCGATTTCCGGATATTGTTCGGATTTCTCACATAATGTCAGCCAATACATTGTTTCATTTGTTTCTTTCATTGCAATCTTCATTTTATGAATAAAATCCTGTTTGCTTTCCGCATGCTGTGCCTCAAATATATTTGCTCCGATAGATGTTCCAGCTTTTAATAACTGATTTGCAATTACGAATTTCTTTTCTCTTTCCAGTATTTCACAGTATTTGATAATCGACAATGAAAAATCTATGCTCTTCTCTACAATTACATTCTCTTTGATTTCCATTATCTAATTAACTCATCCACTAATTATCTCATTATTTATAGCTTCTTGCAGCGATTTTAATGTTTTCGTACACCAACTCTTCCTTATGCAGTTCCCAGTTGCTGTCTGATTTATATTCCCAGGCTGCTACATACTTGTAGTTTTCATCATCGCGCAGAGCCTCACCTTCTTCAGTCTGAGATTCTTCGCGGAAGTGACCGCCGCAGCTTTCGTTTCTGTTAAGCGCATCTTTACACATCAACTCACCCAACTCGATGAAGTCTGCCACACGTCCGGCTTTATCCAGTTCAGGATTGAATTCTTCGATGCTGCCCGGAATTTTCACATCGCTCCAGAATTCCTTTTTCAGTGCCTGAATTTCTTCAATAGCCTGTTTCAGTCCTTCCGCGTTGCGCGCCATGCCGCACTTATCCCACATGATTTTACCGAGACGTTTATGGAAACTTTCTACTGATTGTGTTCCTTTGATGCTCATCAGTTTTTCAATTCTCTCCCGCACTTCTGCTTCTGTTTTTACGAAAGCTTCATGGTCGGTAGGGATTGCCTTTGTTCTGATTTCATCGGCCAGATAATTTCCGATAGTGTATGGAATCACGAAATAGCCGTCTGCCAATCCCTGCATCAATGCGGATGCACCGAGACGGTTTGCACCGTGGTCAGAGAAGTTTGCCTCACCCAAAGCATATAAGCCCGGCACGGTGGTCATCAATTCGTAATCCACCCAGAGACCACCCATGGTGTAGTGTACTGCAGGATAGATACGCATTGGCACCTCGTATGGATTCTCGCCGGTGATTTTGGCGTACATATCAAATAAGTTACCGTATTTTTCTTTTACCACTTCTTTACCCAGCGCGATAATCTGATCTTTGGAAGCATTGTCGAGACCGCGTTTATTGGCCTCTACTTTTCCGTATCGCTCGATAGCGGATGCATAATCAAGATATACCGCCATTTTGGATGCGCCCACGCCGTAACCGGCATCGCAACGCTCTTTAGCGGCACGGGAAGCCACGTCGCGCGGAACAAGGTTACCAAATGCAGGATATCTTCTTTCGAGGTAATAATCTCTTTCTTCTTCCGGAATATCATTCGGTTTGCGGTTATCGCCTTGTTTTTTAGGCACCCAAATACGTCCGTCATTTCTGAGGGACTCAGACATCAGGGTCAGTTTTGACTGATGATCTCCGGACACCGGAATACAAGTCGGGTGAATCTGCGTGAAGCAAGGATTGCCGAAATAAGCCCCTTTTCTGTGTGCCTTCCAGGCTGCTGTCACATTGGAACCCATTGCATTGGTAGACAAGTAGAATACGTTACCATAACCACCGGAGCACAGCAATACCGCGTGACCGAAATGGCGTTCCAGCTTACCAGTTACCAGATTTCTCGCGATGATACCGCGTGCTTTGCCGTCTACCATTACCACATCCAGCATTTCGTGACGGGTATATTGTTTAACGTTACCCAATGCCACCTGACGCTCCAGCGCAGAATAAGCACCTAATAACAATTGCTGTCCTGTCTGACCTGCGGCGTAGAAAGTACGCTGTACCTGTGTACCACCGAAGGAACGGTTGCTGAGCAAACCGCCGTACTCGCGGGCAAAAGGAACACCCTGCGCCACACACTGGTCGATGATATTGGCAGATACTTCCGCAAGGCGGTGTACATTGGCTTCGCGGGCGCGGTAGTCACCACCTTTGATAGTATCATAGAATAAACGATATACGGAGTCACCGTCATTCTGATAGTTTTTTGCCGCATTGATACCACCCTGTGCCGCAATAGAGTGCGCACGACGCGGGGAATCCTGAAAGCAGAATACTTTTACTTTATAGCCGAGTTCACCGAGTGAGGCTGCGGCAGAAGCACCGGCCAGACCGGTACCAACGATGACGATTTCAATATTTCTTTTGTTTGCAGGGTTCACCAGTTTTACGTGACCTTTATAGTCTTCCCATTTTTTCTCGAGGGGTCCTGCCGGTATTTTTGAGTTTAATGCCATTTTTTATTTGGATTATATGATTGGAACAATGTTGTTATCAGATTATTGGACAAGTCCGAAAAATAAGGCTAAGGCTATGACAGCGAAAAGGCCCGGAACGATAATCGAATAAGCGGTGCCCAACGCTTTGATAATCGGTGTATATTTTTTGTGGTTGAGTCCCAGCGACTGGAATGCACTCGGGAAGCCATGCAAGAGGTGATAACCTAACGCGATGAATCCGCCGATGTAGATAATCAGGACGATTGGATTGGTCAGTGCTCTTTTCACTTCTTCAAAAGGATTTTCTTCTTCGCCGGTGATGTAAATGGACTTCTTGGTATGCAACCAGAAATCAGCCATGTGAATCACTAAGAAGATCAGCAACAGCGTACCCAATACGGCCATAGAGCGGCTGTACCATTTGGAGTTGGCTTTGCCATCGATTACGGCGTAGCCGACCGGGCGTTTTGCCTTGTTTTCGAAATGCAGTTTGAGTGTCATCACAACGTGTGCAATCAATCCTGCGAGCAAGCCGATTTCCATCACGCGGATCACCCAGTTATGGGACATGAAGTGAGCCGCAGTATTAAAGGTCTCACCACCGTCGTTGAGGAGGATGGTCGCATTAATGCCTACGTGCACCAATAAGAATGAGATAAGGAATAAACCTGTCAGACCGACAATTACTTTTCTGCCGATGGAGGAGCTGATAAAACTTTCTTTTGCCATAATGATTTGATTTCAAAAAACCGTCGCAAAAATAACAGTTCCGAATAGAAATATGTTTTGCGCAAGGTTAATTTTTTGCACAGCAATAATTTGGAATAAATCTAAATAGCACCTCCGGCATTATTTACCGGAAATCCATAGAATTATTGCTGTATGATAATTATTTATTTGTTTGTAATAATTCCTGTACCAGATCTACGTATTTCTGCATAGCTTCTACGGAAGTCATGCCCTTCTTATCTGCCCAGGTTTTCCATTTGAACTGACCTTTAAGGTCGAACATTCCCGGTTTGGAAGTATTGTTATCACCTTCTGTTGCCTGCTTGAAGAAGGCGTATAAATCGAGTAATTGTGCATCGCTGGGACGTTTGGTGAGGGTTTTAACGTCTAATTGTGCCTGTTCAAATTGCTGCTCTAAACTCATGATTGAAATTTTATTGCTAAATTTAGGAAATATCTGTGATTTATTATCTTCGGCCAGTCAAATAAATGCAGTATCCACTTAGAAAAAGGCAGTTTGCCTGCATTATAAATACCATAACATGAAAAAATACCAGTTCACCTTATTGATTTGTATTCCGTTGCTATGGTTTTTCTTCAAGTTGCTACCGATGTACACCCATCCGGCAGAAACCTCCGTGACAAACTTTATGTATGCCGAAAACTTCGAAGCGCTGAAGATCTGGTGTTTCGACAAAAACAGTTTCACACGTTTCGACGACAGCAATAACTTTCTGTATGTGACGATACTTTGGGTTTTCATACATTTCCTGCAATTCTCGACGGTCAAGGCGGCGCTCACCATCAGCGCCATCAGTGTTTTCATTTCGGCATATCTGCTGCATCGCATCATCGACTCCCGTTTCTGGAGTATTCATTTGCTGCTGGTGGGCCTGTTATTTATGAGTACACAAATCTGGTCGGGTGTACTGGGCGACGAAATTCTGTTCCAGGGAATGCTATGGCTGCTGGTCATCCGCTCATTCTGGAAACAAAGATATACGTGGATATTAATCTGGGGTGTTTTTAACATCATCGCAAGGCCGGATAATATCTTCATGCTGCTGCCGCTCATCATCGCGAGCTACTGGGATATCCGCGAGCTGAAAGAGCGTGACAGAAAGAAATTTATTTTTCGCAGAATACGCCGTACGATTCTCTTTTTCATCATTCCGGTCGCCGTATATTTCACTTATCGTTATTTATATTTCGGAAAGATACTGCCGTACAACTGGTTGCATCATTCGCTGGAGACAGACAAGCGATATGGCATTTTCAACCATCAGGGATTTTATTTCAATGTGCACTACCTTCGGTATTATACACTGCCGCTGGCGATTGGCGTAGCCTTTTATTTTCTGAAAGAATACAAACACCTGTCCATCCGGTATTATGCACTGGCCTTCAGTTTGCTGGCAGTACCTTTCCTGTACAACTGCACTTTTTCGCAGGATGACAATCTTGGATTTAAAAATCAATACCTGTTATATCTTGGGTTAATTATCCTGCCAATGCTGTTCATCCGCGATTTTCGTTCCATTACGCAGGGATTGGCAACAGCGGTATTTGTGCTGTTCTTTGGTATCAAGATTTCCTTCTCCTACTTTGAACAGACGCTGCAATCCTATAACAACAATTCTTATTATATCGCCAATGACCTGGCACAGATTCACAACGGCAAAGTGATATTATATCACGATAATTTCATTACCTGGATGACCGAATGGACTGCCACCTTTGCCAGCGGCAGACATACGAAAGACGGCAAACTGATGACGACTCAGGAATTATCCGCATCTGCTGCCGATATCATTTTTACGGACAATAAATCCGATATTGCCGCGCTGAAAGACAAATACGACGTGTATCAGGTGCCGCTCAGCACCAGACAATATGAGGAAGATATTGAACCGGAAAATTCACTGGATAAATTCTTCTACAAATACGAACATAAGCAGCCTGCGGACAAAAACAAATTCTACTACCTGCTCGTTTGGCGATACGGCAATAACCTGAAGACCATTTCCAAAATACTGGAACAGCACGGGGCAAAGGAAACCTCAGCTATACAATTATAAAATCAATAATTCCTGAGGGAAGAAGGAGTATTTTAATGAAATAATGTAGTAATATATTGGTGAATAATAATGGCTCACAAAACCATCTCTTACATGAGGACATTATTTAATCATATTTCCGGGGGCCACACCAATGGCATTCACAAAATGTAATTTACCGTTTTCATCCTCCGCCATCAGTATCATGCCATTGCTTTCGATGCCGCGCAATTTTCTTGGTGCCAGATTGACCAGCACGCTCACTTCCTTCCCGATTACTTCTTCCGGAGTGAAATGTTCGGCGATGCCCGAAACAATAGTCCGCTGCTCCATGCCGATATCCACCAGCAGTTTCAGTAATTTATCCGCTTTCGGCACTTTCTCCGCTTCTAGGATTTTTCCTGTCCGGATATCCATTTTGGAGAAATCATCATAAGTGATTTCAGATTTGAGATTTGAGATTTCAGATTTTTCAACGACGTCGTCATTCTGAACTTGTTTCAGAATCTCATTTTTATCTTGTTTGCTTTTATTCAGCTTCTCTAGCTGAAAAGCAATCTGTTCATCTTCTATTTTCGGGAAAAGGATTTGCGCGGATTTCAGTTTCTCTTCTTTCAACTGATAATTAAATGGATTATTGTCCTGCACATCTGCATTCAGCATATCAAGAATTTTTTCTGCTGTTTTTGGCAATAAAGATTTTGACATTATCGCCAGTGCATACACCCAATCCAACGACACCGCTAGAATATCCTTCGTCTTATCCGGATCTGTTT
>ENA-UPTA01004974-UPTA01004974.1-activated-sludge-metagenome-genome-assembly--contig:-NODE-4974-length-12400-cov-4.133738_pt1 | contig 12400 bp, 6 predicted proteins | sample MGYA00238184_ERZ773361 | MGnify/ENA primary metagenome ERZ773361 (study PRJEB29100, sample SAMN05720205) | activated sludge metagenome | isolation source: anaerobic digester from wastewater...
GCTACTTGTGCACTGCGTTCCTCACCCTGATACGCGGCATCCAGACGCTGAAAAGCTTGCTCCAGACGCTGCAGATCCTCGTCGGTGGCGCGTTCCGCGGCCAGTGCGGCTGCCGATGCCTCGAGCAAAAAACGGAATTCCAGAACATCATCCTGTAGAAAGGGGTGTTGCTCGACGAGTTGTTGCCAAGGATCACTGAAACTGGTTTCAAGTCGATTGGTGACGAAAGTTCCGCCGCCGTGACGGCTGACCAGCAGGTCGCGCGACACCAGCTTTTTGATTGCTTCGCGCAAAGAGGGTCGCGAAACGCCGAGTTCCACTGCCAGTTCACGCTCTGCCGGCAGGCGGTCGCCTGGCTTGAGCGAACCTTCAAGAATGCGTAATTCGAGTTGATGGGCAATGGCATCGGGAATGCGCGGCAGATTAAGTTTCGTGTAGGTCATGCGAAGTTCGAAAACGTGAAAGTCGCCAGGCAAATCACAAACCGCTGCTTACTTCCCGTGTGATCAGGATCGGGGGAAGGGGATGAGCAGAGATTTGGTATTTTATGGCGAATGAAAAGAAGTCCATGCCGCAGCCTGGCAGATCGTCGCAGCAATCATCGTACACTGCCTGCTAAAGACTGTGCATTGCCTCGGACAGAGCGCTGACAGTTTCCTGCAGTTGCACGAAACTGTGTTCGCAGGAAATGAAAAAGCGCAGGCGTGCCGCTTTTTCGGGTACGGCGGGGTAAAGAATCGGCTGGACGTTGATCCCTCGTTTGAAGAGCACCGCGGCTAAACGTCCGGCGCTGATTGAACTGCCAGTGATCGCCGGCACGACAGCAAAACCGGCACTCGTTCCGGTATCGATGCCTGCTGCCTGCGCCTGGGCCAGAAAGTAGCGTCCTCGTTCTTGCAGGGCAGCGACACGTTCAGGTTCGCGGCACAGGCACTGCAATGCTGCCAACGATGCGGCAGCTACCGGTGGGGGCATGCCGACGCTGTAGAGAAAGCCGGGAGCAAGATATTTGAGATGTTCGACCAGCGCCTTTTCACCCGCGATGTAGCCGCCACAGCCGGCCAAAGACTTGCTCAAGGTTCCCATCCAGATATCGACATCCTTGCTGTCCACTGCGCAGTGCTCGCGCAACCCGAAGCCGCGTTCTCCCATGACACCGAAGGAATGCGCTTCATCGACCATCAGGAAAGCGTGATAGCGCCGTTTGATGGCGATGAAACGCGGCAGATCGGGGTAATCGCCGTCCATGCTGTAAATCCCTTCCAGGACGATCAACACGCGCTGGAACTGCGATCGTTGCTGGGCAAGAATCCCTTCCAGTGCCTGCCAGTCGTTGTGCGCGAAAGGCAGCCGGCGGGCGCCCGATAGGGCGATTCCCTGCAGGACGCTGTTGTGGATCAATTCGTCGTGCAGGATCAGATCCTGCGGCCCGAACAGATGACCGATGGTGGTGACGTTGGCCGCATGACCGCTGACGAAAGTCACGGCATCGTCAACTTGATAGATTTCGGCGATCGCCCGCTCCAGTTGGCGATGCAACGGCCGTTCGCCGGAAACCAGCCGGCTGGCCGAGACCGAGGTGCCGTAGCGGTCGATTGCCTCTTTGGCCGCTGCTGATACGAGCGGATGGCCGGAAAGCGCCAAGTAATTGTAGCTGGCGAAATTGACGTAATCGCGTCCATCGATGCGCGTCATCGCGCCGGCGATGCCTTCGTGCAGTTTGAAAAAAGGGCTGTCGATCCCCAGTCGCTGAGCCCCTTGTTGAATGATGCGGATTTGCTGATACCCGGGATGGAGGTCGAAGCGGTAATGCTGTTCGGGTAGCGGATCGCTGTCGTTTATTTGTCGGGTTTGGGCAACGACGGGCTGACCGCTGCGCTCGGCCTGACGCAGCCGGCGCTCCAGTGCTTGCTGAATCAGCTTGTCCTTGATTTGGGCGGTCAGCCCGGGAAAACCTTTGCGCGACATTTCACTTTTTCTCCGCAGAGACCATTTCCGCCTGCAGATCGGTCGTCACGGCAGCGATGACTTCGGCTGCGGCGTCGACGCCGTGCTGCTTGGCGATCATTTGCGCCTGTTCGGCGATCATTGGCGTGCCTGCCGACGACGGCGTTTCGTCCTGTCCGCGCAATTGACGGATCACCCGATCGGCCAGCTTGGCGATCGTCGGCCCTTGGCTGAGGGCCATCACTGGCAGGCGGATACCGAAACGCGCTTCGAGTGCGACGACCAGTTCGACGCCCATCAGCGAGTCGAGACCGACGTCGTATAGCGATCGATCGACATCGATCTTGTCCGGTGACAGGCGGAGAATTTCACCAATTTCGTTCTTCAGAATCTGCATGAACGCGACGTGCAATTCCTCGTCAGGCAATTCGGCGAGCAGACGCTCGATGTCTTCCGACTGATTTTCCTCGGCATCGCCTTCTTCTGCCTGTCCGGCCAGATCGCCGAATTTGCTGCTTGCTCCGCTGGGCAGGAAGCGGCTCAGTGCCTGCCAGTCGAGTTCGAGTACCGACAGCCCCGAACGATCGTCGAGCAGCATCGCTTCCATGGCCTCCAGCGCCACCGCCGAATGGATCGCCGCGCCGCCCATCCGGCTTTGCAAGGCATCCTTGATTTTTTCGTTGCGCGCCAGGAAACCGACGTCGTCGATCGGTCCCCAGCCGACGCAGGTCGCCGGCAGCCCCTGGGTCCGCCGGTAAGCGGCAAGCGCTTCCAAACTGGCGTTGGCCGCGACGTAATTGGCTTGTCCCGGATTGCCGAAAGCAGTGGTCGCCGACGAAAAGAGGATGAACAGATCGAGCGGCGACTGGCGGGTCAATTCGTGCAGATGCAGCGCGCCGAGCATCTTCGGCTGCAGCACGGCGGCGATTTTGCCGGCGTCGAGGTTGCGGATCAAGGCATCGTCGATTACCGTCGCCGCATGCACGACACCCTTCAACGGCGGCATGGATGTTTGTACCTCCGCGAGCAGGGTGGCCAACTCGACGCGCCGACTGACGTCGCACGCCGCCGCGTGCACGTTGATGCCCTGCATAGCGAATCTTGCCAACGCCGATTGCGCCTCTTCTCCATCCGCGCCACTGCGGCTGACCAGTAGCAGATGGCGCGCACCTTTGCTGACCAGCCACTCGGCGGTACGCAAGCCGAAGCCGCGCAGCCCGCCGGTTACTAAATAGGTGGCATCCGCCGACAGTTGCAGCGTGCGTCTGGCAGCGCGCGCCGGCGAGTGCACGGCATGGATGCCGTGCGGATAGGTGATGACGATTTTGCCGATTTGGCGGGCCTGCTGCATGTAACGGAAGGCGGCGACGATATCGTCGGCGGCAAAGGTATGGTAGGGCAGCGGATGCAGCACGCCCTCGTGGAAGAGTGCCATGATTTCACCGAACAGCCGGCGCGTCAGATTTGGCTGTTTCAACATCAGCTGGTCGGCGTCGATGCCGAAATAGCTGAGGTTGTTGCGGAATGGCCGCAGGCCGACCTTGCTGTTTTCGTAGAAGTCGCGTTTGCCGAGTTCGAGAAAGCGGCCGAAGGGACGCAGGATCTGGAAATTACGCTTGATCGCTTCGCCGGCCAGCGAATTGAGCACCACATCGACGCCTTCGCCACCGGTTCGCGCGAGGATCTGGTCGGCAAAAGCCAGCGAACGCGAATCGTAAATGTGATCGACACCGAGCAGCCGCAGGAAATCGCGCTTTTCGTTAGAACCGGCGGTGGCATGAATTTCGGCGCCGAGCCATTTCGCCACTTGCACGGCGGCAATGCCGACACCGCCGGCTGCACCATGGATCAGCACCCGCTCGTCGGGCTGCAGCTTCGCCAGATGGTGCAGCGAATAATAGACGGTCAGGAAAGTGCTCGGAATCGTCGCCGCTGCTTCGAAGGACATCTCCGGTGGAATCGCGGCGATCGCCTTCGCTTGCGTAACAACACGGTTGCCGAAGCTGGACGGACCGAAGCCGACCACCGCGTCACCCGGACTGAAACCGCAGCCGAGGTCGCCGACACGGCTGACGACGCCGGCGAATTCGAAGCCGAGCGTCGGCCCGGCAAAACCGTTTTCGATTGCTTCATCGGAAAGCAGACCGAGAGCGAACATCACGTCACGGAAGTTCAGGCCCGTGGCATGCACTTCGACCTCGATCTCTTCGGCCGCCAGGGAACTGCGCGCTCGCTCCTCCCAGCGCAGATTGCGCAATTGGCCCGGAAACTGGAAACCGAGCGATACCGTCGGTTCTTCGATAGCTATTGCTTGCGCCGTACTCGGTGGCGTCTGATGGCGTAGTCGCAGGACGAAGCGAGCACCATCGGCGGTCAGCAGCACTTCCTGTTCGTCGTCGGCTTGCTCGAATTCGCGGTCGAGCGCGGCCGCTGCGTCGGCGGCATCCAGCGGCGTTGCCAGATCGATCAGCCGTACTGTGCACGGGGTGGCTTCATTGAGCAGCGTGCGACCGAATCCCCACAACGCGCTGTCGGCCAAGCCGACGGCTTCGCTGACAGATTCCTGCCCAGGATTCGCCAAGAGATAGTTGCTTGCATTGGCCGTAACCAGCCAGCAGGTGGTCGATTTTTCAGCCAGCGTACAAGCCTGCAGGATATGCGCCGCCGTTGCACAGCGAGATACTTGCCGGGCTACCGCGGCATCGGCAGTTTCGTTGCCCGCGCCGTCCATCAGGCCGGCGAGATGCACCAGTCCGTCGAGTTCCCCGTAGTTGCTCGTCGTCTCGCGCAACAATTCGGTGATCTGGCCGGCGCTGCTGGCCGACGATTGAATGACCAGATCACCGCGCGCGCGCAAGGTTTCCGCCAGACGGTCGGCCAATGCTTGCGAAAATCCTTGCCGGTCAGCAAGCAGAATCCAGCTGCGCACGCCGCTGTGCAGCGTCGGGACCGACATCTGCCGTTCCGGCGTCTCATCGGGCCGCTGCGCCAGCAGCAGATAGGGGCCAGACAAGGTGTCGGGAGCGAATTCGAACGGCTCGGCACATTGCAGACCGAGCGACTGCAGATGCTGCTGCCAGAACGTGCTTGGGCGCTGATTGGACAAGCAGTTGCCTTGCGCATCGGGTGTCCACGCGCTGGCACGCGCACCAAAGACGAAGTCGATCCAGCGCGACGGGTGCTGACCGACGACCAGCAGCGACGCATCGGGAGCCAGACGCTGACGCGCGTAATCCAGGGCCTGCAAAGCCTGATCGATGGTATCGAAATCGAGTGTGACGATCGCCAGATCGCAGCGTGGCGTGGGAATGCCCGCGGCCGGCGGCAGTTCTGCAAGCAATTGTCCGTGAATCGCCGGGAAAGCGTCCTGCAGGCGGCCAAATTCATTTTCGAGGATGGCTGACGACGAGGTGAAGAACGAATAATCGCCACGATCGAAGTCGAGCACGCCACAGATGTCCATCGCAAACCACGGGGAGCCCTGACTGATTTCGACGATGCGAATCCGTTGCCCCGCCGCTAAAGCGGCCTGGCCGTCTTTGATCAGGCTGCGTAAGGCGCGACCGAGCTTTTCCCTGCCCCGGCTGCCGACCACCTGGCGCAGCAGCGAGGACAGAGAGGTTTCCTGCGGGCAGACTTCCGCCAGGGTCGCCGTGCCGGACAGCAGTGCGTGCAGATGCATGCCGATGCGGCCCACCGAATGAATGATCTGGAAATAATCCGGGTCATCGGCAACCAGTGCGTTCCAGATATCCTGCGCCGACGATTGATTGCGCGCATCGGGCAGCAGCCGCCAACCCTCCGTGACAGCTTCGATCGATTCGTCATCGGCAGCGCACGTGAGCAGATGGGTCAACAGTGCAGCGCTTTCCGGATGCGCCAGACGCAGTTCGTCGATCAGACGGGCTGGCAACGCACTGCCATCGGGCGACAATTGTTCCAACGCCAGCCGCGTGAAGCGGGCACAGAGGCTGTCGAGCAACGGGTCGACTTCTTCCGCATAGCGTCGCAGCGTCCCTTTCAACATTGCTCGCCGGACGACTTCGCCGAGTGCCGCTTTGACCTGCTCCCGGGACAGGCAGGCCGGCTTGACGGGAGCCAGCGGATGCGGTCTGGGTGTCGCCGCATAGGCCAGAAAACGCAGCCGGTCGGCGGCACCGCGTCGCAGGCGAACACTGCGGAAACGTACATCGCGCAGGCTGGCCACCGGTCGACCGTCGGCAGCGAAGAGCATGAATTCCGCCTGCAGAGAGCGCGGGCTCTGTTTGAGCAAGGTGGCATGTGCGTAGGCCGGCGCTGGCAGGCCGACACGAAAGGCGATGCGCCCGAGTTTGGTCGGCACGTAGGCAATACCCTCGTTTTCGGCAGCCATACCGCGCAACAACTGGAAAACGAGCTGAAAAGCGCAATCGAGCAAGGCCGGATGCAGCAGCATCGTCTCGATCTGACTGGCAATCGCCGGCGGAATACAGAGCTTGCCGAGCACGCTGTTGTCTTCGATCCAGCCACGCTCGATGCATTGGAATGCCGGCCCGTAGGCGATACCCACCGCGTGCGTCAGGGTGGCATGCTCTGCCGCCGTGAAATCGGCCGCGCGCGTCGGCAGTTCCGGCAGGCTGCCGGACAGCAAGCCGTCATGCGCTTCGCCGAGCAAACGGGCGACCGCATGCACCGCCCAGGGATCGTCGCTGAGCAGTTCCCGGCTGCTGATCGTCAACGAGCCGTCCTGAGCATCGATGTGAGTGCGGATGACGTTCGATCGCTCGTCATTGAGCAGCAAGGGGGCGCGAATTTCCAGTTCTTCGATTTCGACGATGGCTTCGTTATGCCAGAGTCGTCCGGCGATCAGCGCCAGTTCGGCGAATCCGGCCCCCGGAAAAACCGTCGCGTCACCAACGACATGATCGGCAAGTAGCGGTAAAGCGTGGATATCGAGCTGATTCTCCCAGCTCAAGGCATGCTGCGGCAGCGGGTAGCCGAGCAAGGGATGCATCTTGTGCCGGTAAAGCAGTCCCAGGGTTTCGCTGGTCACTGGGTGCCAGTGCCGCTCGCGTTGCCAGGGATAGCTGGGCAGACAAAGGCGGCGACCCGGTTGCGGGAAAAACCGCACCCAATCAATTTGCCCGCCAGCGATCATCGTCTGTTCGGCCGCACCCCACACCAGCCGCGGCAAATCTTCGTTCTTACGCAAGGTGGGTATCACCCGCCCTTCGATCTGGCGATCGTGCAGGCAGTCGCTGACGTAGGAGCGCAAGATCGGGTGTGGTCCGATTTCGACGAACAGATTGATTCCATCGTCGAGCAAGGAGTCGATCGCCGCCGCAAAAGCGACCGGTTGGCGAACGTTCAGCCACCAATAAGCCGCATCGAGCTGCTCACCCGGCAGCTGGCGGCCGCTGACTGTCGACACGAAGGGTATGCTCGTCGCGCCAGGGCGCAGCTGCGCCAGAGAAGTCCGGATTTCAGCTTCGACGGCGTCCATGGCTGGACTATGGAAGGCGTAATCCAGGTCCAGCCGTTTGAAGGAAATCTGCCGAGCGGTCAGAGAGGCTTCGAGCCGGGTCAAATCTTGCGGACAACCGGCGACGGTCACGCCGCGCGAACTGTTGGCACCGGCCAATACCAGACGCTTTTCGAGACCGAGTTCAAGCAGCAGTTCCGTGCAGGCCGGCTGACCCATGGCCACGGCCGACATCTGGCCAGCACCTTTGGTGAGCCCCTGCAGGCGGCTGCGCTGATAGATCACGGCGACGGCATCCGCAAGCGATAGCGCACCGGACGCCCAGGCGGCAGCCACTTCGCCGACGCTGTGTCCGACGACCGCCACCGGCATCAGCCGACGCTGGCGGAGCATGCGTGTCAAGCCGACCTGCAGGGCAAACAGCGTCGGTTGGGCGATTTCGGTATATTGATAACGGTCATCGCCGTTTCTGCCCAACAATTCGTCTTCGATCGAATAATCGGCGTAGCGATTGAACAGAGCATCGACTTCGCGGATCGTCTGACGGAACAACGGCTCCTCGGCCAGCAGACGCCGCCCCATCCCGGCCCATTGCGAACCATTGCCCGAGTAGAGAAAGACCGGCCCACGAGCCTTGCTCAGCGCGCTGCCGCTGCAGATCGCAGCGTCGCTGCTGGCTTCACCGGCAGCGAATTGCTGCAAAGCACTCGCGACTGTCGCAGCCTGACTGCTGAAGATCAACAAACGCTGCTCGTGCCACTCCCGATGCGCAAAAGCGCTGTAGGCAAAGTCATAGAAAGCGTCTGCCGGTTGTTCGGCGAGAAAACGGGAGAAATCCGTGGCAGCGGCTTTCAGCGCAGCGGGAGTGCGTGCCGAGACGAAAACCGGCAAACAATCCGTTGCTTCGCTAGCGAAAGTAGGCGCCGCGCCGCGCTCAGGCGGACTTTCGACGATCACATGCGCGTTGGCACCACCAAAACCGAAAGAATTGATACCGATCGTCAGTCTGCCGCTTGGCCGCAACGCGAGATTGCGAGTGACCGGTTTCAGATTCCACGCGTCGAAATCGATATAGGGATTGAGCGTCTCCAGGCCGATGGTCGCTGGGACGGTTCGATGTTGCAGGCAATGCAGGACCTTGACTAGACCGGCAACTCCGGAGGCCGTCTCCAGATGGCCCATATTGCTTTTTACCGAGCCGATCGGCAGCGGGCGATTTTTCGGACGCCGTTGTCCGAGCGCATTGCCAATGGCACGCGTTTCGATCGGATCGCCAACCGCGGTGCCCGTACCGTGTGCTTCGAAATAATCGATCGCCGACGGATCGATACCCGCTTGTGCATAGACTTTCTCGAGCAGCGCGGTCTGCGCCTGCACGCTGGGTACGGTCAAACCGGACTTGCGACCATCGGAATTGACGGCCGAACCGGCGATGACGGCCAGAATCGGATCGCCATCGGCCAGCGCCTGCGCATAATCTTTCAGCAGGAACATGCCGCCGCCTTCCGAACGGACGTAGCCGTCGCCGGAGGCATCGAAGACCCGGCAACGACCGCGCGGCGACAACATCGACGCCTTGGCGAAAACAAGAAAACCGTAGGGATGCAGGTGCAGACTGATACCACCTGTCAAAGCCAGTTTGGTTTCCCCGGAGAGAATCGCCCGGCACGCCTGATGAAAAGCAACCAGCGACGACGAGCAGGCGGTATCGATGGCCATACTCGGGCCGCGCAGATCGAAGACGTAGGAAATGCGGTTGGCAGCGATGCTGGCCGTGTTGCCAGTGGCCATCGCCGAATCGACCACCGCCAGATCGTCGGCCATGCGGAAAGAATAGTCGAGGCTGGCCAAGCCGATATAGACGCCGCAGTCGCTGCCGCGCAGAGACGATGGCACGATGCCGGCATTTTCGATCGCCTCCCAGCTCATTTCGAGGAGTAGACGCTGTTGCGGATCCATCAACGCCGCTTCGCGTGGCGAAATGCCGAAAAAACTGGCGTCAAAGGCGGATACGTCGCCTATCGTTCCGGCGGCAAAGGTGTAAGTCGTCCCGGGATGGCTTCTCTGTGGATGGAGAAAGCCGTCGAAAGCCCAGCGGTTGGCTGGTACTTCGGTGATCAAATCGCGGCCAGTGAGCAGATCCTGCCAGTATGATTCCGCACTGGTTCCAGGTAAGCGGAAGGAATACCCTGTGATGGCGACTCGAGTTGTCATGACCACTGGTCTTTCTGTTGGTTTGGCCGCGAATTGTGCCTGATCAAATGAAGATTCCGCTCTGCTGGCGGACGGTCCACTGTCGGCAAACCGTGCGCAATGATCCCGGCACGACTCGTTGCAAGTGCATCGCACTGTGAACAGCGATCAGCAATTCAAATTAGCGAAGAAGGGCATTGTTGGTTGACCGCCGGGGACTATTGCCGATCGATTGTCAGAAGGCGACCCGCGGATGCACGCTGGGCATTGCGCCATTAGTCCACTGAAAACATTTTGTTTTGCGAAAACCGACTTTCTTGGAGTGAGATGGCGGGAGGTTCGCAGATGATTCTTCCTGACTTCTTACTGACGATTGTGCCCTAAATCTCCTGGATAGTAAAAACGCAATCCATAAATAGACATCAGAGAGATAGGTGATGCGCGGCATGCGAGCGGTCCTGGGCAGATCGTTTGCTACAGACCCGGACAGATCATGTGTTCCCTACATCGCCCTGTTCTGTCATTGACCCGCTCACAGGCGAATTGTAGAATGCGCCTCTTCTCGGGGCGTAGCGCAGCCTGGTAGCGCATCTGCTTTGGGAGCAGAGGGTCGTGAGTTCGAATCCCACCGCCCCGACCAGTAGTTCAGGTAGCAACCGGCGATACCGGCATGTCAGTTACGGAAGTCAGATCCAGGCAGCAGCTTCTTTTTTGCGCCCGTAGCTCAACCGGATAGAGCACCGGCCTTCTAAGCCGGGGGTTGTGAGTTCGAGTCTCGCCGGGCGCACGGATAAATGGCGGTGTTAGCTCAGTTGGTAGAGCACTGGATTGTGATTCCAGTGGTCACGGGTTCGAATCCCGTACATCGCCCCAAAGGATTCGTGGCTCCGGAATTTCGGACACCCGGCCAAGTTCAGTCTTGCCCCATGGAACGGCTGCAAAAGCGGCCTCAACAGGAGCAAGCGCATGACGCGGCAGAACCACACGCCAGCGGCCTGTCGGACTCAAGGTCTGGCAAGCGATCAAATGTCGCACTGCAGAACGGCCGGGCTGGATTGGATCGATTTTCCGGCCATTTTTCTGGTTTCCCCCGCATGTCTGCCTACGGCAGGCGCCGTTTGGCCATGCGCTGCAGATTCCACGCCAAGCAGGGCGGCGTCCACTCGCCGGTCAGCTTCGTCAAGCCACGCCGCGAGAACTGACGAAAACCCAGCACCGATCTGGGGCAGGCACTTGATATCCCGATGCAGATAGCCCGGCCGATACGACTTGAACACGGCATGGGTGGCTTTCTCCGCGAGGGGTTGCCGCAGGCGCAGATTGCCCAACCGATGGCGGCGCAGGCAGCGATCCAATCCGGAGCGTGAAACCGCGGGGCAAAGAAGCTCGCGGGTAACCGCCGGCAACTCATCCCGAGGCCGCCGCTGCGACGATCCGCCTGCCAGTAGGACATCCGCGCGTCCGCCCGGCGCGCCGCGACGGACGATCCTGCTGCCCGGCATCGACTGGGTGTTGATTGCCGGCGGCAAGTTCCTCTACCAGAAAAACGAACGGCGCACGCTGCCGGGCTTCCGCATTACCCGTTATCCGCTGATCAACGCGCAGTACGAGACCTTCGCCGCCGCCGGCGGCTACGACGGCGCGCGCTGGTGGAACGGCCTCGAGCGGCTGGAATATGAACCTTCGCCCTGTCCGCAGGCCAACCGGCCGCGCACGACCGTCAGTTGATACGAAGCGGTGGCCTTCACGCGCTGGCTGAGCGCGCAGTGCGGTTACGCGGTGCGTCTGCCGACCGAGGAGGAATGGGAACGCGCCGCGCGCGGCGTCGACGGTCGCGCGTATCCGTGGGGGCACGCTTACGCCAGCGGGTACGCCAATGTGGACGAGACCGCACGTTACGCTGGCGAATCGGCCGGGCCGTGGTATCTCGGCGAGACGACGGCGGTCGGCGTCTATCGGCACGCCGCGTCGCCGGAAGGCGCGCTCGATCTGGCCGGCAACGTTTGGGAATGGTGCCTCAACAAATTCGATTGGCCGCAGGAGATCGGCAGCGACCGCAGTGGTGACAGACGCGTGCTGCGCGATGGCTCGTGGCTCGACCACCCGGACTTCGCGCGCGCAGTGCAGCGCTTCCGGTTCCACCCTGGCAACCGGAACGACAACAGGGGTTTCCGTCTGGTTTCGCCTGCCCACATTCCAGTGGCCGTAGGGTGGATAAGCGCAGCGCATCCACCAGCCAATGCTGAATGTTCCATAAATCACCATCTGTATGATAAATCTGTTTTTCTCCCCAACAAAATTCGTGGAATGATGCCTTGGATCGCTGGCGTGTCTTCCACGACAGATTATCGCCGCCGAATTGCGCGCAGTCGTTTACCCATGCGCGCCGAGCGAAGCGCGGGTCATTTTCTGTTCGAGCGGTGGAAAGATCCAGGGTACCGGTACTTGGCCCGCTGAACGGAGAGATTGACACGCATGTATGATCATCCGTGCGGATCGTGCTCGGCCAGAGTGGCATTTTGCAGGGCGATCAGGACATTTTTTGGTGGATGCGCTGCGCTTATCCACCCTACGCCTTCATCCCGCTCGCCGATTTAATCAGCGTTTCCCTAACGTTCGTGCGCGGCCGGTTGGCCTACGGACAAGACGAAGGCTCTGGATTTGGTCATTCGAGATCGTGCCAGCAGTCGCCCAGCGCCGAAGAATCGTTCGCTCTGCCTCGCTTGCGACCCTGCGCTGCATTGCGGTAACCGGCCGGTGACGTATCCCCAGGGGTGCGCAGCCCGAGCGGATGTCGTC
>ENA-UPTA01004976-UPTA01004976.1-activated-sludge-metagenome-genome-assembly--contig:-NODE-4976-length-12392-cov-40.581422_pt1 | contig 12392 bp, 14 predicted proteins | sample MGYA00238184_ERZ773361 | MGnify/ENA primary metagenome ERZ773361 (study PRJEB29100, sample SAMN05720205) | activated sludge metagenome | isolation source: anaerobic digester from wastewater...
AATTTTTAAATGCAGAGCCGTCTTTTATCACAGCCAGACTTTTTGTAAAACAGTTTTATTATCCATCAGCAGTTTCATGTAATCGCATTCCAGCCGGATCATGTCCCTGTCCCCGAGGCGCAGCCACTCGGCCAGCCAGGCGAATCGCAGCGCGACGATAAACTCCGGCAGATATGTCCAGCTCGTTTTGGAAATCATGCCTGATTTTTTTATCTTTCCGATGAACGTTCCGATCAGGTTGCCGGAAAGACAGTGCGGGTTTTCCATGCCGATGCAGCCGATGAGATTGGCAACGTCGTAGAGTTCGCTTTTCATCCCGCAGAATTCCCAGTCGATGACGCAACGGATACCGTCCGTTGACCAGATAATATTCAACGGATGATAGTCGCCGTGGCAAAAAGCCACCGGCAGTTCTTCATAAACGGGCAGAAAATCCTTTTCCAGAAAACCGACCACGCTGCCGATGTCGTTTTGGATGTCTTTGTTATAAAGATTGATTTCACGGACCAATTTGTAAATGTAATTCCTCAGGGAGAACACGCCGCGGGAGCCGGCAAGCGTCATCTTTTGCGATTTGCGACGCAGCGTGATAAGAAAGTCAGCCAGAGCAGTGCCGCGCCACGGCTCAAAAATATATTTTTCACGGTCCAGTGCCACGCCGGGAATAAAAGGTGAAAGTTGCCAGAAATTATTCTGGTGTTCGAGAAGATGATTGCCTTTCTCATCGGTTAGATAAGGATTGATTTGAGCGAGTTTCTTCGCGGCCAGCAACTCGAGAATTCCCGCAATCTGTTTTCTTCTTGCCACCGATTGCGATGCAATTTGTTCCAGGACGAAAAATCTTTTGTGTGCATCTTCCAGAACAACACGATATAAAGATCGTTCCAGACTCCCCTGAACAGGAATTTTACGATGTATTTTTTTCAGGGAAACCTGCCACAGGCCGGCTGCGGTTTTCAGTGTTTCTTTGCTGAAAAGGGATTTATCCTCTCCGGCAACAACGCGAGCCTTCGATGTTGTTGCGGCTGTAGACGGCTTTCTTGGCGCATGCTTTTCCAGCGCGGACAATTTTTTCCCCTTCGGTTGCCTTTTGATGCTTAATTCCAGACGCATCGCTGCACTTTTTTTCATCGTTGCGCCGGTGGCCAGCAATTCCAACGGTCGGCGGGAGCGGGTATATTTTGCCGCTTTTCCCTGATGATGAGCGGCCAGACGTTTTTCGATGTTATTGGTGATGCCTGTATACAGGCTTCCGTCGGAACAGCGCAGAATATAAACAAGCCAGGTTTTGCTGTTTTTCTTAACGTTGATATTCATGACGTATATTTTCTACAACAGCGAGAAGGACATTACCATAGAAATTTACAGGCGTATTTCCGAATATTCGCTTGTTTGTGAAGCTTAAAAGATAATCCTTGCTATTTATGAATAATACCTGTACAAGGCCTCACAGTGATCGCGATAGTTATTGACCTCCCTTCCTTTCTACTTCAGAAATTTCGGCAGGAAAATCCGGCTAATCGTAACCGAATCCAACTTTAGCGCCAGGTTTGCAGCCTGTTTGGGGCTTGTCATCATGGCGCACGGCGATGTGTTTTTAAACAACCGCGACGAATAGACCTGGGTTCAAATGTCACAAATACTGAAAAAGAAGGAAAAGAAAAAATGAGTTTTGAGAAGTTTGAGTTAGATGCGAGAATACTGGCCGGCGTGCAGGCGCAGGGCTATAAAGTGCCGACACCCATCCAGTTACAAACAATCCCGTCGATTATGGAAGGCCGCGATGTTATGGGCCTGGCCCAGACCGGAACGGGAAAAACAGCAGCGTTTGTGCTGCCGATTCTGCAACGGTTGATGCAGGGACCACGCGGTTGTGTCCGCGCGCTCATTATTGCGCCGACGCGCGAGTTAAGCGAGCAAACCCATACGGCCATTGGTCAACTGGGACGAAAAACGAAATTGCGCAGCGTATCCATTTACGGCGGCGTGAATATTAATGGTCAAATTAACAAGCTGCGTAACAATGTGGAAATCATCTCCGCCTGTCCCGGTCGCCTGCTGGATCACATCAACCGCGGCACCGTGGATTTATCCCGAATAGAAGTACTGGTCCTCGACGAGGCCGATCACATGTTTGATATGGGCTTTCTGCCCGATGTCCGAAAAATCGTGAAACATCTTCCCGCCAACCGTCAGACCTTGCTGTTTTCCGCGACCATGCCGGAAGACATCCGGTCGCTGGCCAACGATCTGTTGATCAATCCGGTAAATATTAAAATCGGTCACACCGCTCCGGTTGAAACCGTGACGCATAAATTTTACCCGGTACAAATGGACACCAAGACAGCATTGCTGAAAGACATTCTCGAGAAAACAGAGATGGATTCCGTTCTTGTTTTTACGCGGACGAAATCACGCGCCAAGAGTGTGGCCCTGCAATTGGACAGGTCGGGATACAAAGTGACGTCGCTGCACGGCAATCTGACACAGCAGAAACGTCAGCATGCCCTCGATGGTTTCCGCGACGGACGTTACGAAATCATGGTGGCAACCGATATCGCGGCCCGCGGCATTGATGTGACCAGAATCTCTCATGTGATCAATTATGATATGCCCTCAACCGCCGATGCCTATACGCATCGCATCGGCCGGACGGGACGCGCCGCCAAAACCGGCGATGCTTTTACCTTTGTAACAGGAGAGGACCGCGGACTTGCCCAATCTCTGGAAAGAGTGCTTGGCGGAAAGCTTCAATACCAAAACGTTGACGGATTAACGATGAGTATGCCCGTTGACGATAGAGTCTCCGCCAGCCGCAACAGCAGAGGAAGGAGCATGAAGCCTCATAACGACAGAAAGAAGTTTTCTCCCAAAGCGCGGGCCAACAGCAGACTGAATCGGCGTTCTTTCGATTCTTCCACCCGCAGTCAGTGGGCGCATTAAACGAATTGGAAAACACCATCGGGAGAGAACCTCTCCATAAATATGTTAAAGAGTTTCCTCCTGATGGCGAAGAACTGTGAAATTTAGTATTTTATCATCGGGCTTTCCCGCTGATTTCCCGTATGCGCACACGAATAATCAGAGTTTTTTTCATTACCTTTTCCGAAAAATCTCCGGCATCACTTCCATACTGACGCATAATGCATTCCAGCGCGGCTTTTTTGCCCTTCACGTCGTTTATGATTTCTGCCGTGCCTGAACCAATCACACTTTCGTATTTTGCACTCCATGCGCAGGGCTGTGCTGCATCAAGGATTTCATGAAGGATATCAAATTCGAATCCGACGCGATTATTTCTTTTCAGGATATCGATTTTTCTTCCTTCGGGTGCGGCATGAAAATAGAGGCAAAAGCCGTCATAGCCGAAGTTGAGGGGAATAATATAAGGTTGATCCTCGTCGGACATGGCCAGACGGCACACCCGACAACGACGGATGATCCCGTCAATATCTTTCCTGTCCTTTATTGCTCTTTCTTTTTTTCGCATTTTCAATCTGACCTGATCGGGGCCGATGATGATTTGTCCGGCAATTATTTGTAGCCGGTGGCTTTAAAAAACGTATAGCAGAAGAGGCCGTCCGGTTCGGCAGTGCGATATAAATCGCGGATACCCTGATCGAAAACGTTTTTCCCGATGATCCCCGCGTCGATTGCCTCTGCACGCACGCCCTCAATCATGGCGGTGAACGTTTTTTTGATGAATCCGTCCACTAGTTGCGGCTTGCCGGAATCCACATAAACCATGCGGGGAGATACGCAAACAGATCGGAAACCCGCCTGATTCAGCAACGGATGCAATGCTCTGCCGATGTTGGCGTTACCTCCGGCGCGCCGCTGCAGTTCCACCTGACTCTCAATGGCCTTGTGCGCTGCCGCGCTGTCCGGATAAAAATACGCCGAGCCGTGGTCTCCTTCAATAACGGTGACCGTACCGTTTTTCTTTAAGTACCTTTTAAGGATGATCAACGCTTCAACGGGCTGCGGCAGATGTTCAAGAACAAAACAGAGAAAGATGTGATCAAACGATTGCGATGCAAAGGATAAATTAAAAATATCGGCCTGTTCGAAATGAACATTTTGAATGCCGGCCGCTTCGGTTTTTCTTCTGGCTTCATCAATGGAGGCCGCGGAAATGTCGATCGAAGTGATCAACGCGCCGGGACTGTTTTTCGCCAGGGTGATGGTCTGTGCGCCGACGCCGCAACCGGCTTCCAATACCTTACTGCCCGGCGTATAAGCGGTGTCGACATGCAGCAATTCCACCAGAGTGGAGGCCTGATCCTGAAGCCTTATGTTTTCGACCGGATCATAACCGTGAATATATGATTTTTTCATGCTATCTTTTATGGGACAAAAAGATGTTCCGTTATCCCCGCCTGGTTCATCATCGTTTCACAGTCGATCGGCGCTAAATGTATCACAGGCACTTATATTGCCTTGTTCGAAGCCGCGTTTAAACCAGGTGACTCGCTGCGCGGAACTGCCGTGCGTAAAGCCGTCCGGCACTACGTAACCCTGCGTCTGTTTCTGGATGCGGTCATCCCCGACGGCGCTTGCGGCATTCAACCCTTCCTCAATATCGCCGGCTTCCAGAATATTTCTTTTCTTGTCGGCCTGATGCGCCCACATGCCCGCGAGGCAATCCGCCTGCAACTCCAGCTTAACGTTTAATTTATTCGCTTCGGATTTGCTTGTGCGCGACTGGAGCTCATGCACTTTCTGGATAATGCCCAACTGGGTCTGAACATGATGGCCTATTTCATGGGCGATGACGTACGCCTGGGCGAAATCACCGGATGCGCCGAAACGTGAATGCAGCTCTTCGAAAAATGCCAGGTCGAGGTAAACCTTGTGATCGGCCGGACAATAAAAAGGTCCTGTGGCCGATCCGGCCATGCCGCATGCGGATTCAACGGCCTCGGAAAACAATACAAGTTTCGGTTCTTCATAGGTGCGTCCCGCCTGCTGAAAAACATCGTTCCAGACATCCTCCGTTTCCGCCAGCACCACCGCGACAAAATTGCGCGCATCATCATTGGCGGCTGTGGTGGCGCTTTGTTCGACAGACATTGAAGAGGACTGCGTGTTCTGTTGCACGACCTGCAATATTGAACCCGGGTCAACGCCCATGAACATACTGATGACCACGATGGCCACCAGGCCCAGCCCGCCGATGCCGCCGACTTTTGCGCCGCGGGAAATCGACATCCCTCTGCGGTCCTCCACGTTGTTGCTTTGTCTTTCACCCCTCCAGCGCATTGTTCTCTCCTTTTTCGGGTTACATCGGGAATAATAATTTGAATACGGCCCGGACGGCCGGAATCGACCAATATGTTTCAGTTATCAGTATAGAAACAAGGTTTTCGACTGTCAACGATAATTCATTTTCTTTGATTTCATTGGAGAAAATAATCATCCATCAACCCGATGCAGACATGTTTATGCTTTGGGAAATGTGTCCGGAAGTGTTCCGGGAGGTCTTGCGCGTGCAGACCGCGGGAATCCGACTGCGATCTGCACGCAGCCTTTGTTCTAATGCAGTCTTTCTTCGGACAAAAACAAATGATCTGTTTCGATTTCCACCAGCGCTTCAAAAAGCTGTCGGATCCGCGGGTGATCCGCTTCGGCGGCTGACTTTTTGTAGAATTCGATTGCCCGTGTTTCCCTCGCGTGGGACTCTTTCAGATTTTCAACATTTTCCATGTGGCAGGTCTCGCTTCCCGGAGGAAGGGTGTCCAGTTTGAGAATCTTTCTCCAGATGGAGGCATGCTCCGCTTCAATTTTGCCCAGCGCCTTGAACAAAATCTTTCCTTCGGGATCATCCGTTTTGCCTGCGGCGCATGAATAAAATGTCGCGTTGCTGATTTCCACCTTGAGCGCGTGTTCGGCATTGACCCGGTCCTTTGCGCTTAAAGGCACATCAAAGTTCACGACCGCCTCTTTTGCCTCCACAATATATTCCATGTGTGCTCCGCAAAACGGACAGTTTGCCGGAGGATTAGCACCGATATACGCGTCGCCGCATATTGTGCATCGGTATAATTTAACCATGTGTTCTCCTTTTAAAATAATGATTCAGCGTTAACTTATGCTTTCCACAAGCCGTGAAGATTACAGTATTCGCGCGCTGTAATGCTGGTTGCTTCGATGGGGAAAACCGCCTCGGGCGCCTGGCCGGGCGCTAAATACTGGCGGTAAATTTTTCCGTCTGCGATAACTTCAATCCATTCAATGTAGTGCTTTTCTTCCATGGGATGCGCCACGCTGCCAACGGTCACCTTGAAACCGCCGGCCACTTTTTCCACCACGGGGACATGTTTTTCCTTGGCTGCATCCGTCGTGTTTTCCGTCATGAGTTTCATGGGCTGATCGCAACACACCAGCTTTCCCACACCCGCGTGAAGTATTTCTACGATATTGCCGCATACATTACATTTGTAAACTTCGTTTCTGTTGGCCATGATAAACCTCCTTATTTTATTATGATTAATCTACTTTCTTAAACATCTTTCCCTTGGCGCCGCAGACCGGACAGGTTTCCGGCGCTTCGTTTTCCACGGTATAACCGCAGACCGGACAAACATAATAGCTGTATGTTTCCTGTGAACCGTCCAGATGATCCAGCGCTTTCTGATAGAGGGCGGCGTGAATTTTTTCCACTTCGTTGGCAAAGTTAAAAGACCGCTCCGCTTCTTTATGACTTTCGGCTTTGGCCGCTTCAATCATGGCCGGATACATGCTTTTGAATTCGTGGGTTTCTCCGGCAATGGCTTCCTGAAGATTTTCTTTTGTGGAACGGATGCCTTTCATCGCCCTCAAATGGGCGTGGGCGTGTACGGTCTCCGCTTCCGCTGCCGCCCGGAATAATTTTGCCGCCTGGGCAAATCCTTCCTGATCGGCCTTGGCTGCAAACGCCAGATATTTCCGATTGGCCTGTGATTCTCCTGCGAAAGCTTCCTTTAATGCTTCTTCTGTTTTGGACATTTTCATATGCTCCTTCGTTTTATTTTTTTATGAATCAATTAAAAATTTGTCGGTAAAGGCATCACACTCCGAATTCAGCGACGTCTGTATGGCTGCCGCTGAATCCGGGGAATGATCAATTTACGCCAGGTCAAAACGGTCCAGATTCATGACCTTGTTCCAGGCCGCCACAAAGTCGTCCAGGAACTTCTCCTGCGAATCTTTACAGGCATAGACCTCCGCCACGGCCCGAAGCTGTGAGTTCGATCCGAAAATCAGATCAACGCGGGTGCCGGTCCATTTGAGCTCGCCGGTCTTGCGGTCGCGCCCTTCAAATACATCCGCATCTTTCGACACCTTCCACTCCGTGCCCATGTCGAGTAAATTCACGAAGAAATCGTTGGTGAGCGTTCCCGGACGCGAGGTGAAAACTCCATGCGGAGAACCGCCGAAATTGGCGCCCAGCAAACGCAGACCGCCGATCAGCACGGTCATTTCCGGCGCCGTTAGCGTGAGAAGCTGAGCCTTGTCCACCAGCATCTCTTCGGGCAATACGGTGTATTTGGCCTTCTGATAGTTGCGGAATCCGTCGGCTTTTGGTTCCAGCACGCCAAACGAAGCTACATCGGTCTGCTTCTGTGAAGCGTCCATGCGACCCGGTGTGAAAGGAACCGTAATTTTGTAACCGGCATTCTTCGCCGCCTGCTCGACACCGGCGCAGCCGGCCAGAACGATCAGATCGGCAAGCGATACCTTCTTGTCGCCTTTCTGGTCTTTGTTGAACGCTTTCTGGATGCGCTCCAGCGTTTTGAGCACGCCGGCCAGACGTTCCGGTTCATTCACCTCCCAATTCTTCTGCGGAGCCAGGCGGATGCGGGCGCCGTTGGCGCCGCCGCGCATGTCGGAGCCGCGGAACGTGGAGGCTGACGCCCAGGCCGTCGAAACAAGTTCCGATATGGACAAACCTGAAGCTAAAATCTTGCTTTTCAAGGAATTGGCATCCGTTTTGTTAATCAGCTTATGATTGACGGCGGGAATGGGGTCCTGCCATATCAGCACTTCTTTGGGCACTTCCTGGCCGAGATAGCGCGAACGCGGGCCCATGTCACGATGGGTCAGCTTGAACCAGGCGCGGGCAAAGGCGTCGGCAAATTCTTTCGGATTGGCCAGGTAGCGCCGCGCAATCGGCCCATAAATCGGGTCGAAACGCAGCGAGAGATCCGCCGTGGTCATCATCGGGCGGCGCTTCTTGGACGGGTCATGAGCGTCTGCGACCATGTCTTCGTCTTCGACGTTCTTGGCCAGCCACTGATTGGCGCCGGCCGGGCTCTTGACCAGTTCCCACTCGTATTTGAACAGCACTTTCAGATAGCCCATATCCCAGGTCGTCGGATTCGGTTTCCATGCCCCTTCAAGACCGCTGGAGATCGTATCGCCGCCCTTGCCGCTTTTATAACTGCTTCCCCAGCCAAGACCCTGCGCTTCAAGGGGAGCCGCTTCCGGTTCTGGTCCCACATGGGTCGCAGGACCGGCGCCGTGGCACTTGCCGAAGGTATGGCCGCCGGCAACCAGCGCGACGGTTTCTTCATCGTTCATAGCCATGCGCGCAAAGGTTTCGCGCACGTCACGGCCGGAGGCGATCGGATCGGGATTGCCGTCCGGGCCTTCGGGGTTCACATAGATCAGCCCCATCTGCACGGCCGCCAGAGGATTTTCAAGATCGCGCTCGCCCGAATATCGGCTCTTGGGCTTGTCGCTGGTCGCCAGCCATTCCTCTTCGCTGCCCCAGTAGATGTCTTCTTCAGGCTCCCAGACGTCCACGCGTCCGCCGGCAAAGCCGAAGGTTTTAAATCCCATCGATTCCAGGGCGCAGTTGCCGGCCAGAATCATCAGATCGGCCCAGGAGATTTTTTTGCCGTATTTCTGCTTGATCGGCCACAGAAGCCTTCGCGCCTTGTCGAGGTTCACGTTATCGGGCCAGGAATTTAGCGGGGCCAGTCGCTGATTGCCTGTTCCCGCGCCGCCGCGGCCGTCACCCATGCGGTAGGTTCCGGCGCTGTGCCAGGCCATCCGGATGAAGAGTCCGCCGTAATGACCCCAGTCGGCCGGCCACCAATCCTGCGAGTCGGTCATAAGCGTGTAGAGGTCTTTCTTGACGGCCTTGAGGTCGAGTTTTTTAAATTCCCTGGCGTAGTCAAACGCTTCGCCCATCGGATTGCTTTTATATGTGTGCTGATGAAGAATTCTGAGGTTTAATTGATTTGGCCACCAGTCCCGGTTCGATTTGCCGCTGCCGGAAATGGATTTTTTCATTCCGCCCGTCACCAGGCATTTGCTTTCTTCGGTCATCTGATTTCCTCCTTTCTTTGAATGATTTGTTCAAAAACCTTATCCCTTTTGCCTTGTTGTTTTCTCCGCAATCTGGAATGATTCTGAATAATATTAAAAACCGATCATCGTGCTTCTTTCATCATTTGTTGAATGTGCCGCGTGACTGCGCAATAAGAAAATTCAGCCGGGCCGCTTCAGGCAATCCCGGCAATACCCGTGAAATTCCAGCCGGGTGTCCGTCACGACAAAGCCCGATTTCCGGGCAATGTCCCTGGGTTCCAGCGATGCAGGGATGTAGTAGTCTAAAATCTTTCCACACCGGTTGCAGATGAGATTCACATGGTCGGAGATATCCACATCGTAGCGGTTCTCCATCCTGTCGAATTCCAGTTGTCGAATTAGGCCGTTTTCAGAAAACTCTTTCAGCGTAGCATAAACCGTGGATAAGCTTACACGACGGGCTTTCTTGCGCGCTTCTTCATAAATCAACGTCGCGCCGGGATGAGCCTCGCGATTTTCCACCAGCGCATCAATAATTGCCAGGCGCTGCGGGGTTATCTTGAGCCCTTTTTCCTTTAATTGACCGATTAAATTATCTTTGTTCATCATATCTATTCTGGAATCGTTCCAATTTAAGTGCAAGATACAATCCTATATATAATTTGTCAAGGCATATTTTTTCAGTGATTAACCGACGGGATTGACAAACGAACTTATCAATTATATGAAACAACCAATACATTTGAGAGATTTTATATGCCGGTTTATTTACAAGTAATGCTTCTTGCGGCGGTCTTTATCGCCATTGTGATCATTTTTCTTTACATCGGCGGCCTGGCTGTGCGGCGGGCCAGTTTTCAGATTATCGCCGAAATGGAAGAAGCCAGAGCCTTCAAAGAGGGAAGGGCGATAAAAATCCAGGACGAGCGGAAAAACTTCTTCCGCGTGGGGATCCAAAATATCCGCCCCCGGGCGCTGAGCCTGCTCATTGCCGACGGCCTGGTGATCAAAACCAATAACGGAAAATATTATCTGGACAAAGAAAAACTCGCCCGGGCAAAAGAGCAATTAAGTTCTAAAAACACAGTGAACAATAGTTGACAACTATTCTAAAAATTGATTATAGAAGTTGTCAACAAGCTGTATACTATCATTGCGCACGCTTAATCATAAGCATAATGTTCTCATTGGCATTTTTGACGACAAACTTAACGTCTTTGTGCGCAGACTGCCAGACTCGGAATACCTCGTCGGCAAAGGCTTGCCCAATAGTCTTAATGTCATTAAAATCGAGTTCAATAGTCTTGAATTTTTCCAGACCAGCCAGAATTCTCCGTGCCTGCGATCTTGAGACATAATCCACGTTCTGATGATACAATTTAACGTTCACTGCCGTTTTGCTGAATTGGAAGGAATCATCCGTATACTTATTGAAAAGATCAGCCAGTTTCTTTTTAGATTTTAAATCCAGCATAAAATCAATCTTTGTTCCTTTAACGGATTGGACATCTTTTATATAAATGTCCTGCCCAATATTGTCAAAAACGAGCTTCTTCTCAAAACTCTTAATGACCAAGCGATCAGCGATTTTTGACGTAAAGAATATGCCTTCGCCGCTATGAGCATCAGGCGCGGTAGTTTCTTTTCCTTTGAGTAGGTCCTGAATGGCTTCAATTGTTGTGTGCAGACGCTTTATTTTCACAATATTGTTAAATATGCCGACGCCGCGATCGAACACCGTAAACCGGATATCTGTCTCGGTTTTCATAATGATAACGTCAATCTTGTCCGATAACGAATGTTCAATAGCGTTGTTGAGCATTTCCGTAAAAGCATAATCGACAATACCGGAAACGTTCTTTGAAATGCCGAGGAAGATTGCGCTTTCTTCCTTGATTTGACGCAACACTTTATCTTCGGCCAAATCCTTGTTGAGCATGATCCGGTGAACCCTTAAAGGTTTCTCAATGCTTGAACCTTTTTTCGAAGGCGTAATATAGTGGGCCTGATTTGCTTTTCCCATCAAAACAACAGCACCTTCATCAGCAAGTTTTTTCAGAAACCTCTGCGCGTAAGCCCGCGAAAGTCCTGTTTGGCCTACGACATCGGCGGTAGTTACCTGCCCCTGTTTCTTTATTGTGTTGAGTATGAGAGTTCTCAGGTCCATGTATCCTCTCCTTAATTGTTGTTGACAACTATATTGTAAACTAAATTTAAAAGTTGTCAACAAGTTGTATACAAATTAATAATTAAAAAGTTTAACTGTTTAAGTGTTGGATGAACTGGAAATAATATCTGGACAAAGAAAAACTCGCCCAGGCCAAAGCTCAATTAGGTTCTAAAAATACAAAATGACTGCCCGTAGGGCGCAGTCCGCGAATTCGCTGTTTCAGTTGAATCTTTATGTAAATTAGGATGCTTTCTTTAACCGTTCCGCCACAAATACTTTAATGATAGACTGCCGTGGCACACCAAGACGTTTTGCCTCTTTGTCCAGCTTGTGAATCATCCATTGCGGAAAATCAACATTAACTCTCTTTTGTTCCTGTTCCGGCCTGTGTCTTTTGGAGACGTCAAGATATTTAGTAATATCTTCGCCTTTATCAAATTTTTTATCGAAATCCTTAGCCTTCATATATATCAATCTCCTCTTGTCTTGAACGGCGAACCGAAATGATTCTGATTCGTTCGCCCCGATAAGTTATAATACCCGACCAATGTTTATCTCCAATTTTGCCGATGACGAGAAATCTTGCCTCATCAACCATTTTGGCAGGAATTAAAATATAATCGGGATCATTCCACAAAGCCTGCGCCGTGCGAAAGTCTATGCCATGCTTCTTTTTATTGTTTTCGCTTTTTTCAGAATCAAACTCAAATTCCATGGTATAGATATTATACCTTTTGTCTGCCAATAGCAACTATTTATTTTGGGGGTTGTTTGAAGAAAAGATTGGTCATCAAAACGAATAACGGGAAATATTATCTGGACAAAGAAAAACTCGCCCAGACCAAAGCTCAATTAGCTTCCAAAAAATAAATGGGTCTTCCGACTTTGTTGTGCATAAATCAGACTACTTTTTGTTCCTGAATGA
>ENA-UPTA01004977-UPTA01004977.1-activated-sludge-metagenome-genome-assembly--contig:-NODE-4977-length-12389-cov-6.591617_pt1 | contig 12389 bp, 10 predicted proteins | sample MGYA00238184_ERZ773361 | MGnify/ENA primary metagenome ERZ773361 (study PRJEB29100, sample SAMN05720205) | activated sludge metagenome | isolation source: anaerobic digester from wastewater...
CGTCCGCGCTGATCGTCTGCCCGGACGCCGCTCCGCCGTTGCCCCATCCTGTCCCCGCACTCTTGCTGATCGTGTTCCCGGCCGCCGTCACGCCCACCAGATCCACCCATATCACATCAACACTGGTGTCCACCTGGGGCGTGGCAGTCACGCTGTTGGACACCGCCGAATCACCATATCCGTTGGCCGCGATCACCCGGAACTGATATTCTATCCCGTTCGTTAACCCGCTCACCACAGCCCCTGCCGCCGCGTCATCGGTATAAATATTCTCATACAAACCACTGCTCACAGTACCGTACTGCACCTCGTATCCGGTTATGGACGACCCATTATCAAACGGCGCGCTCCAGCTTAACGTCACTTCTCCGTCCCCGGCTACGGCCGTTAAATCGTCCACCGCGTTAGGCGGACCGAACGTAACCCCGTTCATCTTCACGTCAGCCACCGTCCCGCCAGCCGTGTAAATCGCCGCGTCCGCCATCAATGTCCCGCTGCTAGCCACACCGCTTGTATAAAACACAACCCCGTTCTTCTTATATTCAACCGTGCTTCCTGTCCGTTCCACCCGAAACCGGTCCCCGCTCTGATACGCCCCAAACGATCCTCTGTTCGCCCCATTCTCAAACACATAGGCCAATCCGTTATAAAGGTAAACCGCGTAATCAATGCTCGTGTAATGCGCATCCATATTGCTGTCGGATAACCCGCATATCCGGTATGTGTCCGTTTCCACCGCACCAAATTCCACCCACCCGTCCGCGCTGATCGTCTGCCCGGACGCCGCTCCGCCGTTGCCCCATCCTGTCCCTGCACTCTTGCTGATCGTGTTCCCGGCCGCCGTCACGCCCACAAGGTCCACCCACGTCACGGCAACTTCTTGTGCATATATTTCTACAGGAGAAAAAAATGAGATTATAATATTTATTATTAGAAATATAAAAAAGAATGAAAGTGAGGGTTGAAAAACTTTTTTGAATTTTATTTCTTGACAAATAAATAAAGGCGGGTAAAATTTTTTCATGATTTTTAAATTATCGGTGGTGTGAGGTTAAAATTAAATTTATATAAATCAACCTTCTGCGCCGGGCAGACAGAAGACCTCTTTATGTAAAGATTGTTAGGCGGGTCAGCATAACGCATAAAAATTTCCGAACAATCATTCCACTTGATATTCAGGCGCGAACACAGAAGCACGCAAATATTTGAATAAAATTCGAAACACTTCCAAAATTATAATTTTGAATTCTTAAAAAGGGTATATTGCAGAGTCTTTTCATAACTCCTTTGGGGAAATTGGGGAACTACAATTTTTATAGTAGTCTTCCTTCTTCCCTTTGTCAAGCGGGAAAAACAATTCACGGCTTAAAAACATGTTCCCCCATAAAACCCTTGCTTAAAGGCGGCGGGGGATTTATCATACAACCGGCGGTCGCTTATTCGGCAAGCTCGCGGCAGGAGGCGCCCGCCGGAACGTTAGAATGAAAATAAGCTCAACATGAAAGTCGCCATATTTAACCCGTCATTCGGGAAAAATTTTGTCCGCGTGGCCCGCTGGGCCGCCAAGTCCCGGGGCCGCGTCCAGCGCCATCCGGAATATCTGCTCATCGCCGCCCAAGTCCTTCTCGACGACGGCCATGACGTGCGGTTCATTGAGGCCGCAGCCCGCAATTTCACTCCGGAGGAATCTTATGACATCCTCCGGCAGTTCAAGCCGGACCTTCTGGTGATTCACGCCACGACGCCGTCCATCTACAACGATATCGAACAGGCCCGCGCCGTTAAGGAACAGACCGGATGCCGCGTGGCGTTTGTCGGCCAGCACGTCACCGCCGAGCCGGACAACACTTTTGAAATCAGCGCCGGCGCGGTGGACTATATTTTCAGAGGCGAATACGATGCGACGCTGCGTGACCTGGCCGCCGGAACACCGGCCGCCGGTATCGCAGGGCTGACCTGGCAGCAGTCCGGGCGGGTCATCCATAATCCAGACCGGCGGCCCCTGGACGTCAACGGCCTCCCTTTCCCGGCCTGGCAGCTCATCGAACCCGAATGGTATCCGGACGCCGGGAAAAAATTCCCGTTCCTCACGCTCATAAGCGGCCGGGGCTGCAACAACGCCTGCACCTTCTGCCGCGACCCGCAGCTCATGTACGGCTACCGCCTGCGCATGCGCTCCGCGGAAAAAGTCGTGGACGAAATGGAATATGACCTGTCCGTCCACCCGCAGATCCGGGAAATCATGTTTGAGACCGATACCTTCGCCGCCAGCCGCGAGCACGCCGAAGCGGTCTGCCGGGAAATCCTCCGGCGGGGCCTGAATAAAAAAATTTCCTGGTCCTGCAACATGCGCATCAACACGCCGCTGGACCTCCTGCCGCTCATAAAATCCGCGGGCTGCCGCATGCTGATGGTGGGATTTGAATTCGGATATGACGAGGCATTCCGCGCGGTCAGGAAAGGCGGGGTGAATGTGGCCATGGCCCGGCAGTTCGCCCGGCGGGCCCATGAGCTGGGCTTTATTATCCACGGTTGTTTTATGATCGGCGCGCCCGGCGAAACCCGCGCCTCCGCCCAGGAAACCATAGACATGGCCAAGTCCCTGCCCCTGGACACGGTCCAGATCACCGGCATCGCGACCTACCCGGGCACCGCCATGTATCAATGGGCCAAAGAAAACGGCTACCTGATCGCCAAAGACTGGCGCGAATGGCTGACCGCGGAAAACGAACAGCGCACCCTGTTGTCTTATCCCCAGCTGTCCAACCAGGACATGGACGCGTTTATCGACAAAGGGCTAAAACAGTTTTACCTCCGCCCCGGCCAGATATGGCGGATGCTCATCTCCATCCGCAGCGCCGGAGACCTGTTGCGGAAGCTTTACGGGTTCGGGGCCTTTCTCAACTACTTCCTGAACAAAATCCGCTCCCGCCCGTCCGGCGCCCGGTAGATCCCGCCGGCCAAATCCGCAATATTTATTTGACAGCGCCTGGCCTATCTGTTAAATTTAAGCAAGTTCAAATTTTTCTATCATTATTTCAGGAGGGTTTATCATGCCACATGTTGTCTGTGAACCGTGTATCAAATGCAAATACACGCAATGCGTCGCTGTCTGCCCGGTGGAGAGTTTTAGGGAGGATGAAGAGATGGTCGTGATTGATCCGGACGTCTGCATCGACTGCGGCGCCTGCATGCCGGAATGCCCGGTGCAGGCCATTTATCCCGCAGAAGAGGTGCCGGAAAAGTGGCAACGTTTTATTCAGCTCAACGCTGATAAAGCACCCGGCCTGCCGCCCATTAACGAGCACAAAACGCCTCTCGCCGAACAGTAAACTGCCTCCGGCCAAGAGCTTTATCCCCCGCTTCCCTTCAAAAAGGAACGGGGGATTTTTTTCAGCGCGGCTTTCCGCCGTTAAAAACCCATTCGTAATTAAAATTCTTAAGCGGCCGGTATTGGTCCTCGCGCACCACCTGGCCTGTCTTTTTGTCAATAACAACAAGATAGCGCCAGAAATGGTCATCAAAGGCGACCGGATAAAAGGACACAAAAAAATAGTCCGGATACGGCTCCACCAGACGGTCGCTTAAAATGCTGGCTTTATTAATGTGAAACCGCTTCGGGCTCTGGGAGTTCAAAAGCGCGTGGCGGGCAATCACGCCGGCTTCCTTTTCATCAACGCCGTCCGTTCTGTTCAATCCCGCGTAGTCCTTATTCACTCTGGCGGCTACGGAACACCCCGCTAAAAACACGGCGGCCGCGATCAGCCAGGACACTTTTTTAAAAGACCTCATGGACAAATTCCTTTCTTACCGGGTTCAACCGCCTTATGCCGCGCAACTGTTTTTTCATTCTACACGTTTAGCCGGGGCATGTCCAAATGTCTCGACAAAAAAACCGGCTGCCCTAAAAAAACCGTCCTGGGAAGGGCCGCCGGATCATACCTATTGAAAAAAATCTACCGATGACTGAGCTGCTTGCGGGCGCGGGCTTTATCAACACGCTGGATAATCGTCTCCACCAATCGGGCGATCCGGCCGTTTTCTTTTTCCGCGATGTCCTTGAGGGCGGCCAGAATATCCTCATCGCCGGCGGCATTTAAAGTCAGGCTAAACAAGGATTCCCGGGCGGTCAACCCGCTGACCCATTCGTCATATTCCCGGGTGCCGGCTGTCGGGTGCTCCTGGGCTAAAAGCTGCAGCCTCTCTTTGTAATCATCATCCATGGCCTGAAAATGCTTCAGCGCCTTGGCGATTTTGCGGATATACTGCTTGTCACCGGTCGCGAAAAAACTCGCCCAAAGCACGTCTAACGTGTGCCAGTGCTCCGCCTCCAGATCCGGATACGGGTAACTCTGCATGGCGTCATATTCATCCAAGTCGGACGGGGCAAGGCCAAAGACGTCGGCAATAAGCTTCAGGGCTTCCCTCCTGTTTTGGGTGGCGCCGTAGGCGATCGCTTCCGTGCCGAAAGCGGCCTGGACTCCGCGGCTCTCCAAAGCCAGGCGCCTGGCGAAGGGAAACACTTCCTCCGGGGAGTTATGCAGGATATGAACATAAAAGGCCATTAAGACCGCCCGGGCGTGGGGCCGGGAACTCTCCTCGGCCAGGCGTTCAAAGCGGCTGAGGTCAATCCGAAAAAAGAAATCCAGCGCTCCTTTCGGATCTGGATTATTATGGTAATTCTGAATGTAGTGGCTTAACGAGGGGTCAAACGGAAACAGCTGAAATTGTTCCGCGGCAGCCGGTGCCGCTTGAAGGGACACCCACGCAATCATAAAACAGCATATACGGATGACTTTGTTTTTCATGCCGGGGAGCTCATCGTCACATCATGATACCTGACCGCCAGAAATATATTTACGGTATCTCTATTATAAGCCTCATCCGGCTGATGGGCAATAAATTTATATTGAAGCCCCCGGCTCCATGGAGCCGGATAATCTTTAAAATCAATACGCCGAATCCAGGACCGCGGCCTTCTCGACCAGCCGGATAAATTCCTGCCGGTACCCCCAGGCGTCCGCTTCTAACGAGGCTTTAGCGCGCTGAAGCACATCCAGATAAGAGGACTGCCCTTTAAAAGCCGAATCCCTCAGCAGCAGACCAAACTCGACCACAGCGGCCCCGAAACGGAAATTATCCGACACCTCTTCCGGCTCCCCGGCCTGTGAGGCCGGCACCGCCCGGGTGATCAGCCGGCTTGTGTCGTGCTGAAGCTCTTTATACCGCAATTTAACCGTCATCAGGTCTCCGCTGTCCCCGACAACGGTTTCCATGTATTGCAGGGGATCGGTTTTGCGGTGATCTTCCGAAGAGCCGGCCGGGACGATTTCATAAAACGCGGTCACGGTGTGGCCCGCGCCCAGTTCCCCGGCGTCCTTGGTGTCGTCATTAAAATCCTCCTTGGCCAGCGCGCGGTTCTCATATCCGATCAGGCGGTACGCCTGAACCGTCGAAGGATTGAACTCCACCTGGATTTTCACGTCTTTGGCAACGGGAAAAAGCATGGAGCCCAGTTCCGAAACCAGCACCTTCCGGGCCTCCTGAAGCGTGTCGATGTAATAATAATTGCCGTTGCCTTTATCGGCGAGCTTCTCCATTTTGGAATCCTTGTAATTCCCGGTGCCGAAGCCCAGCACGGTCAGGAATATCCCTTCCCCGCGTTTTTCTTCAATGAGCCGGGTCAGGTCGCCGTCGCTGCTGATACCCACGTTAAAATCGCCGTCCGTCGCCAGGATCACCCGGTTATTGCCCTGGGGAATAAAGTTCTGCCGGGCAATACGGTAGGCCAGCTGAATGCCCTGTTCCCCGGCCGTGGACCCGCCGGCTTCCAGGCGGTCAATCGCCCGCAGGATCCGTTCTTTCTCATACCCCGGGGTGGAATCCAGCATTAGCCCGGCCTGGCCCGCGTACGTCACGATAGAAATCCGTTCCTCCGGCCGCAGGCGCCCCACCATCACGGCCAAGGCGGACTTTAAAAGCGGAAGTTTTTCCGGCCTGTTCATCGACCCGGAAACATCAATCAGGAACACCAGATTGCTCGCCGGCATCTCCTCTCCCGACAGTTCCTTGGCCTTCATCCCGATCAGCGCCAGGTGATGCGCGGGGTTCCAGGGGCAGGCCGCGGTTTCCGTGACGAGGGAAAACGGTTCGTCCCCGTCCGGCTGCGGGTAATCATAGACGAAATAGTTTACCATCTCTTCGATGCGCACCGCGTCTTTCGGCGGCATCTGCCCGGCGTTCAGGTAACGGCGCACGTTCGCGTAAGAAGCGGTATCCACGTCAATGGAAAACGTGGAAAGAGGGTTGTCCAGCACCGACAGAAACTCGTTTTCATACACACGGTCATACTCCTCGGTGTTCTCCTCCTTAATCCTGCCGTAATAAGGATAAGCCTCGTCCCTGTCCTTGGGCGGCTCAACAATCATAAAACCCGGACGCATGGGCACCAGCCCCTTGTCCGTATAGTTATAAATCTCACCAGCCCGCCCGTTTGCCGTGTCCCCCCGTATGGCGGGCGTCAAGGACATGGACGCCGCCGGGGAAGCCATCATGACTTTAGCCGCGGGCAAAGACCGCACGCGGGATTCATCGGCCGCATAATGACCGGTGAGCGCGCCCGTTTCCATGGGCCTGTCGCCGAGCCGGCTATCGGCTTTCCCCTCCAACCTCTCCAAGGCCCAGGACTCTGTTTTATGGGCAGATTCCCCGTAAAAAACCGGAAGAGACTCCTGTTCACGCAACTCCCTGTCTTTCCTCACCGGGACCTCATTCTGCTTCATGATCCCCAGAGGAGTTTCCTCCTTCGGAGGCTGGCCTTTAAATAAAAACCCCTCGCCAGACACCTCTCCTCCCAAAACAGGGCCGGACACGGCCTCCATCACCGCTTTCCGCTTTTCACCCGGCTCAAGAGGTCCTGCGGCTAACCGGTTCTGGCTGGATGGGACTTCCGATGGGGGCACGGCCAAATTCGCCTTTTCCCGCAGGGCAGAGCCTTCCTCCATTCTCCCGCGCGCGGCATTCATGGGCGGCATCGCAACCTGAGGGACACTCTCCTCCTGGGCGTCCCGCAGAGCCGTCTGCACGTTCCGCTTCATGTACACCCGCAAGGAAACCGTAAAAACCAGCATGCAAATAATCAGCGTGCTCATCGCGCTGTAAGGGAAATAATGTTCAAATCTGCGCATACCTTGCCCCTCCCGGCTTCTGACAGCCTTGATCTGGTTGATAATGTTCTGTTCTTGATCAGGAGAGAGAGGTTCGGAATTTAAATTTTTGAGCGAAGAGGAAATCTTACGGATATCCCTGTAAAAACGCTGGCATTCTTCGCAGGCCACCAGGTGGTCCTCAACGGCCTGCCGTTCGGTTTCCGGTAATTCCTCATCGATATATGCGGAAATCAGTATGCGCATGTTTTCATGATCAGTCATTTTGCCCCTCCATTAATATGGATGGTAAATCTTGTCGCAGCCGCACCCTCGCCCGGTAAATAAGTATCTTCACATTTTCCAGCGAGCAGCCCATAATCGCGGCGATATCGTCATATTTAAAATTATGATATTCCCGGAGGATCAGGGCCTCTTTCTGGTCGTCCGGCAATTTTTCAACCGCCTCCTGCAGCACAACCGCGGTTTCCCGGCCTATCAAATGCTCTGGAGGCAGCGGGCTGGAATCGGGCACGGGAATTTCTTCATAACCGTCACTCTGACCATGGGACACCCAGAGCGATGAAAACCGGTTACGGACGCGGGCCCGGGAAATGCTGGTGTTGCGGGCGACGGTGAAAAGCCAGGTCGAAAATCTGGCCTGGGGCTTGTAGCTGTGCTTATGGGTATATAATTTCATAAAGACTTCCGCCACAACATCCTCCGCATCCGCCCGGTTACGCAGCAGGCGCATGACAAAATTAAACACCGGTGTCTTATACTTTCGAAAAAGCTCTTCAAAAGCGTCCTCATGACCGTTTTGAAATTCCAAAATCAGTTCTTCGTCAGCGCGCTTCATATCCTCTTGTCCGCTCTCTCCTACCGGTTAAACCCCGGGCTTATGAAAAAGTTACACAAAATTTTCCCTGCAGAAAAAAGCGGCCGTTCTCCCGCGGGGAAAAACAAACCGCCAAGCCATTAATTTTAAAATGGAATATTGTGTGGAGAATAAAAAACAGGAATCCCTCCCTGGGGCCAGAGGAACCCTCTAGAAAACATCGTGTAAAAGGAAAGATTTTAAAATCCGCCCGCGTGAACAATCCCCAAGCAGACGGCAAAGACTTAACGGCTGCCCATATAAACCCAGAACCCAGCCAGCAACAAAACGGCTATGCCTCCGAAAAGAAGAGCTTTCTTTAATAGTGGAGTCGCATCCTTCATAAAAATCCTCTGGTAGTAAATTAAATCCTTGTATTGAATATAACAAGTTTTCTGTTATTAATCTATCTTTAAAATAAATTTCTTCGCCCCGCAGACAGGCCCGGTTAAGGCCGGCTGCGGCTAAACAGGCCGATAAGTTCCGCTTCGGCCAGCACATGGCCTTTCATCGCTTTTACAACGTCGGCCTTGGCCCATTTCGACGAGGGGGTTAAAGACGTGTCCAGGGCATACACTTTAAAAAAATACCGGTGCGTTCCGCTGGGCGGACACGGGCCGCCGTAATCAATCTTGCCGAAGCTGTTCAACGCCTGCTGCCCGGGCACGGAATTTTCCCCTATGATCTCGACCGGCGGGATATTATAAACCACCCAGTGAACCCAGGTCCCCATGGGCGCGTCCGGGTCATCCATGATCAGGACCAGGGTTTTGGTCCCTTCCGGGATCCCCCGGATCGACAAAGGCGGATTGATATCCTCTCCGGAACACGTATATTTGACGGGAATTTTTCCATTGGGAGAAAACGCCGGGCTCGTCACCTGCAACATAGAGGCGGTTATCCCGGTTTTGACGTTTATCCCCAGCCCCAACAGCATGAAAACACTGGTCCACACAAGCGCCTGATTTATTCTCATAAAGCCCTCCTTTGTTATCAGCCCAGAGCCCCTTTCCTTCCTGCCGGCCGCTCCCCAAGCGGAGAAAGGGTCAGGGGCTCAAAACAATGCCCACCGGGCAATGGTCAGAACCAAGAACATCCTTCAGGATAAACGCGTCTTGCAGGCGCGGGAGAAGATCAGGCGTCATAAAAAAATAATCGATCCGCCAGCCCACATCCCGTTCCCTGGCTTTTGTTTTATAATCCCACCAGGAATAATGGCCCGGGCCTTTATGAAAATGCCGGAACGTATCAATATACCCCAGGTCCAGAAAACGCGTGAGCCAGGCGCGTTCCTCAGGCAGGAACCCGGTGTTTTTTTCATTCTCCCGGGGCCGGGCCAGGTCGATCTCCATGTGGGCGGTATTGATGTCCCCGCAGATAACAACCGCTTGCCCGGCTTTACGGAGCTTCTCCAGTTTCTTAAGCAGGCAACCATAAAACGCCATTTTAAAAGGCACCCGTTTATTCCCGCTGCCGCCGTTAGGCACATACAGGTTAAACAGGACAAATCGGCTGAACGTGCAAATCAGCACCCGGCCTTCCGCGTCGAATTCATCCGCCCCTAAGCCTTCCTCCACCTTCGAAGGCCGGGTTTTAGCGTACACCGCCACCCCGCTGTACCCTTTCCGCTGCGCCGACGACCAGAAAGAATAGTATCCTTCCGGAGCCGTGAGTGCCGAAGACAGCTGATCCGGATGCGCCTTGGTTTCCTGCAGGCACAAAACATCAGGAGAGGCCTGGTGCAGCCAATCCAAAAACCCTTTTTTCTCAACCGCCCTGATCCCGTTGACGTTCCAACTGAGCAATTTCATGAAACACCCCCTGATCCGGCGCCCGTTTCAACAGGAAAAACCCCGGCGCACTCCGCGCCGCAAAACGCGCACCGGTTGCCCTGTATCAAATGACACGCGCCGATTTTATATCCCGCCCGTTCGATCAGGCCTTTCCCGCAGGCATGGCAATATGTGCGGCTCCCTTCCGAATCGATAATATTTCCCGTGTAAACATGCCGCACGCCCTGGGACCGGGCAATACGCCTGGAACGCTGTAAAATGTCCGCCGGGGTGGCCGGAGTATCCATAAGCCGGTAGGCGGGATGAAACGCGGTCAGATGCAGCGGCACGTCCGGCCCTAGATTGGAAACAATCCACTCCGCCATTTTGGAAACCTCTTCTTGGGAATCATTCCGCCCCGGGATCAGCAGGGTGGTAATTTCTACCCAGACGGACGTTTCGTTCTTAAGATACAACAGGGTCTCGAGGACAGTCCGCAGGGAGCCCTGACAGTATTCCCGGTAAAATTCTTCGGAAAAAGACTTGAGATCAACGTTGGCGGCATCCATGGCTTGAAAGAAATCCCGGCGCGCCTCACCGGTGATATAACCGGCGGTCACCGCCACGCTCTTTACACCCTCGTCATGACAGGCGTCCGCGGTGTCAATCGCGTATTCGGCAAAAATAACCGGTTCGTTATAAGTCAAGGCCACGCTGCGGCAACCCAGGTCACGGGCCCGGCGGGCGATGGCCTCAGGCGGCGCATGAACCGCCAGCCGGTCCTCTTCCCGGGAACGGCTCAAATCCCAATTCTGGCAAAAACGGCAGCCCAGGTTGCAGCCGATGGTTCCAAAAGACAGGACGCTGGAGCCGGGAAGAAAATGATTCAACGGTTTTTTTTCAATCGGGTCAACGCACAATCCGCTGGTCTGGCCGTAGGCGGTCAGGACAAGACTCTGCCCTATGTTCTGACGGATAAAACAAAATCCCCTCTGGCCTTCGGCGAGGCGGCAGGCCCGCGGACAGAGACGGCAGACAATATGCCCTGCGTCGGCTTTGTCCCAATATCGGGCAGGAAAAGGCTCTTGATATGAATTCATGAATCGTCCCGAGTAGGTGACCACACACCGGCACTGGATGTATCAGCGCACGATTCCGGCAAATCCCATAAACGCCAGGGAAAGCAACCCGGCAATGACAAGCGTGATCGGAATCCCCCGCATCCCCTGTGGGATATCGTCAAGTTCAAGCTGTTCACGGATACTGGAAAAAAGAATCAAAGCTAAGGAGGATCCGACGGCGTTAGAAATAGCAAACACCACGCTTTCCAGGAGATTATATTCCTTTTGAATGACAAGGATCGCCCTCTCTTCTTGCCATGTATTGTCTCTATCTATTTTCTGGAATGGGTACGCCTGGAAGACGATACCGCCGCGCCGGCTGTCCGTGACGGCTTGTTACGAAGGGCCCTTTTATAATCAACAAATTTAATAGCAATCAGGAAAAACACGCCGGCAGCCTTTTTCTCCACCCGGACTACTTGGCCGTATCCTTTAAAAATATCGAGGATCCCGGACATCACCACGTTCATTTCAATGATGTCATCGACGTGCAAAGGGATATCAGAAAAGAACGCCAGCCCCAAAAAACTCATATCATGTGTTGTGGATAAATGCCAGCGTTTATCCGCTTTCCGGATCCTTGTTTTTACAATCCGGAACTGGATGCTCAGGATACGCTTGGCGCGTAAAGCCTGCCTCATTTCGCCGATAGGCTGTTTAACCATAATTCCCTCTTTTATGATATAAGTCCCTTAATAAGGATAATCTTTAAATTCTTATTCGTCAAGAGGTTGCTCCGCAAGTTTAGCGTGGCTCTTGGTTTCATAAGCCGTAGCCTTGTTGCGGTTCATTGAATTCAGAGCTGGCTCCGGGGTTTATACCGTTAATTTTCCTGGGCTAAAAGGTGTTCCGTTTAAAAAGCACCCGGATATCCCCGGATGGTTTCTGGTCTGTCAAAGAAAAAATATAGACTCTCTTCTCTTCTACCGTCTGAGCAGGCTGGTCTTGGATGCCATACGTCAAGGAAACTTCCGCGTAAAGCGTCTCAACAGGGAAAATGGTGTAAACATGGAAAGTGGACGTTTCGTCATAGATGGCATAGAGGCGCTGAAAATCGCGGGACGCGGTAAATAACCTGACGTAGGGCTTTCTGTCATAAAGAATCCTGGCTCCCCGGGGCAACTTCAGGGAAAGCGTTACGTCCTGAACATCATTGGAAAAAGTTTTTCGGATCTTCTGCGTAGGCCCCTTAAAATCCTCTATCCCGGGCTGCTCGGCCAGGAAGGTCTCGATATTCCCGTTGAGAGACAGGGTCCCCACCCGTTTATTTTCCAAATCCAGAATACGGATGCAGTGATTGTTGGTATCGGCGATAAACACACGGTTATTCATATAGCTTACCCCGCCGGGCCCATTGAACAGGGCCCGGTGAAAAGGGCCGTCTCTATAGCCTCTGCGAGCGTCACCGCTTAAAGTGGTCAAAGTGTTGTCGGACAGGGAAAACACCCGGATTTTATTATTGTAGGTATCAGCG
>ENA-UPTA01004979-UPTA01004979.1-activated-sludge-metagenome-genome-assembly--contig:-NODE-4979-length-12387-cov-9.070062_pt1 | contig 12387 bp, 12 predicted proteins | sample MGYA00238184_ERZ773361 | MGnify/ENA primary metagenome ERZ773361 (study PRJEB29100, sample SAMN05720205) | activated sludge metagenome | isolation source: anaerobic digester from wastewater...
CGCGGTCGGCTTCCTGCTGGTGGTGCTGGTGCTGGCGGTGCAGTGGGTGCGGCGTCGGCGTCGATGCGGCTCGCCGGCAGCACGAGGGTGAACGTGGAGCCCTTGCCGGGTTCGCTTTCGATGCGCAGCTCGCCGCCGTGGCGCTGGGCGACGTGCTTGACGATCGACAGTCCCAGGCCGGTGCCGCCGGTCTCGCGCGAGCGTCCGCTGTCGACCCGGTAGAAGCGCTCGGTGAGACGGGGCAGGTGCTCTCGCCGGATGCCGATGCCCGTGTCGGTGACCGAGAACTCGCCGCGACCGCCCGGCTCCAGCCGCCACCGCACCGACACCGCGCCTCCGTCCGGCGTGTAGCGCAGGGCGTTGCTGACCAGGTTCCAGACGGCGCTGTACAGCTCGGACTCGGTGCCGCTGATGCGGGCCGGCGGGCCGGCCTCCACCGTGACGACGTGGCGGCCCTGGTCGAACGCGCGGGCGTCGCTGCCGATACGCTCGAGCAGCCCGCCGACGTCGATCCAGGTGTCGACGCGCGGCCGGCTGGAGCCCTCGATCTGCGCGAGCGTGAGCGAGTCGGTGACCAGGCTCAGCATGCGCTGCCCCTGCTGGCTCATCAGCGCGTAGATGCGGGCGCGCTCGGCGGCGTCCATCTCGACGTCGCTCAGCGTCTCGATGAAGCCCATCAGCACCGTGAGCGGGCTGCGCAGCTCGTGCGACACGTTGGCGACGAACTCGCGCCGCATCGACTCGTTGCGTTCGCGCTCGGTGATGTCCTGCGACAGCAGCAGCTTCATCCCGTCGCCGTACGGGCGCAGCTGCACCGACAGCGAGCGGCCGCCCGGCACGGGGATCACGATCGGCTCGCGGTGCTGACCGGCGCGCATCATCGTCACGAACGCCGGTGCACGCACGAGATTGGTGATCGACTGCTCGAGGTCGCGCTGCGGGTCGAGGCCGAAGTGCTCGGCCGACACGCGGTTCATCCACTGGATGCGGTCGGCCGCATTGAGCAGCAGCACGCCGTTGGGCGACGCTTCGATCGCCGACAGGAACTGCGCGATGCGGTCCTGCTCGGACGCCGTCATCGCCTCGCGCGCCTTCAGGGCGCGGTCGATGCGATAGCCGAGCTCGGCCAGCGGGCCGGTGTGCACGGGCGCGGGGCGGGCGGTGTCGGTGACCAGCCAGCGCGCCAGCGCACGCATGCGCAGCGTGTCGAAGAGCAGCAGCGTGACCGACAGCGCGGCCAGACCGATGGCCGCGCCGTGGATCCAGCCGTCCGGATGGTCGATGTATCGCCGGCCGAAGAAGGCGCCCGCGCCGCCGCACACCGCCAGCAGCAGCGCGCGGACGGCGAGCCAGAGGGAGAGGTTCACGTCACTTGATCGCCGACTCCACGTCGTCGAGCGGTGTGTGCCGGATGTCGGCGCCCTTCACGATGTAGATGATCTGCTCGGCCAGGTTCTTGGCGTGGTCGCCGACCCGCTCGATCGCCTTGGCGACGAAGACGAGGTCGATGCTGGCGGTGATGGTGCGCGGGTCCTCCATCATGTAGGTGACCAGCTTGCGCATCAGCCCCTCGAACTCGACGTCGATCTCGTTGTCGCGCCGCAGCACCTGCAGCGCCTGGTTGACGTCGAGCCGCGCGAAGGCGTCGAGCGCGCGGCGCAGCGACTCGGTGGCCAGCGTCGACTCGTACGACAGGTCGTCGATCGGCACGCGCATGCGGCTCGACACGCCGGCGTTGATCAGGCGCTGCACGGTGCGTGCGATGCGCGCGGCCTCGTCGCCCACGCGCTCGAGGTTGCCGATCGTCTTGGAGATCGCGATCAGCAGGCGCAGGTCGCGTGCGGTGGGCTGGCGGCGCGCGATGATCGTCGACAGCTCGCCGTCGATCTCCACCTCCATGCGGTTGATGCGGTCCTCGTCGTGCAGCACCTCGGAGGCGACTTCGCCGTTGAGGTGGGTGAGTGCGTACACGGCGCGGTTGACCTGGGATTCGGCCAGGCCGCCCATCTCGAGCACGCGCGTGCTGACGGTGCTGAGCTCGGTGTCGAACTGGGTGGAGAGGTGCTTGTCCATCGTGTGCCTTTCTGCGCGGTGGGCTCAGCCGAAGCGGCCGGTGATGTAGTCCTCGGTTTCCTTGCGCTTGGGCTTCATGAAGATGTCGTTCGTCGGCCCGAATTCGATCAGCTGGCCCAGGTACATGTAGGCGGTGAACTCCGACACGCGCGCGGCCTGCTGCATGTTGTGCGTGACGATCAGCACCGTCACCTTGTTCTTGATCTCGCTGACCAGTTCCTCGATGCTGCCCGTGGCGATCGGGTCGAGCGCCGACGTGGGCTCGTCGAACAGCAGGATCTCGGGGTCGGTGGCCAGCGCGCGGGCGATGCACAGGCGCTGCTGCTGACCGCCCGACAGGTTCACGGCCAGCTCGTTCAGGCGGTTGTTCACCTCGCCCCACAGGGCCGCCCCCTTGAGCGCGGCCTCCACCTTGTCGTCGAGGTAGGAGCGCGACTTCTCGCCGCGCACCCGCAGCCCGTAGGCCACGTTCTCGTAGATCGACTTGGGGAACGGATTGGGCTTCTGGAACACCATCGACACGCGCATGCGGACCTCGATCGGGTCGACCTGCTCGTCGAGGATGTCGACCTGGTCGGGGTAGAGCTGGATCGTGCCGTCGTAGCGGTGGCCCGGATACAGGTCGTGCATGCGGTTGAAGCAGCGCAGGAAGGTGGACTTGCCGCAGCCGCTGGGGCCGATCAGCGCGGTGACCTTGTTCTCGTAGACGGGCATCGAGATGCCGCGCAGGGCCTTGAACTCGCCGTAGTAGAAGTCGAGCGCCTTGGACTCGGCCTTCATGGGCGGAGGGTTTGCCGGGAGGGTGATCGTGGTGGTCATCGGAAGGTCCGTTGAAGGTCCGTTCGAGGGGTTGCTTCGCGTCGCGTCGGTGCGGTTGTGTGCGGTTCGGGTCGTGCGGTGCGCTGGTGTCGGCGTGCGGTGCGCGGGCCCGCCCGCAGGCGTGCCCTGACGTTCACCACTTGATGTTCTTGCGCAGACGGTAGCGGAGCCAGATCGCCAGCGCGTTCATGCCCAGCGTCATGAAGACGAGCACGAAGCTGGCGGCCGCGGCGTTCTGGTGGAACGACGGGTCGGGGCGCGACGTCCAGTTGAAGATCTGGATCGGCATCACCGTGAACGGCGAGAACAGCCAGTCGAAGGCGCCGGCGGCCGGTTCGCCGGTGAAGGGCACCGGCGGCAGGAAGGCGATGAAGGTGAGCGCGCCGATCGTGATGATGGGTGCGGTCTCGCCGATCGCGCGCGACAGGCCGATGATCACGCCCGTGAGGATGCCGGGCAGGCTGTACGGCAGCAGGTGGTGGTTGACCACCTGCCACTTGGACGCACCGCAGGCGTACGCCGCTTCGCGCACGTGCTGGGGAATCGAGCGCAGCGCCTCGCGCGTGGTGGTGATGACGATGGGCAGGATCAGCAGCGCCAGCGTCAGGCCCGCGGTGAGGATGCTCTGTCCGAGCCCGAACGTGTAGACGAACAGACCGAGCGCGAGCAGGCCGTAGATGATCGACGGCACACCGGCCAGGTTGGTGATGTTGATCTCGATGATGTCGGTGAGCAGGTTCTTGCGCGCGTACTCCTCGAGGTACACGGCGCCCGCGATGCCCAGCGGCACGGCCGCGATCGCGGTCACCAGCATCACCAGGATCGAACCGACCCAGGCCGACAGGATGCCCGCCTGGGCGGCGCGCCGCGACGGGAACGAGGTGAAGAAGTCGCCGCTCAGCCGCGGGATGCCCGCCACGGCCATGTCCACGAACAGCGCGACCAGGGTCAGGATGCCGACCGACAGCGCCAGCAGCCCAACCACGCCGAAGATCATGTCCCAGCGCTTGTGCTTGCGGATCAGCGCCCGCAGTTCATCGGTACGGTTCATCAGTAGACCTCGCGGAAGCGGCGGCGCAGCCAGTGGCCGAGCAGGTTGAAGCAGAGGGTGAGGACCAGCAGCGACAGCCCGGCGGCGAAGATCGTCTGGTAGCCGACGCTGCCGTGGGGCAGGTCGCCGAGCGCCACCTGCACGATGTAGGAGGTGATCGTCGCGGCCGGCTCCAGCGGGTTCAGGCTGAGGTTGGGCTGCATGCCGGCGGCGACCGCCAGGATCATGGTCTCGCCGACGGCGCGCGAGATGCCCAGGATGTAGGCCGACGCGATGCCCGAGAATGCGGCCGGCACGACGACGTTCACGGCCGTCTGGAACCGGGTGGCGCCCATCGCGTACGAGCCCTCGCGCAGGCTCATCGGCACGGCGCGCATCGCGTCCTCCGACAGCGACGACACGTACGGGATGATCATGATGCCCATCACGATGCCGGCCGACAGCACGTTGAAGCCGGGCAGGTCGGGGTAGATCTTCTGCAGCAGCGGGGTGACGAACAGCAGCGCGAAGTAGCCGTAGATGATCGTCGGCACGCCCGACAGCAGCTCGAGGATCGGCTTGAGGATCTCGCGCGTCTTGTGGCCGGCGAATTCGGACAGGTAGATCGCGATGATCGTGCCCAGCGGGATGGCGATCGACAGCGCGACCAGCGAACTGCTCACCGTGCCCGCCATCAGCACCATGATGCCGAAGTGCGCATCCGAGAACAGCGGCGTCCACTGGGTGTCGGTCAGAAAGGTCCACAGCGGCACCTCCGCGAAGAACACCAGCGATTCCTTGACCAGGATGTAGACGATGCCGGCCGTGGTGAACACCGACACGCAGGCGGCCAGCAGCAGCACCATCTCGATCGCCCGCTCGCGGCGCTTGCGCTGCGCCTTGGTGCGCGCGTACTCGGCGAGCTTCGCCGATCCGTCCATCGGGACACTGCTCATCGTGGCATCCGTTGCTGTGGTGGTCTGGGACATGCGCATCTTCCCCCTGAATCGGGAGGTGTGGAACGGGAGGCCCCGCGTGACGCGGGGCCTCCGTTGCGTGCCAGTGCGCCGCCGGGGGCGGCGCGCCCCGCGGGCGGGGGCGATCGGCCGATCAGAGCTTGGCTTCGCGCTTCATCAGCTCGTCGATCGTCACGCCGACCTCGGCGGTGCCGCCGAACACGGTGCCTTTCTTGCCCTTGGCCAGGTGCTCGAGGTTGGTCGTGTACGCCTTGGCCGGCAGCGGCACGTACTTCACCTCCTTGGCGATCTTGGCGGCTTCCTTCATGAAGTACTCGACGAACTCCTTCACTTCCGGCTTGCCCAGCGCCTTGGCGTTCACGTAGATGAAGATCGGGCGCGACAGCGGCTGGTAGGCGCCCGACAGCACGGTCTGCTCGCTGGGCGCGACGGCCGGCTTGCCGGCCTTCTCGACGATCGGCACGGCCTTCAGCCTGGCCTGGTTCTCGGCGTAGTACGCGTAGCCGAAGTAGCCGAGGGCGTTGACGTCCTGCGACACGCCCTGCACCAGCACATTGTCGTCCTCGGAGGCGGTGAAGTCGCCGCGGCTGGCCTTGGACTTGCCGTTGATGGCCTCGGTGAAGTAGTCGAAGGTGCCGGAGTCGGCGCCCGCGCCGAACAGCTTGATCGGTGCATCGGGCCAGGCCGGGTTCACCTGGTTCCAGCGGGTGATCTTGCCCTGGGCGGCGGGTTCCCAGATCTTCTTCAGCTCCTCGACGGTGATCTGCTTGAGGAACGTGTTCTTCGGGTTCATCACGACGGTCAGCGCGTCGAACGCCACCGGCAGCTCGAAGTACTCGACGCCCGCGGCCTTGCAGTCGTCCATCTCCTTCTTCAGGATCGGGCGCGACGCGTTCTGGATGTCGGTCTCGGCACGGCAGAACTTCTTGAACCCGCCGCCGGTGCCCGAGATGCCGACGGTGACCTTGACCGCGCCCTTCTTGGCCTTCTGGAAGTCTTCGGCGACGCCTTCGGTGATCGGGAACACCGTCGACGAGCCGTCGATCTTCACGACCTGGGCGGCGGCGAGCTGGGGCGCGGCCAGTGCGGCCAGGGCGAAGGCGATCGGGGTGAACTTGACCAGGGACTTCATGTGCTGCTCCTAATTGAACCGGGAGGGGTGGTTTCGACCCGGACTCTAGGGAGTGCAGATGACAGCCCGATGACAACGCGTCATCGAACCGTCATGAAGGCGTCACATGGCCGTGCTGCGCGCGGGCATGGCCACGCCGTGGCGGCTGGACCAGGGGCGCAGCGCGTCGAGGATGGCGTCGCTGATCAGCACGCCCCGGGCGAGCTGATCGGCCTTGCGCCGCAGGCCGGCTTCGCCCGGCAGGCGCACGGCGTCGACGCCCGGCCGCGGCCGGCTCGCGCGGCAGGCGTCCGCCACGAACCGCGTCTGCCGCTCGAAGTCGTCGCGTCCGCCGAAGGCCTCCGGGTCGAGCACCTGCACGAACACGTTCGCGCCCCAGCCCTCGGCCGTGTCGGCGCGGCCGTGGCCGGACAGGCCGCCGGTCAGCGCCTCGACCATCAGCGACAGCGCGTAGCCCTTGTGGCCGTGGTCGAGCCCGCCGATCGGCAGGATGCTGCCCGGCGGGTCGGCGAACACCACCGACGGATCGGTGCTGGGGCGGCCCTGCGCATCGATCAGCCAGGGGTGTTCGAGCCGTCGCCCTTCGCGGTTCAGGCGGGCCATCAGGTTGTTGGTGGTGATCGACGTCGACACGTCCAGCATCACCGGTGTGTCGCCGGCGGGGAAGCCGGCGGCGAGCGGGTTCGGCGTGTACACCGGCGTGACGCCGCCGAAGGGCGCCACCGTGCGGGTGGAGGGGCCCGACGAATAGACCAGCAGCACCAGCCCCTGGGCGGCGGCGCGCTCCAGGTAGGCCGCCAGGCAGGCGACGTGGTGGCTGCGGCGGATCACCACCGTGCCGGTGCCGTGCAGCCGCGCCCGCTGCGCGGCCAGTTCGTAGGCGCGCAGCACCAGCCAGGGGCCGGGCAGGCGCCGGCCGTCCCAGGTGACGGCCGCACCGCGGTCGGCGAGCGTCAGCGGGTCACCGGTCAGCGTCATGCTGCCGGCTTCGATCTCGCGCAGGTAGATCGGCAGCAGGTTCAGGCCGTGGGTGTCGTGGCCGAGCAGGTCGGCCTCGACCAGCACGTCGGCCACGTCGGCCGCCCGGTCGGGCGGCATGCCGGCGGCTTCGAGCAGGCCGCGACCGAAGGCTGCAAGGTCGGCGGCCGCGTAGCGGGCCGGAGGGGCGGATGCGGTCATCGGCGGGGGGGGCGGGCGAGGGGCGTCAGCCGAAGCGCATCAGCAGCTCGGCGACTTCCTCGAGGTGCTTCTCGGTGTCGCCGGGCTGTTCGACCGGCTTGCGCGCCACGGAGGCGACCGAGCAGGCGAGCACGTCGAAGAAGGCCTTGTCGAGCGCCCGGCGGCAGGCGCTGAGCTGCTGGACGACGTCGTTGCAGGGCGCGCCGGACTCGATCATCGTCTGGACTGCACGCAGCTGTCCCTCCGCGCGCCGGAGTCTGAGCACTACGCGCCTGCGTTCGGCGTCGGTCGAATGCGAGTCCATCGGTGTCCCTGCTGGTTGTTGTTGGTTGTGGAGACGTTCGAGCGGTTGCCGCGCAGCGAGCGTGTGCCGCGCATTGTGCGGATCCGGACGGGACCTTGCAAACGCGGGCAGGCCCGGGCGTCTCGCGCGACGTGCGCCCGGCCGTCCGCGCCGGGGCGCCGGCCGGCGAGGCCGGGCGCTTCAGGCCGAGAGGATGGCGCCGAGCGCGTCCACTAGCGCCTCGCACTGCGCCTGCGTGCCGATCGAGATCCGCAGGTACTGGTCGATGCGCGGCTGGGTGAAATGACGCACGATGATGCGTCGTTCGCGCAGCGCCCGCTGCAGCGCCGCCGCGTCCCGCTGCGGGTGGCGGCAGAACACGAAGTTCGCCTGCGAGGGGATCACGTCGAAGCCCAGGCGGCCCAGCGCGGCCGCCAGCCATTCCCGGCTTTCGATGACCTGGCGGCGCGTTGCCTCGAAGTGCTCGACGTCTTCGTAGGCCGCGGCGGCACCGGCGGCGGCGAGCCGGTCGATGGGGTACGAGTTGAAGCTGTTCTTGACCCGCTCGAGCGCCTCGACGAGCTGCGGATCGCCCACGGCGAAGCCCACGCGCAGTCCGGCCAGAGACCGCGACTTGGACAGGGTCTGCACGACCAGCAGGTTGTCGTGCTGCGCGGTCAGCGGGATCGCCGAGTCGGCGCCGAAGTCGACGTAGGCTTCGTCGATCACCACCACCGAGTCCGGGTTGGCGCGCACGATCCGCGCGATGTCGTCCAGCGCCAGCGCACGGCCGGTCGGCGCGTTGGGGTTGGGCAGGATCACGCCGCCGTTCGGCCCGGCGTAGTCGTCCGGACGGATGCGGAAGGCCTCGTCGAGCGGCACGCGGCGATGGTCGATGCCGTACAGCCCGCAGTACACCGGATAGAAGCTGTAGCTGATGTCCGGGAACAGCAGCGGACGGTCGTGCTTGAGCAGCGCGAGGAACACGTGGGCGAGCACCTCGTCGGACCCGTTGCCGACGAACACGCGGGCCGGATCGATGCCGTGGTGGGCGCCGATCGCCCTGCGCAGCGCCTCCGACCCGGGGTCGGGGTACAGCCGCAGGTCGCCATCGGTGGCGCGCCGGATCGCCTCGAGCGCCCGCGGCGAGGGCGGGTACGGGTTCTCGTTCGTGTTCAGCTTGATCAGGTCGCCCATCTTCGGCTGCTCGCCCGGCACGTACGGGGCGAGATCGGCGACCATCGGATTCCAGAGTCTGCTCATCGTGGTCGGCATGATGGCGGTCCGGCCGCTCCGGTGCAAGTCGGCGACGGGGGCCTCGCCCGGCGGTGAGGTACATTCCCGTCGAGTCAACACCAACGAGGGAGACGGACATGTCCGATCGGGTCACCGTGACCATGAGCGACGATGGAGTCGCCGACGTGCGCCTGGTGCGCGCCGACAAGATGAACGCGCTCGACCGCGCGATGTTCGAAGCGCTGGTCGACACCGGCGAGCGCCTGTGCACGCAGCCCGGGCTGCGCGCCGTCGTCCTCTCGGGCGAGGGGCGGGCGTTCTGCGCGGGCCTCGACATGGGCCGCTTCCAGGAGATGGCCGGGCCGAAGTCGGCCGAGGAACAGCGCGCGGCCAATGCGCTGCGGCTGGGGCTGCGCACGCACGGTGACGCCAACGCGGCGCAGCACGCGGTGCTGGTGTGGAAGAAGGTGCCGGTGCCGGTGATCGCCGCGGTGCACGGCGTGGCCTTCGGCGGCGGCTTCCAGGTGGCGCTGGGTGCCGACCTGCGGATCGTCGCGCCCGACACGAAGATGTCGGTGATGGAGATCAAGTGGGGACTGGTGCCCGACATGGCGGGCACCGTGCTGATGCGCCGTCTGGCGCGCGCCGACGTCGTCGCCGAGCTCACCTACTCCGGGCGCATCTTCTCGGGCACCGAAGCGCTGGCGATGGGATTCGCCACGCGCCTGAGCGACGACCCGCGTGCCGATGCGCTGGCGATGGCGCACGAGATCGCCGGACGCAACCCGCACGCGATCCGTGCCGACAAGCGCCTGATGGCCCTGATCGAGGCCGGCGCCGACGACCGCACGCTGCTGCGCGCCGAGTCCGACGAGCAGGTGCTGCTGCTGGGCAGCGCCAACCAGAAGGAGGCGGTGGCCGCCAACCTGCAGAAGCGGGCGCCGAAGTTCCTCGACCCCGCCTGAGCCGGCCCCCGCTGCGTCAGAGGATCGACGCGTGGACCAGGGTGCTGACCGTGTCCAGGCGCTCGGAGTGCCAGGGATCCGGGATGCGGTTGTTGGTGATGTACGCGAACGACACGCCCGAATCGGGGTCGCCCCAGCAGTACGAGGTGCCGACCCCGCCGTGCCCGTAGGCGTTGGGCGAGGCGATCGCACCGAGCCCGCGCACGTTCGGCGTCGTGCCGCGCAGGTGCGGGCCGAGTCCCCGGTGCATGGGCATGCCCATGAACTCGTCGACGCGGTCGCCGGTGTGGTTGCGCAGCGCGTAGGCCAGCATCCGCGGTGAAAGCAGCCGCACCCCGTTGAGCGTGCCGCCGGCCAGCATCATCTGGTAGAGCGCCGCCATGCCGCGCGCCGTGCCGTAGCCGCCGCCGCCGGGCGCGCCGCTGCGCCGCCAGGTCTCGGTGTTGCTCTCGGCCAGCGCGCGGATGCCCGACCCGGCGGGATCGGGCTCGTACATCGTGGACACGCGGGCGTCTTCGGCGGGGGTCAGGCCGATGAAGAGGTCCTGCGCGAGGCCCAGGGGCGCGAGCACCTGGTCGCGGATCCAGGTGCGGAAGTCCTGCCCGGTCAGCGCCTCGATCAGCACGCCCAGCACCCAGTGCGCCGACAGGCCGTGATAGTGGACGCGCGAGCCCGGCGTCCACTCGAGCGAGAAGTCGGCCACCGACGCGCGCAGCTCGGCGTGATCCAGCCAGCCGCCTTTCGAGATCTGTGCGTTCGGGAACCCGCCCTGATGCGTGATGACCTGCAGCACGGTGATGTCGCGCTTGCCGTTGCGGGCGAACTCGGGCACGTGGTCGGACACGCGGTCGGTGAACCGGAACGCGCCCTGCTCGCACAGTTTCCACAGCGCGGTGGCGGTGATCACCTTGGTGTTCGAGTACAGCAGCCACAGCGTGTCGTCTGCGGCCGCCTGTGCGCGTGCGCCGATTTCGGCCTGGCCGAACGAGCGCTCGATCAGCAGCCGGCCGTGGCGCGCCAGTGCCACCTGGCAGCCCGGGTAGCGGCCCTCGGTGATGTGCCGCTGGATCAGCGCGAACAGGCGTTCGATCTGTTCGGTCCGGATCCCGTTTGCGGCCGGGTCGGCCTTCTGCAGGGGAAAGGAAGTCATCGGCGCGGGTCTCCAAGTGTCGTTTTCGTGTGTCGGGCAAGCATACGACACTAGACTGGCGACTTCACCCTGCACATGAGGCCACACGATGCACTGCACGATTCCGGAGCCGGTCTGATGGCGGGCGGCTCGCGTCCGGTCTACTCGACGGAGCATGGACGCCTGTGTCCGGAATGCGGCGCGCCGGTGGCGGCCTACCTGCCGCACGGCCGCGCCGGTACGCAAAGGCGATGGCACCGTGCGTGTCGCGCTGGACACCAAGGGCCGCAAGGGCAAGGGCGTGACCCTGGTGACCGGCGCCGACCTCGAGCCGGCGGCGCTGGTGCAGCTGGCCACGCGCCTGAAGCAGCGCTGCGGCGCCGGCGGCACGGTGAAGGACGGTGCCATCGAGATCCAGGGCGACCATCGCGACGTGGTGGTGGACGAGCTCGGCCGGCAGGGATTCAAGGTCCGCCGCATCGGCGGCTGACCCCGATCGGCCCGCCCGAGTCCTCGTTCGGCCCGCCCGAGTCCCCGATCGGCTCGCCCGAGTCCTCGTTCGGCCCGTCCGAGTCCCCGATCGGCCCGTCCGATCGACGGATGGCGCGCGCGGCCGGACCGGCGGCCTCCTGCGGCGGACGGCCGTGCCGATCTATGGGAGGCAATGACCACGCTTTCCCGCCCAGGCATCACCGCGCTTCCCTTCGAACGCTCCCGCCGGCCCGCATCCGGGGCATGGTGCCGCTGGTGGTCGCTCGCCGCCGCCCTGCTGTGGGGGATGGCGCTGAGCCTGGCGGCGATGCCCGCCGCGGCGAACGACGAGCCGCGCACCGACGCGGCGGTCGTCGCGCAGTCGAGCGGCGAGACGCGTCTGATGCGGCCTTCGGCGCTGCTGATGCCGCTGCGCCCGGACGAGATCGTGCGCAGCGGCGACCGTGTGCTCACCGGCGCGGACGGCCGTGTCGAGCTGCGGTTCCTGGACGGCGGCGTGATGGTCGTGCAGCCGAACTCCGACTTCAAGGTCGAGGCCTTCCGGTACGACGCCAACGGCGAGAAGGGCTTCTTTGCACTCGCCAAGGGGGCGCTGCGCGCGGTCAGCGGTGCGATCGGCAAGCGCAACCAGGCCGACTACCGGCTGACCACGCCGACGGCGACGATCGGCATCCGCGGAACGGAATACGAGGCCTCTGAGACGCCGTGCGGCAATGCCGGCTGCGCGGCGGGCGAGCGCCCCGGTCTGACCGTCAAGGTGATCCGCGGCCGGGTCGCGGTCACCAACGCGGCCGGCACCACCGAGGTGCCCGAGGGGGCGACGCTGTACGTGCGCACCGCCTCGACGCCGGCCACCTTCGGCAACGGCGCGGAGCCGCCCGCACCCCGTCCGCAGACGCCGCGCCCGCAGGGGGCGGGGCGTCCGTCCGGCAACGGCAATGGCGGCGGCAATGGCGGTGCCGGCGGTGGCGGGGGCGGCGGGGGCGGCGGCAGCGCCACCGGCGGCGCCATCCGCGAGTACTTCGGCGGCCCGGACCGGCTGCTCGAGCGCGCGCCGACGCTGTACTGACGC
>ENA-UPTA01004981-UPTA01004981.1-activated-sludge-metagenome-genome-assembly--contig:-NODE-4981-length-12387-cov-4.022705_pt1 | contig 12387 bp, 11 predicted proteins | sample MGYA00238184_ERZ773361 | MGnify/ENA primary metagenome ERZ773361 (study PRJEB29100, sample SAMN05720205) | activated sludge metagenome | isolation source: anaerobic digester from wastewater...
GGTTTCTCGACCGGAAGCAATCGGATAAACGCAGGCCGAGGAAACAGGATGAAGCGCAAAAATACCTGTGACAATAAAGGCCAACGGTCTAGGGACATTTAATTGCGGCTGGCGCAACAGCCAATATACACTTATGGCCGCTATCCACAATAAAAAGACGTTAAACTGGTGGAAGGGTGCAGGGCTGTCTCCATGGATTGTTTTCTGCAGAAGCAGAGTTGTTCTCACAACTGGACGGTAATAGGGAAGATTAGGGTAATGCCGCTCTTGAAACATGCGCACTGCATCATGAATTTCCGTAAAGGGTTTTTGATGCTTGATAATGATAAAATCATCATAAATAAAATCAAATTGGAAAGAAGGATGATAAACGTAAAGAATTACCAAGAATAATATTATAAATCCGAGCAAGGTGTATTTGAAATTCTTGTCAGCAGGAATGGATGCCGGTTTGAGTTCTAGATTTTGTTTTGGCTTTGTTTGCCCGTCCATCTCATGATGTTGATTGATAAAAACTTTTTTGGTGTCAAGTATATGAGACGCCTTCTCGTGTGTCAAGGGGCTTCTGTCAGTCAGGCACACAAAAATTTGAATAGCAGATTATGGTGATGTCGCATTGAAGTTTTGTATTTTTATTAACGGCAGTACCCCTTGCCTTCAGCCCATTCTGATAACCGACACTCTCCTAATTCACACGCTTTTTGCGCATCAGAGCAACCAAGCTTTTTATTGCCCTGCAAGAAATAAGCAAATCCTCTGTTGTTGTAAATAGCGGCTAAATGCGGTTTCAGACGGATTGCTTCGTTAAAATCAGCTATGGCATGCTGATATTGCCCGAGTTTGCCATAAGCAGTTCCCCTGTCGTTGTAAGCTGTGCCATAATCCGCATTTAGGCGGATTGTTTCATTGTAGTCAGCAATGGCTCGCTGATACTGGCCAAGTTTGTCATAAGCAGTTCCCCTGCCATGGTAAGATTTATAAGAATCAGGTCTGATGTGAATAGCATTGTTGTAATTATCTATAGCCTCCATAATTTTCCCTTTTTCATTCAGCTCAGAAGCAAGATTATGATATGATATATAATTATTACTAGTCACCAATATATCGTGACTGTAAAGAGAGATACTGTCTCTCCAGTGGCCGCATTGCTTCCATGCTAATAATGCCATAATGGTGAGGACAGCTATCCCTACTGGAAATAATATAAACTTTCTTTTTTTTTCACTTTTAACCAAAGACGTTATTCCCCATGTCATCATAACGGCAATACCGATTGAAGGCAGATAAGTATAGAGGTCGTGCCGCCAATGAATTCCTATATGAGTAATTCCAAGAATTGGTAAAATTGTTATTATATACCATATCCATCCAACAAATAAGTATGGAAACCGTTTGACGTTCACAATAACAATATTGCTAATTGCGACAGTAAAAATAAAAGCGGTCAATGTCTGCAATATATTAATTTGTTTAGGGATTGAAAATAAAAAAACCAAATCATATGGCATCAATATTTGCCCCAGATAAATTACAAGGGAATTAAGAGCATTGGTAAGTCGGTAACTTAAGGGTATTATTTCCGTGGCAGGATTGTACTGGGCATAAAGCGTAATTATAGAAAAGACCGCTGAAAGAATAAAAAAAGAAAATTTTTCCTTAAACTGCAATAAAATCACATTGCCTTTGTGCGACTCAAAACGTCCCAGTGGCCAGTAATCCAAAAGAATCATGACGACAGGCAGAGTGACAACCATCGGTTTACTCATCAGGCCGCAGATAAAGCAAAAGAGAACCAGCAAATACCTTCCTATAACAGGTTTTCGCGTGTAATAGACGTAAAGACATAAAGTCAGCATCCAGAAAAACACACTTAAGACATCTTTGCGTTCGGATACCCAGGCCACAGATTCCACGCGCAGTGGATGAAGGGCGAAAAAAGCAGCAACAAAAGCGCTTTCCCAGACAGTTCCAGTCATACGGTTGAAGAGCCGGAACAGTAATAAAGTACTCAGAATATGCAAAATAACATTGGTCAAATGAAATCCGCCGGGATTTAAGCCGTATAACTGATAATCCAGCATCAAAGAAATCCACGTTAAAGGATGCCAGAATTCAGCATAGGTGGTAGTGAACGCCCAAATAACTCCCTCAAGAGTAATGCCGGCTTGGACATGACTGTTATTTGTGACGTAAATATTATCATCCATATTGATGAAGTCAAATTGATTCACCTGCCAAAAAATGGCAATAGTAACAACAGTCAAAACAACATAAGCAATTAACTTTTGTCTTTGGGAGCTACTATTTATCTTATTTAGCATAGAGATTGATTGAATTGATTGATAAGAATTTCTTTTTTTGTGAGTGAAGTATAAGGAGCACGCTCTTGTGTGTCAAGATTATTCTGCCGAAAGATGCGGATGCAACTTTATTGATTACGAATTGAAAGGCAGTATAATTTTCAATCTTGATGCTGTGTGGAATACAGGAAGCACGCAAGAACCGGATGAACCTAAAAAAGGTTTATCTTTAAATAGCCATATATAAACATTAGAAAGCCTCATCTTGCCGCCAGATGCAATCGCCTTTTTTGTTTATATATGCCCATGTATCATCTTCCTCCTTAATTCCACATATACCGTTATAAAATCCGGGAAGGAGTATCGTTTTACTCTGGCTATGCAGTGAAACAATGACGGTTCCTTTATTGTCTATGAACCCGCTTCTGTCTTTACATCTGAAGAACGCAGCATTGTCGCTGAAATTGTCCACGAAGTCAGCAAAAGGTTTGATTGCAATGTCGCCGACTTTATCTATGAAGCCCCATTTATTGTCAATTTTGATGGGAGCAAGTCCCTCGCTGAATTCCAAGATCAACATGCAATCTTCGACTTTGTCGGCATTCATCGCTGTTAACTTTTCGTTGATGCCTCTATCGTTTGTGTCGATATAAAATACCTTGCCTTTTTTATTGACGCAGGCAAATCCTTCAACAAAATCTCTACCCCATTCATATTGAATGCCGATTGCCAGCATGCAGTCTGAGCCACAATAACCAGACTTGCCATTTTTGATGACACGTGCGAACCCTTCACTGAAATCATGGCATTCATCATAATATTCAGATGTACAAAGATGACCACTTCTATCTATAAAACCATAGCCATCCTGAGGATTCACAACAGCATATCCACATGAAAAATTTCTTGCCGTTTCGAAACTGGGCTTTATAGAAAGATCCCCTTTCGCATCTATGTAACCCCATTTCCCGCCAGTCTTAACGCATGCAAGCCCCTCTGCGAAATCCCATGGTTGATTGTCATATTTCATAAAAGGAATTTTCAACTCACCCTGATGGTCGATGTAACCCCATTCATCTTCATGATTCTGCACGAGAGCAAGACCTTCGGAAAACCACAGCGCAGCTTTGAATCGCGGCTCAATAACCACTTTGCCGTTGGTATCAATAAATCCATAATTACCATTGGCACTTACATAGATTAGGTTATCTCGGATTACATTAGCGGCAAAATCATATTTGGCTTCAATAACTATCTTGCCAGTATGATCAATAAACCCGTATTTTCCTTCTTTTTTTATTCTGAATAATGCTGAATTCATATTCACCTCCAAATATCTGTCAGTCTAATTCATTTCTGTATCATCCGGAAACTGTATTCAATAGCTTATTATTGAACAATCATCCACCTGCCTCCTTTTTAAAATCTGATTCACAGATCCCCTTCCTGTAGAACACGGCCATATCCGTTGTTTTCCAGATACCAGTATGTGAAATGTTTTGATAACCAGCTCGCCGCCTTCTCTTCGGCCAATGGCCGGTAGAGGGAGGTATAGATCACCGGAATGCAAAAACGTGCTTCCAATGCATCGAGAGTTCCTGAAACGGCGTTTGGATGGGTCAAAGTACAGTATTCATCCTGATCATAGGGTGTCTTAATGTCCTCATAACTTGCTTCAACCAGCAGTGCCCGCCAGCGATACTTTGTCATTTTTTCGCATTGTTTAAAAAATCGCGCTCTCTGCTGAATGACGGTTGTTATCAGATCAGTCAGTGTTTTTCGTTCCAAGATGAGCAATGTTTCCATCCCCTCAACACTGTAATCGCCTGCTTTCAGCGCCAGGCTTTTTTGTCCTCCGATCCAGTTTTTGAACCTGCTGAAATCAAAAGGATATTGTTCGCGGGTATCGATAAGAATGACTGGTTTTGGAATCTGTCGGGTGATGCTGCGCCCGTCCCTCTTGACTATCAATCGACCCGTTGGAGGCCCTGCCGGGTATTGTTTCTGCATAAGCACTTCACGATCATCTGTGTCGTTTTCATCCGGTTCGATTAAATCAGGCATTGACCTATTCACCATTGTTCCTTGCCTTCAAATATTTATACATCGATATAACATTTTGCCATTTTAACCATTTCTTGTTTAATTTCATTTAATAGCCAACGCGGTGAAATCATTGCCGCATTACCACCGAAGGAGAGCAACCAGCTTTTTACTTCCGGCACGGATGAGGCGGTAAATTTAAGAGTGACTTTATTTTTGCCTTTCTTAACTATTTCCTGATTCGGGCTCCATCTGCGCTCAGCAACAAAAGAAGCCGCCCAGCCCCTGAATTCCACTTCCACATCAAACGCTTCATCTTTCATCACGCCAAAATGCTGGTTGAATGTTTTCTCAAAATCAAACGGTTCCGGCTGAAAGATGATATTTGTCATTTCCACAGCTTTCATGCGATGCACGGCCAGAAGCGGGTCATATTTGGGAGTCTTGTAAGGTTTACCCGGCTCTTTGGCCTTTTGCGCGTGCAAATACATGGCATCATGATAAGAAAAGAGTTTGAGCGGTTTAATATGAAATGTTTTTGGCCGGTTGGCTTCGATGGCATGATAAGTCAGCTTGCAGACTTTTCTCTTTTCCATCGCGGCAATTAAAGTATGAATAATCTGATGGTGCGGCGTGTAATCTATTGTGCCGGGAAACATTGTGGAAAAATTACACTCGCTAATCTTGCCTTCCTGTCCCAACGCCGCCTTGCTTTTGAAAATTGCCCTGGTCGCTTCCTCATAGAGCTTTTTGCCAACAAGATGCTGTGTAAAAGATTTGCATAATTGCAGGGACTGAAGTTCTGCTTCCGTCAGCGGAATATTACGCAATGAAGTCGATGGTTTCTTAATGCGATAATAGTTTTTGTTTCCCTCTTTTGTTTCTTCAATGGTGATGCCGTAAGATTTGCGGATATTGTCAAGCAGCCTCAAGACCGTTTGCTTAGAGCAATTAAGAATACGGGAAAGCTCGGTTAATGAGTAACGCTCACCTGAAAATAGCAGACGCATAAATAAGCCAATCAGCTTTTCACCGTAACTTTGATAAAGGTCGTGTTTTTCAGGCATGGGCGTCACCTTAATTATTCCGCGCGGTTAATCAAGCTGACTGCAATATTAACCCATCGCCGAGCATCTGTAAACATAAAAAAATAAATCGTGCCGTAATATGGAACGATTTTGTGAGATACTGCATTTACACAAAATAATTACAGGAGGTGAAAACATATGCCTAAAGCCGGCGGGCAAAATAAGTTATTACGTTCAAATACAGACAAAAATGAACGTTTTGTCCTGCAAAACTGCATTGCTTATCTGAATGCTTTAATATCTCCCGAAACAATACTGCACAAGGAAATCTTCGGCGTAATATCGTGGATATTGGGAGATAAATTTAGGCGAGTAGAAAAACAGCTCTGCAGCATGTTATCAAAAAAGGAGTTAGAACAAAGACAGTATGATATTGATAACGCGAACAACACGGATAATTCCATCGATTTAATACATAAAATACTCTACACATCACCTAAAAGCCGCGTCATTAAATTTATCACGCTAGTGAGAAAAGAAATCGCGATTCGCAACAAATCCTTAGCTTATCTGGGCAAAAGTGAAATAGAAAAGAACATATTGAACATTGCCAAAAATTTTAATCTCACTAAAGAAGAAATAAAGCTTTGCACGTTCCTTTATATAACCACAGCATGGCATAAAGCCGAGGAATATTTTGTAAACCATTTAAAGTGCAATGCCGTATCCGGCAGAAGATATTTAAAAGCGGTTTTGCAAATGGCCGAAAAACAAATCAACACGGTTTTATCAGGAAGCCTGGTAAAAATTGAGCTTTGCGCAATAAAAAATAACGGCTTTGCCGCAACAGACGATTTTACTGAATTGTTACTAAATCCGTCAGATGAAGGCTTAGAATCAAAATATTTCAACCGGGTTACCACCAACACAAACCGTATAAATAAGCAGGAGACTGATCATCAAAAAACAGAACACATCTTAAAATTGCTGAGAGCTAAAAGACAATATGCCACACACATTCTTCTCCACGGAGCATCGGGCGGCGGAAAAACAAGTTACGCACACAGCATAGCAAATGAATCAGGGCTTCCCGCATACGAAGTAGCCAAAAATGAAAATAAATCAGGAGGCCGGAAAGCGGCAATTAAAGCCTGCGTAAATTCAACAAATAATAAAGATTCTATCATTATTGTAGATAACGCGGATGAGATTCTGAGAAGAAAATATATTTATTCAAAAGATGCAGAAGCGGAGGATAAATACTGGCTGATAAATATTCTCAAAAAGCCCGCGACAAAAATTATCTGGATTGCCGATAATATTGAAGACATTGACGCGGCTGTTCTCGGACACTTTTCCTTCAGTCTTGAATTTAAGCAAATAAACAGGCGTCAGAGAATAGGCGCATGGAAATCAATTCTTAATAAACATCGTTTAAAAAATAGTTTCAGCGACGAGGAATTAGAAGAGTTATCTAAATATCCTGTAAATACCGATGTCATTGACCGTTGCGTAAAGATGGCAATAGACATTGCTTTGCCGGAGAAGAACCATTTGAAAGAGATTGTAATAAAGAATGTTGAAGCCCAAATGGAATTGGTAAGGGGCAAACCTAACAATAAGGATAAAATCGAAAATAATTACTCATTGGAGGGGCTTAATGTAGAAGGCGATTTGCCAACCATCATGTGCCAACTTGAAGCCTTTGATAAATATCTCCAGAATTCAGATAGAAGCTTAAACCGGAATTTTAACCTGCTTTTTTACGGTCCGCCTGGTACCGGCAAAAGCGAACTAGCACGCTACATCGGCAAGCACCTGGGAAGGGAAATAATGTGCAAAAGGGCAAGTGATATTATCAGTAAATGGGTTGGCGAAACGGAACAAAACATTAACAAGGTTTTCAGACAAGCAGAAGAGGAAGATATAATACTGATTATCGACGAGGCAGATACATTTCTTTACAGACGTGAATGGGCAATACGCTCATGGGAAATAATGGGCACCAATGAATTTCTCACACAGATGGAAAGATTCAGGGGTATACTGATATGCACCACAAACATGCTGCAGGGACTGGACGGCGCATCCATCAGACGGTTTAACCACAAAATAAAATTTGATTATCTCAAGCCGGAAGGCAATGTAATATTTTATAAGCGCTTGATGGCTTCATTAGCCAGCGATTCCTTCAATGAGAATATAGAAAATGAGCTAAGAAGCATCAGGCAATTAACACCAGGTGATTTCCGTATTGTACGGGACAGATACTCATTTTACAAACCGCAGGACTTGAACCATCAGCTTTTACTGGAATCACTGACAAGGGAAGCAGGCATAAAGCAATTTCAGCGAGACGGCGGCAAGCGGATTGGATTTTAAAGACAACTGGCGAAATAACATGGGTAATTCAGAAAGATCCCAACCATGGGTATATTAAGGCGGCATTAAGATGGGTTCTGTAGTCAGCATAAAATTTTGTAAGGCCAAGAAATTATCTGAGCAGGGAGATGCACTGAACAGTTTGTTCTTGGCCTTATGTATATGGGATATTCGGGCGTCGAAGATGTAGGTGAGAATCATCAGGAAGGGATAAAGTGGCTGAAAAGATCCGCGGAGCAGGAAAATATCGAAGCTAAAGTATCTTTGGGTTTTCATCTCGCAATAGGGAAAGTGGTTGAAAGAGATATAAACAAAGCATTGCCCCTGCTCTTGGAAGGAGCTAGGGACGGGCACTGGTTTGCGCAATTAATTGCCGGCTCTATTTATCTAGGGTTATTTGGCGGAAAGACGGATTACCAAGAAGCGCTGAAGTGGCTGACAGAATCAGCGCGGCAAGGAAACATGATGGCACAATTTTTAATTGGAGAATTGTATTTTAATGGAGAAGGAGTGAACAAAAATTATGAAAAAGCAGCAAAATGGTTAAAAAAAGCCGTTGAGCAGGGGTATGCTAGAGCAGGTGCATATCTTGGCCAGTTGTATTTAAAAGGACGTGGAGTAACAAAAGACAGTAGTGAAGCGCTGAGATTATTCAGAAATTCTGCTGAGAAAAATGACAAGCTAGCTCAATATTGTCTTGCCGTAATGTATTGGCAAGGTACTGAGGTGAAAAAAAATTACCAGAAGGCGGCATACTGGTACAGAAGATCAGCCGAACAGGGTTATGCAGAAGCGCAATTTGAATTAGCGATGATGTATATCAGGGGCGAGGGTGTGGAAGAAGATTGCTGTGAGGCGGTTAAGTGGTTCAAGGCAGCAGCCGAGCAGGGCAATGTAGTTGCTCAGTATAAAGCGGGCTTAATGTATTATTATGGTTATGGCGTTAATAAAGATTATGCTTCAGCAGTGAAATTGCTAAAGCAGGCGGCGGAAAACGGCCACATGGATGCACAATTTGAACTAGGGCGTATGTATTTATTAGGCAGAGGCGTCAATAATGATGTAAGCGAAGCTGTAAAATTGCTGAGAAAATCAGCGGAGCAAGAGTTTGCCGAAGCACAATGTTTGCTTGGCGTGGTGTATGTTTGTGGTCTAGGTGTTGAAAGTGATTATGTAGAAGCGATGAACTGGTTTAAAAAAGCTACCGCTCAAGGTGACAAAAAAGCTCACGAATGTATCGAACGTCTGCAAAAGCTTATGAATGATTGAAACAATATAAACGATGAACGATGGAAAAAATTATAATTTTGAATGCATTAAAAAAAACAATATATAAATACAAAGGAAAAGCATGCAATATGAGACATGATAAACCTGATACTATTCAGGAACTGTGGCGCGAATCATGCGTACTTGTAGATCACGAATACTTTATAGAAGCCATTCCCAAGCTGCAACAATGTTTGGGAATGTTGGAAATGTTAGATGAACCAGAAGCCAAAGGGCGCGTAATGTTCGAACTGGGGTGCTGTTTCTTAAGTTTGAGTTGGTATAACGAAGCAGTACAGATTTATTCGGCATACCTGAAAGATTTTCCATTCGATACTGATGCACGGTTCTTTTTAGCAAGCGCTTACGGCTCCATGAAATGGACAGATGAGTCCATAAAAGAGGTAAAAATAATTCTCAACTTAGACCCCACCGACGCGCTGGCTTACCATGAGCTTGGCATTTGTTATAAGGATAAGGGCTGGTATAATGAAGCATTGGAAGCATTAAACGAAGCTAAAGAAACTGCGCTGGAATTTGGAACGCAGGAAGAAAGAGAGGTTATTGAAAAGACGCTGTCCAAACTTGAGGCAGATATGGGGAAAAGGGAATATGATAAATTGCGCGTTTTATTCCTGCTGGCTGTGTTGATGGCAATGAAGAAGAAAAAACGCTAATAATTATACGAAAAAGAGAGGTTAATTAATAAAGGTTTTTTATGGAGTTATGTGATCGTTACGAAAAATTAAAAGAAAAAGTCATTAATAGAAGGAATTACTTTGACAAATTTTTGCTATTATTGGAGAATGATACTACGTGGCTCGATTCTCCTGCCAGCACACGGTTTCATCTGGCGGAAGAGCGTGGTTTGTTAAAGCATGGCGTAGGTGTAGCAGAAACTCTTTTACGGTTTCGTGAATTTCTCGCCCCTACAATAACAGAAGAAAGCTGTACTATAGTTGGTCTCTTTCATGATGTGGGCAAGCTGGGAATGCCTGGCAAGCCATTGTATTTGCCTAACGATAATGAATGGATGATAAAAAACAAGGGTATAAAATACAAGATTAACCCGGATGTTGTGGCTATGGGGTTGGCAATTCGCAGTCTCTACCTTGTAACCAAGTACATTCCTCTAACGGATGCCGAGGCACAGGCAATTGCTTATCATGATGGACAGTATATCGATGATAATAAAATTATTGCCCATAAGGAAGAACCGTTAACTCTCCTGTTGCATTGGGCAGATTACTGGACAGCGCATATTTATGAAGAAGGAAGGGGTAAAATATTAGGGACAATTTAGAAGTGTGATAAGTATATTAGAAATAATATAAAATATAATAAGGAGATAAAATAATATGAGTTCACTTAATGTTGTTAAATCTATGTTAGAAAAATGTGCAACTAATGAAAGCACAATGCCGCCCACTCTTATATATAATGAAGGTTGGATGCTAAGATTAGTCCTTCAATGGTTTTCTAAGCAAAAGCCATCCGAACATCCTCTGTCTTTTCCTGAAAAGTCACATTGGTATTCTGAAGCTTTAATACCTTCAGCGTTTTTGGCCAGGAAACGGGGCGACAAATATGCTGAATCCTGGACTCATGCAGACGGTGTTATCGGTCATTTTGAAATTGGTAAAGATAAATACAGAACCGCTGCTCTATCTTTACTTCCAGGTGCAACCACTCTTAAGGTTTTAGAAGCCAAGATGTTCAGTAGACTGTCTACTGGCATTACGCATGCACGCTATTACAATCAAGCAGCCCGGAACATTGCATGTATTGCAGAAACTTTGTATCAGGCGGAAATAAATAAAATACAGACAGATATTAATGCATTGGCTTTTTATCTCATTGCACCAAAATCACAGATAGAGCAAAATATTTTCGAGAATTATTTATCAGAAGAGTCCATTAGAAGCGTTGTTAAACGTAGAGTTAACGAATATGATGATGATAAAAGCGAATGGTATCATCAATGGTTCTTGCCCACACTTGAACGGACAGACATAAAGCCCATCAGTTGGGAAGCTATCATAGAATATGTTATCAAGGCAGATTTACAGACCGGCAGTGATCTAAATGAATTTTATGATAGATGTTTACAGTATAATAAAACAAAAACGCCGTTTAACGAATATTAAACAAGTGTTTTGTTTTTTTGGGACACAACACTTAATTTATATTCATTCATTTCCCCAAAATCAATCCGATAATTTTCGGCACGATTTCTTTGGCGGTTTTGCCTACTTCTAATGTGGGGCCGACGCAGGATGGGCAGCCGTAGGCGCAGGGGCATTTTTCAATTAAAGAACGAGCGGCATTTAATAAATTTTCGTGCTCACGGTAAAGCAGTTCGGAAAAGCCGATGCCGCCGGGGTAGGCGTCAAAAACAAAAATAGTCGGGTCGAATTCGTCAATCCGCGCTCCGGATTTTTCGCTGAAATTATCGGGACGCCCTTCGGAAAAGGAAGTTATCACGCGCCCCGTTTTTCCCTGGCTCACAAACCATTCACCCGATTTGTCGCCCAGCGCGCGGTCGATATCGTGCGTGTCGGCCATCAAAAACATCGCGGATAAATGATGCAGTGTGTAGGCGAGACCCGATAACCCGTCAATAATTTCCGCGGGCGAGAAATTCAGTTTGCGCAGATGATCGCGCGGGATGGTAAACCAGTAACTGGTGGTGTGCATGTCTTTTTCCGGCAGGTTAACATCGCCGTAACCAAGATTTTCCGAGGTATAAAATTTGATTTTTTTAAAGCCCATAACCTTGCGCACAACCTGCACTTCGCCATGCTCCACAATCGCTCCGTCATCCTTGTGCTTGTCAAACGAATCAATCACGCGCACGTTGGTATAAGTCATAGCGTCGGTGTAATAATCGGAATCCACCTTGCGCACGTAAGCTTTTTTGCCATCGAGGTCGAGTTTGTCCACGTGATACTGCTCGGAAGCCATCATGTAAATCGCCTCGTCATGCAGGGCGGTAAAGGCGCTGTCCCAATCCACCTCGGCAATTACCTTGTGTTTGCCGGTTTCCGTTGTATCCACAACAACGATATTTTCCGGATTGATGGCTCGCAGGCTTACTTCATCCGCCGGGTAACTTTCCGCCGCCCAGTGCCAGCGCTCATCCGCCTGGTGCAACACGCCTTTTTCCTCCAGGTATTGCAGGAATTCCTCCAAATTTTCCCCGCCGAATTTTTCTCCTTTTTCAAAAGGTAATTCAAAAGCCGCGCTCTTGATGTGATGCAGAAGAATCAGAAGATTGTCCGGGTTGATGCGGCAGTGTTCCGGCGAGAGAGAAAAAAAGTAATCCGGGTTTTCCATGATGAACTGATCCAGCGGATTGCTGCGCG
>ENA-UPTA01004982-UPTA01004982.1-activated-sludge-metagenome-genome-assembly--contig:-NODE-4982-length-12386-cov-28.944692_pt1 | contig 12386 bp, 10 predicted proteins | sample MGYA00238184_ERZ773361 | MGnify/ENA primary metagenome ERZ773361 (study PRJEB29100, sample SAMN05720205) | activated sludge metagenome | isolation source: anaerobic digester from wastewater...
AGCGTCAATCTGCTGGGAGAGGGTGGTTCTTTTGCAGGCGGGGGCGGCCGCCCCCACCTGCAAGCATTTTTCCCCTCACCAGCGTCAGTCAGTCAGGTTAAATCTGAAACCAGCCGCTGGGGAGGGGAATCAAAGGGGTGGGGATTGCAGTGCACCCCATTTATTGGACAGAAATTAAGTTGTAATCGCGACTTGAGTCCTAAATTGCTGAAACTGTACATGCAGCCTGCCAATGGGTAAATGCATATCTTCATTTAATATAGAAGAGAATAATTGTTTCTCGTATGAAATTAGCAACATTGCGACCGTGGAATATAAAAAAGAATGCCCCGCGATGTACTGCGGAGCACGAGGAGGGATGAACATTGGAGGCGACGATGGGAATCGAACCCATGATGAGAGTTTTGCAGACTCTTGCCTTGCCGCTTGGCCACGTCGCCCTAATAAAAAACTGATATAGACATTATATCAGTTTTTGAGCCATAAGCGGGCGATGGGGCTCGAACCCACGACCTTCTCCTTGGCAAGGAGACGTTCTACCAATTGAACTACACCCGCAAATTATCGTGCTTTACATTGTTCGAAGCGACTGAGATTTTAACATAGGCACATTAGCTTGTCAAATCCGACCTGTGCGAGGTCTAAACTAAACTATCCCCGAACTCAATTTTTCTGCTCCGCAACCCCTTGCTCAATCGCTACATTGACTGGCTTAGTTTGCCGCGAAAATTGATAGACGATGAGGATGATGAGGATAACCGTATTGATGATCGCCCCATACATCACCGGCTCGGGAGATTTCCCTTTGAGATAGACAGAATAGGCAAGGCCTGAGCTCAGCTGAAACGCAAAAGGGATAATCCATAAATCCGGGTTAAAAAACGCCACAATCAGTGAAAGGGCATCCGCCGGGTAAAAGTAACGCTCATGCATCCGCGGGAGCACAAACGGGGTGAGGCTCACGGAGATCAGAGCCAGGAGCACCATCCTTTCGGGGGTGAGTTCGCGCTTATCCGCAGCGGTGAAGGTGATCCAGCCGGCGAGGCTGCAAAACGCCTTGATGAAGCCAATTATCAAAGCCGGCTCTGCAACCTCCCAGGGCACGAAAATATACAAGTTGGGCGCATTCACGGAGAGCTGGGAAAAGAGCGTCGATTGCCTCAGATAGATCGTGAGCACGTCCAGCCAGCTAGTCCCCAAAAGAACGGCTGGAATGCAGGTAATCACGTACACCGCTGGGACGAAGAGGAACTGCCACCAGGGAATTTTTTTCTTGAGGAAAAGGATGACCAAGAACGGAATAAAGAAAATGGCTTGAAATTTGATCGAAAAAGAAAGCGCATACGCGAGCATTCCCAGCATTGGCTTTTCTTTTAGGAAGAAGTACAGGCTGATGATCAGAAAAGAGGTATACAGCGCATCCATCTGACCCCAATGGGCGCTGTTGATAAAAATCGTGGGCAGCACGAAGAACAACCCAGCCGCCCAATAGGGCTTATTTCCCGTGGGATATTTGATGCGCACGATGCGGTAGACAAAATAGGTGGAGATGACATCAAAGAGGATCGGGAGCAGTTTTATGGCGGTAACCCTAGGGAGGATGGGGTCAAGCAGCGTTGTGCCGGCAAAAAGGTACCAAAACGCCGGCGTGTATCCGATTACGTGTTCGCGGAATGCAACCGCGGCACCGTTATCCAAGATGTTTTGATACCAGATGAAGTAGTAATTGGACATATCCCCGGTAATTTTCCCAGTGAACAGCCTTGCCAGCAAGCCAAGCACGAAAAGCGCACCGAACCCGAGCGCTTCAAGATTAGGCTTGGATTGAGAACTGCGGATTACCTGCTCTTGTTCAGTGTCAGTTGTCATTTTCTCGCTCACTTTACGGGTCTGACCTCCACGAGCAGATTCTGATTGCCTTCTCCTACGGGGTTACCTTAGCTCGCATGGTATCTCCCGGGGGCAATTATAGCTGAAAAAACGCGCGCCACGCTCCTATTCACCACGCTGCAGCCAGTTTTTACGTGGGGAGAGAGTGCATGGTACTCCTATGAACGCTCAGAAGTTCCATTAAGGCGACCTAAGCGGATGCGTGTATAATCTTATTTGCGTCGGAGGTCCCATGAGAACGCCCTTATACCGCTTAGCCCTTATCACCATAGCCATGCTGTAATAACGAATATCGTAAACTGAGCAAAATTGGCTTAGTATCTGGGTAGAGATTGACCTCCAGGTATCAGAAGGGGTTGCCTTTACGGTTTTGGTGGGGCATGTTGTGGATGCCTCTCACGAAAATGCGCTGGAACAGCGCCGCACAGTTTTAGAGACCCTCAAGGAAATTGGAGAGGGAGAGATCCCAGTGCTAACGGCCTTCAATAAAATTGACCTAATGGACGATGCTGAACTTATGAAATTACACATGCACGGTGATCCGCAAGCAACCTATGTCAGCGCAGCTACCGGTGAAGGGCTAGAACCGTTGATGACAGCGATTGGGCAGGAGCTTTTTGCGAGGTACGAGAAGCTCACCGTACTGCTGCCGTTTGATCAAGGGCAATTAGGGTAACTGTTCCACGAACGGGGCAAAGTGCAGCTTTCTGGACCGACGCCTGAGGGCATTCGCATGAGCGGATATCTGCCCAAAGAGCTCGTGGGGTTATTTGCGCGCTATCGGCTCAAAGTGGGAAAATAATTACAAAAAATCCACGCAAATCGCGTGGATTTTTTGCTTCTATTAGAGAAAAAGACTTTATTCTTTCGAGATGATAAGGACTTCTCTACCCTGATAATAGCCACAATTGGGGCAGGTCACGCTATTGCGGGTTTTAAGGGCATCATGTACACGCCGGCGATCGCGGCGCCCTGAAGTGGATTTTCTCTTTGGTAATGGGGTCGTCTTGCGCTCCTCTATAAAACTTTAATGTACCAAGCGTACTCATGTCTGTTAAATTATGCAAGGGCAATTTGAGGTTGGGTTACAAGGCCAGCTTATTATCCCATGGATGCAATTCTATTTGCCAGTTGGCGTAAGCACTTATTAAGAGGTGCCAGTCGGGGTGGGCGTATAGAGGGGCATCGTCCCTGTAGGGGGCAGTGGAGTTGGCGTAGGCGTAGTAGGGGTTGGTGTATTAGTGTTTGTCGGTGGTGGCAATGTCGTAACTGTTTTTGTTGGGGTCTGCGTGCTTGGGGGTAGAGGCATCCTAGTACGGGTGGATGTTCGGGTCCAGATTGGGGTTGGGGTGTTTGGCGCAGGTGGATTTGAGCCCGGGTTAGTAGGTGTGTAGAAAACGGACTCAGCTGGTATGATGATTTGCCAGGAGCAATGGTGATCGGTGTCATCAATAAGTTCAATAAATATTCGATCGTTCTTTTTAGCTTTTAATTCCAAGTATAGCCTTTTAGGATTGCTAGGATTTCGTAAGAAAACGCTATAGGTGAGGTATTGGGAATCATTCACCCACACATTTAGTCCAGGCAAATTGAGCTGTGGGGTTGGGTTTCCCTGGGCATCCAGAATGCGATAGGGAGACAAATCCAAGGGAGTATCATAGACTAGCTGAGTTTGGCTGTTGCCAAGGAAAATTAAACTGTAATAAGTGATGTCGTAGATTGAACAGGAAGGACCAATGGTCGCTGTTTTTGTTGGTTCCTCAGAAGCTTTAGGGGTATTGGTAAAAGAATCGGTTGGCTTGGACAATGGCGTGCTTGAAGGCGTTGGGCTGTTTGTTGTGAATATTATCGCTCCAAACATGCTCGTGTTCGTAAACCTTGGAGAGGTTTTGAGTGTGTAAGAAGTTTTAGAAATTGTGGGTGCTTGAGGCGTAAAAATGCCTTTGATCGGTCCAGAAATAAGGAGGATTAAGGCGAGAGCTACAAGAACAACACCTATTGCAATTAATAAGGTTTTGTTTCGGTTGGTTGTTGGTACTTCGGACATGCGAACATCAGCAGGAAGGCTCTTTAGCCGCGTGTCTTTCAACATGATGCACGAAGAGTATTGCTTGGTGAGGCAGAATTCTTGCTGATGAGCGTAGCTAGGACATTCCGGTTTTTTGCAGCGATGACAACAATTAACTTCAGAAGGAAAATCGGATTGTGTCCGAACGTCGTCAATCAGTCCGAAATATGGGCACCGCAGAATGTTGTTTTGAGATAGGTATGAGTCTTCTTTGGACATACGGTAAGTATTTTAATTCCTTTTGTTGTTTTTCTTTGAACCGTGCCAAAATGATTTAGAATGTAGCTTAAGTAGAATAAAAGACTAGGTTTTGTTAACGTTTACAGTTTTTTGCACAAAGTATTGATAAATACAGTTAAACTTGTTTTCGATAAGCTCTTCAATTTCTCTGGCAATTTGTGCGGGAGGATCGTGCGTGACGTAGGGATCCGGAAGATTATAAGGTAATCCTCCGCAGATCTCGGTAAGGAGGTAGATTTTCCGTTTGATTTCTGGGAATTCATTGGTCAGCGCTTCTTTTTGCCCCGACTCCATCACCAGGATAAGATCCGCTTGGCTTAATAAAGTTTCATTAATCGATCTGGAAAGATGCGCTGTGATATCCAGATTACGTTTTTCGGCTTCTTCGATTGCTTCTGGTGTAGGTGGAAGACTTTGGGATACCCATGTTCCGGCGCTTTCGACCCTCCAAGTTTGCGCGGCGCCGATGGTAGTGAGCATTTTTTTAAAGTATGCCTCTGCCAAAGGAGAACGGAATCGATTGGCAGTACATACGAAAAGTATAAAAGTCAAACAGTCGTTCTGTTTCATCCTATGATCTGTTGGTCTCTTGCTCTTGGAATGATTAGCCATTCGCCGATTATTAATGTTTCTTCGGCAGCAATATCATTATAATAGACTAAATCGTCCAGATTTGTGGTAAATCTTACAGCTACTTGTTGCAGGGTCAAGTTACTTTCTGTCACTTGGTAGGCTTCGAATGCTGGCAGTTCGTCTACATCCATCAGGTCAATGGGAAGAATAATAATCGAGTCAATCCAGATGGGAACGATGAGATGATAATTTATCGCCTTGATTACATCGGGTGTGGTATTGGTCTGGTTAGCTAAAAATAACAGGCTTTCGCCTGAAATTACCTGATGAACGACAAAGCAATAGTCCTTCCCGAAGGGTTTTTCTAGAAAATGCCCCTCGCGAATTTCGACTGGGGTTTCCGTCGGAGGAGGCGTTGGAAAGAGTGATGGTGTGGGCAAAGGAGTCTGTGTTCCCGAAGCTAATAGATTTACTTTCTCTTGTGTGACTTGATTCAAAGCGAGTATTGCCGTTCCAGTCGGTGCTTGGGGAGAGATTAAACTAAGTGCTCCTTCTTCAGTATTAGATTTTGGGTGTGAGAAAACCCCTATCAGGATGAGTATGATAAGAATAAACAGAATGGCCAAGTAGTAGGGACTAAACTTAATTCTTCGTTTAGAGCGGACCTTTCTTGCTAGATCTTCTGGCATTCTCTGGTTAGGTTCCGCCTGGAAAACTTTACATAAAGAATAACCTTTAGTCAGACAGTAAACAATTTGATGATCGAGCCTCGGCACAGCGGGCGGCTGGGTGTTATGGCAGTAACTTTCCGCCGAAGGATAAGTTAGACTCGTGGCAGGATCTAACAAGAGTCCAAGATAAGGACAAGTCAAGTCTCCTGTAATTTGAAGGTTATCGGCCACTTCTCAAGTTTCCATGGCAACGAATGCAAGTCATTCGCTCTGTTACAGACTTGTCATCGTGAAACGCTGACTATTAATAATTAGCTCAGCAATGCAGAACTTAGCTTTCCTTCTGTTCGGTTAAAGCAACTTCAAGGCTTTCTTCGGACCCGTAGGAATGACGATATTTATCACGGCTGCTGTACGGTGAGTAGTAATTGTAGCCGCCATAATAATAATCTCGGTTGCGCGGAATTCGGTTCATCACCACGCCGAGAATATGGGCGTTGATGCGCTCAAGTTCTTCCAGAGGGCGCTTAGCAGCCTCAATGCGCGTAGAACCGGGGATAATCACGTAAAGGACTCCTTCTACGCGTGTAGACAGGATTTGCGAATCCGAAACAACAAGGGGAGGGCTATCTAAAACAATCACATCGTAACTCTTTTTCAGCTCATCCAGCAGGTTACGCATCCGTTCACTAGCCAGCAACTCAGCAGGATTAGGTGGCAGACTGCCACTCGTAATGATATCCATGTTCTTCACTTCCGGGATCGAGCGGACGACTTCATGCAGGGATAATTTGCCCCGCACTAGATCGCTCAGGCCGATTCGGTTGTGTAGGTTGAACTGGACATGCACATTTGGCCGGCGCATATCGGTATCCATCAGCAGCACCCGATTTCCTCCCTGAGCCAAGATAATCGCCAGGTTACAAGCAACCGTAGTTTTCCCTTCGGTCTCTCCCGAACTAGTTACAAGGATAGATTTTAACGAAAAATCTAAGCTGGAAAATTCAAGGTTCGTGCGCAAGGCACGAAAGGCTTCAGCTACTGGCGAGCGTTGATGATAAACCACGTAGTTCCCAAGTTTATCATCCTTATTCTTCTTGTGCAGCTCACCGATTAGGCCGATGACAGGAATGTTGAGAATCTCTTTAACCTCATCTGGTGTCTTGATCGTATCATCCAGGTATTCGATCAGAAATGCAGCACCCGCGGTCAGAATCAATCCGACAGCTCCTGCTAATAGGGCAGTCTGACCGGGCTTGGGAGATATCGGGACTGAAGGTATCTGGGCTTCCTCAACCTGCACCACATTTGGAGTGTTCTGAGCCCGTGAAAGGCGCAGAGCTTCAAGGCTGTTAATGCTGCTCAGGTAAATTTGTTGATACAAGTTCAGGGTGGTTTGCAGTTGGGTGAGCTGAGCGGATGTTGCAGTTGTCGTTCCACTCTCTGCTGGCGTTTTGAGCACCACCAGATTAGTATAAATCTGTTGATATAGCGAGAGAACGGATGACAGTTGATCGAGCTGAGCCTGATATTCGGCTAATCTGGCTTTTTCTTCTTCCGTGGCGGTGGCTGGATTGATCTTGGCTACCTCAACATTAAGTGCAGTCATTTGGCTTTGTGTTTCCAGGATTTGCTTTTGGACACTCTCGAGCTGAGACTCAACGGTGGCTGTTGAAAGTTCGTTAATTTGTTTTTCCAGTAAAGAAATCTGTTGCTGCGTCTCGTCGATACGGTTTTGGAGGTTTTGTTCTGCGCTGATATAGCGAATAGCTTGAAGCTGCTCATTTTCGTCAATGAGCACATTGATCAGTCCATTGGCGATGAGCGCAGCCTTTTCTGGCTCCGTGTGCCTTACTGTCAGCACAACAAATTGCGTATCTGTTATGGGTGAGGCAGTTGCCTGACCTTTATAGATCGGAAACCCTAACTCGTCCGAGGCTTTTTGTAATACGCTCTCGGTAGAAAGCAGCTGTACGTAGGTAGAGATTAATTGTTGGTTATCCAGATAAGCGTAATAATCATAAGTGGTTTGTGGTGCTCTCAGAATTACAAACTTTGAGCTTGCTTCATAAATGGGCGTCTGCCGACTGCTAACGAAATACCCCACTGCAGCGCCAATGATGACCCCTGCAATGACAAGCCAAAGCCATCGTTTTGCAATATTGAAAAAGTGTTTTATATCCATAAACTTCGATTACAAACCTTTCAACGATCGGTATAGAAAATTATCAAATGAGATTATCTCAGCGGATATCGCATATATTAAATTCGGAAAACCTCATCCAATAATATCGAAAATTGATCTAACGGACGGACCCGCCTTTAACATAATCAGATTGATTATAAGCAATTATCACCAGCCTGTAAATGAGCTAAAAACCTGCGCGTGGCTGCATTACTTAATGAGTAAGGGTAAAAATGTCCTTTGCCTTACGTTGATAAACACGTCGGCATCTTGCGAGTAAACTTCACCGTCCCAAACTCTGAAACTGAACACCTCGGACCCGACATAGCCAGTTTGTGGTGTGTAGATTACATTAGGTGCTGTACCGCTTAGGCTGCCATGCTGCGGATCTGCTGTAATGCTGAAAGTAAGGCTGTCACCGTCTGCATCTGAACCACTTAAGGTAATGGCTATGGGCTCGTCCATCCAGGTGTTAAGCTCCTGGCCTTCAGCGACAGGCGGATTGTTAACAGGTTTCGTGAGAGTCAGGAAAAGGGCACTTACCGCGCCCCAGTTGCCGGCAGCATCTTTCCCGCGCACATAAAGGATATGCTGGCCCTCGGAAAGGCTGCTGGTATCAATGGTACCCGTGACGTTTTCGACGCTAGAATTGAAGTTGCCATCAACCGGGCTGAGGGAAATGGGCGCATAGCCTTCTTCCCAATAGGGGATATCTATGGAAACTTCGGCAGCAGCAATAGCCTGGCTGGGTTCGGTGCCGTTGCTGTTATTGAAGCGTGTGTCGTTAATTTGCCCGGTCAGGGTGACAAGCGTCCCAATAGGCGCTGGGTTCAGGTTCAGAGCCAAGTTGATGCTGTCAGGTCCAGCAGGGGTCATATAAGGTGTGCGCGCAGTCTTAGCGGCGTAGATTAGCACGGGCAAGTTTTGCGGCAGGATGGTTGTCTCAAAGTTGGTGCAGGGTTCAAAAAATTGAGTGCCTACTTCGATACAATACCCTGCCACGCCCAAGCGCCCGTAGATATAATCTTCAGTTGAGCCATCCGTGGGGTAGAGTGTATAAGATTTGTGAGGATCATACCCATTGAAAAAAGCAAATTTTCGCCCTAGCGTTTGTAAGTCGGTATTATTCGGAGCATTAGAACCGGTAAAACCCCAAGACCACATCACATCGCCTCCGTAACTATGCAGGTCAATGTAGACACCGGTAGCGTCCTCCGGGGCAGGAGCGTTGAGGTCATCTTCGCGTTGGTCAGGGAAAAGGGAAAGCATCACATCTTGGATAGCATCCACTTCTGGCTCGGAGGCAGCGCTAAGGCCATGGTAAGTTTCATCACAGGGGTAATTGCTCGATCCACCCCATCTTGCCCATTCGTAATTAAAATTCCGGTTCAAATCTGCGCCTCGATCGGGACTGGTCGGACCACAATAATTTTCATTGGTGTTCTTGCGCCACAAATCCCCTGCTTCTGCCTCTTTACGGCCGTCAGGGTTAGCCAGGAGCATGATATAAATCTCGTTGTAATCCAGCAGCCAATGCACGTCAGCATTGGTGTTGTAGTTCTCGATGAGATAGCCGGCGAAGCGGGCGGCTAATTCGGCTGGAGCATATTCCCGGGCATGAATCGAAGCTGTTAGCAGCAAGCGCGGCTTTTCCTCGGTGATATTTTCGTTGGTAAGCCGCAGCAGCATCATGTCATACCCATCCGGCTGACCTACACTCTTCTCCCAGGAGTCACCTACATCTATCCACTCAGCTAGGGTGGGGTAATAAGCGGCTAATGCAGCCCCATAAGCATACAGCTCCTCTACCGTGCGGTAGCAGTTGAACGGTGGGCCGATCGTATCCAAGGAATTGGTTGCTAACAGCTTGAGCTTCTGGAAATTCGCATCTTCATGGGCATCAAAAAGTGTAGTGAAGCCCAAATTTTGCACCTGAGCTAGCTCATCTGGCGAGAGCGCTGCCAGCACATACTGTTCCACCTGGTTGTTATATTCAAACACATCAAATGCCATCAGCCTAGAGATGTCTTCGATCGTTGTATAGTAAATCCGATAGACTTGGCGTTGGCTTTCTACATCTACACTGCAGGCTTGTGTGTCATCTGTAGGGAGGAATGAAGCAGATTGAACTTGATATTCACCGCTAAATGAAACTAACATGACAAGAACGAGCAAAATTATCAGACCGGCTTTCCTTTTCATAAAATACCTTTCTCAGCTTATTAGCCATTCATGGAGTTCGTAGACGGATTTTTTCTGGGATACATCAGCCAATAGGGATGGGTCTTTTTTTGTAATTTTTTGGACTGTACCTCCATAAGCTTTAATTAAATCTTTGAGCCTTAAAAAATATCCCCATAATATCCTTGGAGATGAAGGTGGAATTTGATATATACGGGCAATAGTGATCCGTGGCAAGAAGACCCGTTGGAATATCAATGAAAGACGCTTAAAAAGGTTGGATTCGGAGGCTAATTGAACCATGTCCGGGGTGAGGTTGTGTATAGCATGCTCATCCTGTAGCAAAATCTGGTAAGCTTCCGTGAGGACGCGCTCATCAATGGGCGTTGGCGATAATTGGGCTAAAACCTGCTCTGGGATAATTGCCCATTGCAGCGCGCGAAGCAGCTCTAGCGTGAGGGCTGCGGTTTTTTCTGCACGCCATTGCTGGCAGAGAGCAACAAAACAAGGCCAATCCAACTGGTCCTGATAGCGCTGCAACACGAGGGCAATATCGAACATTCCTTTAAGGCCAAGACTGAGATAATGCTGGTACGTCAGGTGGATGCAAAGATGTAAGAGCAGATCTTCAATTCCTTCCGCGAGTACATCGATGCCGTTGATTTGAGCAGGAAAAGACCTCTGCCAGACGCCATCCATAGCAATTGTAAAGGGCTCATCTTCTTCTAAAAGTGTCCAATGGATTTCCACATGCGTGCCATCAGAGAGGGTCATTGGCGGCACGTGCTTGATATCCAAATTAGAATCTCTAATGTCAAAGTATCTGGAGAGCTGATAGCCCAAACCTTGAAGAATTTCAATCGTTCTGTTGAGATCTTCGCGGTGTACTAAGATATCCAGATCGCTCATACTGCGAGCGCCCACATCTTTATAAATATTTTCCAACAGAAAAAGCCCTTTGAGGGCAATCACAGGAATATTTTCCGCCCTAAGACGTAGAAGAATTTGGCAAGCATGGTTTAGCAGCAAAATGTTACGGGCAGCGGTGAGCATGTACGCCGAGCGGAAGCTCTGCCGATGAGGTTCGGGAATCTGTTGTGCTAAGCCTAGTTGTGAGAACCGAAACTCCAAGGCAGATAAAAGATCGTGCTGAGCGCAGAGAGCTGTTAATCCTTCCCAATTTTCCGAGTTCATCCCTTTCAAAATCTCAGCACAATCATCGGCCGAGGAGAGGGGATTGAGAAGTTCAATCAGGAAGTTCATTCTTATGGAAATAGGAGCTCGTAACATGGGAATTCAGAAGAATTGGCTAAGAACTAAGCATGAAAATATGGATAATAGATTAATACTTCTCTTAGGCGTCCAGAACTACAGGAATAAGCTTTCCTTTACAGCCTGCACCACCCAGGCAATTTGATCGTCCGAAATGGTGGGGTAGAGTGGCAGGGTAACTTCCCTGGAGCTGACTTCTTCCGTAATCTTCAGATCTTCGACCCGAGGAAAAGGGCTGAATTGATAAATGCTGAAGGTATGCACAGGCGGGTAGTGCCAGCTCACCTGTATGCCGTGGGCTTTCATCGCTTCAATAAAGCGCAGCTTATTGCTTCCCTCGGGGAGCAAAACCGGCATAATGTGGTAGCTGCTTTGCCCGTGTGCCTTCGCGAAGGGAATTGCGACCTCGGGCGTCTGGGCAGCCAGCAGCTCGCGATAGAGCCTGACGGCGCTTTCCCGGCGGGCATTCCCAGCGGGGATTTTTTGCAGCTGCACCCTGCCCAAAGCCGAGCGAAGGTCATCAATGCGGTAGTTATAGCCGAGGGCAACCACGTCGTAGGTGCTGGCATGCCCCCGGGCGCGGTCCCAGGTCAGTGTAGTCATGCCGTGCGAGCGCAGGCGCTGGAGCTTTTCTGCCAGTTGGTCATCTTGGGTCAGCAGCATGCCGCCTTCGCCAGTGGTCAGGTTTTTATTGCCAAAGAAGCTAAAGCAGCCAATATCGCCCCAGGTGCCGAGGGCTTTCCCCTCCAGCGCAGCCCCTACCGCATGGGCAGCATCTTCGATGACCACAAGGTGATGCTGGCGGGCAATTTCCAGGATGGTGGGCATATCGCAGGGATAGCCGGCGTAGTGCACCACCATGATTGCCTTCGTTTGAGGGGTTATTGCCGCCCTGACCGCTTCTGGGGAAAGGCACAGCCAATCAGTGCTTTCGATATCTGCAAAAACCGGCGTGGCGCCGGTATAGCGGATCGCATTCGCACTGGCAACGAAGGTCAGGGAAGGCAGGATGACCTCATCGCCTGGCCCGAGGTCAAGCGCCAAGCAAGCTAAATGTAAGGCGGCCGTCCCATTGGTGACAGCCAAGGCATGTTTTGAACCCGTGAAAGCTGCAAACTCCTGTTCAAAGGCTTGGGTGATGGAACCCATCGTCAACCAGCCTGAGCGCATCACTGCCACAACGGCATCGATTTCGGCTGAATCGAGATTGACATCCGAAAGAGGGACGCGCCAGGTCATGGCAGAGACCCCGGTAAGAATTCTGAGCGCATAATTTCAAAATCTTTGCAGGCTTGCTCGTAATCTT
>ENA-UPTA01004983-UPTA01004983.1-activated-sludge-metagenome-genome-assembly--contig:-NODE-4983-length-12383-cov-10.210659_pt1 | contig 12383 bp, 10 predicted proteins | sample MGYA00238184_ERZ773361 | MGnify/ENA primary metagenome ERZ773361 (study PRJEB29100, sample SAMN05720205) | activated sludge metagenome | isolation source: anaerobic digester from wastewater...
GAAACTGTGACACTTTAAACAGGAATCAGTGGGACACTTTGACAAGAATCTACAAGATGCAGAACAATTAAGCCAGCCATTACCAGTTTCGCATTTTCTTTCGATTGATTCACCTCAGCAATATGCTACTATCGATTATGATCTGATGGATTTTGTATTTACACAACCTATAGAGCAGAACGCAGGTTTACGAGAACATTATAGTGATTTGCCGTATGATAAAAGACCCTCTCTTTTATCATATCATTCAACATTAGAATTACTCTGGAATAATCCTGCTTCTCAATATGATATAGTGAGTAGTGAGAAAGCTTCAATTGTAGCTCCTTCCAAAAACCATAACGAATTTTACAAACAATTGAATAAAATTAATGGGAACAAAAGAGGATACCCATCTCAATGCAGAAATTTAGGCGTCTCCTTTAGTACTTATGACGGTTCTCTACTTGAAGATTATCAAAGCAAAGAGTGGTTAACTGCTGAAATAGAGGCACATGGAGATGTTTCATTTGATTACACATTCGGCTCCATGGTAGAGCATTTGGATTATGATGGTTCTGTAGCTTTATCTAAGGAATATTATAATAAGCGTACCTTATTTGCCGGAAGTCTTTTGCCACTCCATTATACAAACATAAATGTTTTAAACGCGAATTACAGTATGAACAAATCAATGCTGATGGGTATGCTATCGTTTGATTCTGATATTGTTGTGAAAATTGATACTGACACAAAAAAACAACCTACTTTCATACCATTTGTAAGTGCACTTGATTTGTACGACCCGAACTTCAAAAATTCTGAAGATAAACCGTTTCTTTATCCACAATCTACATATTTGTTCGCCGGTAAAAGTCTTGCATCAGATAATAGTTTTAATTTTTCATATGCAGGAAATCAAACGAATTTTCCTAATCCATTAAATCAGTGTAATTATGAAGACGATACTGGCACTTATTGGCCACAAAGCAATGAAACAGGGGAGGATTTCGTTGGCGTCCGTTCTAGGTTTGATGAAATTTTATTCAATCGGAATCATGGTGAATATGGAACTGATCATGATGCTTTTCCTGTTACCTTTATTGATGGTATTTTCAACTTCATAAATGATAGAGTCACAGAAGACATTACAACTTGGAATAACACATGGAAAAATAAAGCAATAATAACACATGACATTAATATTCATGATAAAAATGTTCTGCAAATAAAAAATGGCACGAATAAAACTTGTTTAATTGACAGTGACAAAGGTATGTATGATATCGTCAATGTAAATGTTAAATCTGGAGCTACTGTTCAGATTGAAGATAATACGACTCTTGAATTGTTTAAAAGCATACATATTAATTTTGAGCCCGGTTCTACTTTAATCTTAGGAAACAATTGCAAAATTCTATTAAATAATTTAAGTTACTTCGTAATTAATAATGGCGTTAACGTAGAATTGGGGGAATCGTATGACATTAAAACTTCAGGTTATTCTGCCAGATTTATTTGGAACTAAATTTAACTAAGGAAATTAAATGAATAAAGCGATTTTGTTTTCTTGTATTATTATTTTTTTCTTATTCACAAGCTGCGACAAAGATCCTGCATCACCTGATCCTGACAATCCTGAAATTGTATCAGGAACGGTTATTACGGCAGATACTTTATCGGGTGTGTTGGGAATTGATAACTCACCTTATATAATCAGGAAGAAAGTTTCTGTTCCGAAAGATTCAACACTGATCATAAAACCGGGTGTTAAATTATTTTTCAAATCTTCAGAAAATGAAGAAGATTTTAATTATGATAATCTAAATGTCGGTATGCTGGAAGTTAATGGATACATACAAGCTGAAGGAAAGACCGATAGCACAATTACTTTCAGCAGGGCTAATGAAAAAGGACACTGGGGAATAATATTTATTCAAAGTAACGATACATACAAAGGCAATTCGTTTAATTATTGTAATTTTGAATATGGTAACAAAGCCGATGGAATTTATATTGAAGATCCAAGATTCGGTATGATAATGACATATAATTCTAAATTATATGTAGAAAACTCGACAGTTCAAAAAAGCAAAATGGATGGAATTTCCTGTTATTATTCTGCTGCTTATGTTAAGGATAATATGATTCGCGACAATCAGGATGAAGGAATCACATGCTATGATACATCAGCAGAAATTACGAATAATTTGTTCCAAGATAATATTGAAAACTCGATATTATTTTATAACTACTCTGAAGGAACAATAAAAAACAATGTTATGATCGGAATCGGAGAAAGTATCGGTATTTATAACAGAGGTATAAGTCTTTATAAATCTATAGCGACAATTGTAAACAATTCAATTTCAAATTATAATGGACAGGGCATATACATAGATAATTTTGAATACATCAATTATGGTTCCCCAATAGATATTATTATATCAGAAAATCTCATTACTAATAATTTTACCGGAATAAATATATCGTGTAGATATGGCATTTACCCAATAATATCAGAAAATACGGTAAGCAATAATAACTCTACAGGTATCTGGATTTCTTTAAGTGATGATTGTAAGATTGATATAAACGAAAATTTAATTGAAAACAATGGAAGAATAGGAATTATAGCCCAAGATATCTCAGAATTGACGATAAAGGACAATATTATATCTAATAATAGCTTAGAAGGTATTTATTGTGATTATTGTAATCATGTTGATATTATTTCAAATAAAATATATATGAATGGAAATAGTGATAATTTCAACTACCCCGGTCTGTATATGTATTATAGTGAGTCTGATGTGATCAATAATTTAATTGCATTCAATGGTATTGGAGTTGGATTATATGCTTCAGAAATGAATTTGATTAACTGTGATATTGCAAACAATGAAGTAGGTCTTTTTTTAAGTAACATAAATAATAATTTAGATATAAAGAATTCAATAATACACAACAATATTTTGTTATTCGAGTTAGCTGACTATTATTCCGGTTCAGTCGATATATCATATTGCCTAGTTCAGGATAGTATTTTAATCCCTGAGATAACAGATATGGGGAATAATCTTTTGGCTGTGGATCCATTATTTTTTGATACCATCAATAATAATTACCAGCTTTCTTCAGGTTCGCCTTGCATAGATAAAGGCACGAATGCAATCGACAGTCTGCCTGAACTTGATCTTCTCGGCAATCCTAGAATTGTCGGATCAGCTATCGATATCGGAGCATATGAATATCAGGATGGCAGGTAAAGATGAATCTCAAAAAATTTAGTGAAAATGCTATTTACGGTTTATATTATGCGGCTTGGAAGAGGATGAGATAATATAATTCAATTGATTTACAGGCAGTAATGGGATATATTAGAGTGAGCATATATAAGAGGTAGAATTGACAGTACAGTATAAAGCGCTTAAACAGGCTTTAGAGAATGTGTAAAAGAAATGAGAAATCTTCAGTTGAAATATCTGTTTTTACTGTCACTGATCTTTTCAATAACTGCTTATGCGGAGAATGAAATATCCGGTATCCGCACCGATCCTAATATATGGTTAGGTTTATCTTTAGGCGTCAGTGATGACAGTTTTTATCACTGGCAGCCGAATCCATCTTCAGGTTTCAGTTTCAATTTTTCAAAAGAAAATCAACTTTTTAGATTCAGATATTATTATAATTCTCTATGTACGCCTTTCTCAGAATCGCTTAAAGAAGTGAGAGATGTAGGTATTTTATACGGATATTGCAGTTATTTCAAAAAAGCTTCGTGTTCAATATCGTGCGGGATCAGTCATGTTACTGGGCATTACCACGAATATCTTGGAATGATGAATTATAAAAGAATCGGTATTTCGACTGTCGGATTTCCGTTTGAAGCCCAATTAGACTGGCTTCCATTCAGAAAGTTCGGATTAGGGTTGAGCCTTTATGGCGATCTGAATTCGGAAATGAATTTTTACGGATTAATGCTGAGTATGAATATCGGAAAAATCAGGAGTAATTAAGGCTATGAGAAAATGTTGGTTAGTGATAATTTTTTTCCTTATTGTATCACTGCAGGCTCAAGACAGTATGTTTATAAGCTCAGACAGACAGACATGGCTTGGGATAGGTCCCGGGCTCGGGAGTATTAATTCTGCAGCCCATCAGAGTACTGTTTTTGGCATGAATTTCAATCACGCTTCTTCAGGCTACATTTATAAAGCGAGATATTTGTATCTGCATGAAATCGTTATGAATATTATGGGAGACCCTCCTCCTGCTGATGATGTTTGGGAAACAGGTCTATTGTTCGGATTCAGCAGCCGTAAAGAAGATACTATAGTATCGTTATCGGCCGGGATCAGTCACGTAGGCGGCGTGAGGCATGAATTCGTAAATCTTCTATCTGGATACAAATACGATAAAATAGATATCAGTACCGTGGGGCTGCCTGTTGAAGCTCAGGCAGTGTTTTCATTTTCACAAAGCGTCGGTATGAGTGTGATCTTATTCGGGGATTTTAATTCCGAGAATAAGATCTTCGGAGCTCAATTCTGCTTGATTATCGGTAAACTCGGATAATCGTTTTTCAAAAATGATTCAAAATTATTCAATTGATTTGCAGATTCTTAAATTCAATAAGCCCCGATAAAAGTTTCAAAATTCCCGGGAGTAATTATTTCCGCGCTTTTTGCTTTATATTCCTGAATAAAGATATCGGGTATTCTTTTCTTAGACATTCTGTTCCATTTGAATTCATAGGCGTATAGAGAACCGTCGGACTCTTCAATGTAATCAATTTCCTGTTTGTCGTAAGTGCGCCAGAAAAACTGATTTACCCATATTTCATTGTATTCTATATATTTCTTTCGTTCGCTGATCAGAAAATTTTCCCAAAGAGCACCTGTATCCTGCCTTAACCCGATCTCGGAGAAATTATTTATAAGAGAGTTCCGTATGCCGTTATCATAGAAGTATATTTTTTTGCTTTTTGAAAGTTCCTTCCGCAGATTTCTGCTGAAAGCACCAAGCCTGAATATAACAAAAGCCTGCTCAAGAAGCTGAATATATTTCTCGACCGTTATTTTATCCAGTTCAACCATTTTACTCAATTCAGAATAAGAGACTTCATTCCCGACCTGAAAAGCCAGTGCCGTGAGGAGTTTTACTATTTTATCGGCTTTATTCAATCTGCCCCACTTCAAAACATCCTTATACAGATAACTGTTCAAAAGTTCGTTAAGTACCTTTTTCTCCTTTCCCGGCGAAGACACGACTTCCGGGTAATAACCGAAAACAAGTCTGTGGTCCAGCATTCCGGATTCATTCAGCAGTCCGCTGTGAGCGGTCATTTCCTTATAGCTTAACGGATACATCTTATATTCCCACTTTCTGCCTGTAAGAGGTTCATTCAGCCTGTTTGCGAGTTCAAATGCGGATGAGCCGGAAACTATCAGCTGAACATCTTTTATCAAGTCTGTGACCAGCTTCAGTTTTTTGCCCAGGTCTTCAATATTCTGCGCTTCGTCAATTATAAGAATTTTATTTTCGCCGATAATCGCCTTCAGCCTTTCAGCAGAAATATTATCAAAAGCGGCCTGGGTTTGAGTTTCATCTCCGTCAAGCCAAAGAGTTCCGGGTTTCTGAAAAAACATTTTTTTTAGCATCGTAGTTTTACCGACCTGCCTCGGGCCTAAAATTACAAGAGCTTTTCCTTTTCCGATCTGATTGCTGATTATTTTTTCAAGATCCCTTTTTATCATAACATGATCCGTTTTTTAACAAATATAACAATTTAAGCATAAGATGTCAAATAAAATCACTGAAATTACTTAAAAACGGTGAAAATAATCACTGAAATTAGCTAAAAACGGTGAAAATAATCACCGTTTTAATGTCATGTGTCAAATTGGAATATACCCGAATTTTGAAAATTATAAAAATAATTCACAACCTGCATCTTGATCACCGGTAAAGTCGTTTATAGATTTATGACCGGCCCGTAAATTTTCTGCTCTTCTTTCTTTCCGGCATAGGCTGGGATTCGTTGTTGGATAATTCGACGTTCAAAGGTCTTCCCTTGAATTCAGCCATTTCGAACGCTTTTAAGGTATCTTTTTCATAAGCGCTGTCTATCTCGAAAAACGAGAAATTCTTCATGACGTCCACTTTGCCGATCTCAACGGCCCTGTTCCTGATATGAGAAGCGATCAGCTTGATCATATTAGGCTTGTCCATATTGTCGCGCGAACCGATATTTATGAAGAACCTTGAGAATTTTCCGTTACGCGTAGGTCTTGCAGCCTTATTTCTGTCTTTGCCAGTTTCGTTTCTGCGTGTTTCGAGATTAAGGTTCAGGTCGGGCGCGTCTTTGTAGTATGTCAGGAATCTGTTGAACTCGACGGATATGAAATGCTGAATGAGTTCGTCCCTGTCAAGGTCTGACAGCTTATCGTAGATATACGGTAAAAATCTTTCGATCTGGGTTTTATTGACTTCAATATTCACGACTTTATCCACGAGATTGAATATCTGCCTTTCGCAGATGCTTATTCCGTCAGGTACTTTCTTCTGGTCGAAACGTATTTTTGCGCGAGATTCGATCTGCTTAAGCTGGAATTTTTCTTTCGAGTGAACGATCGAAATAGCTATACCGCTTTTTCCCGCTCTTCCCGTTCTTCCGCTTCTGTGAAGATAAATGTCGGGATCATCGGGCAGATTGTAGTTTATTACGTGAGTGAGATCGCTTACATCAAGACCTCTCGCCGCTACGTCCGTAGCTACAAGGAGCTGAAGATGCTGGGTTCTGAACCGGTTCATCACCTGATCTCTCTGATACTGCGAAAGATTGCCGTGAAGAGCGTCCGCGTTATAGCCGTCGCCTATCAGTTTATCGGCGACTTCCTGGGTTTCCTCTCTGGTCCTGCAGAACACAATCCCGTAGATATCGGGATTTACATCGGCGATCCTTTTGAGCGCGGAATATCTATCCTTAGCCTGAACGAGATAAAAATGATGTTCGACGTTCTCCGCCGCTTTGTTCTTCTGACCGGCTGATATTTCATCGGGATCTTTCATATAATTCTCGGCGATCCTCGCTATCTCTTTAGGCATCGTAGCGGAAAAAAGAAGCGTCTGCCTGTCGGATGTTACGGATGAAAGTATCTCGTCCAGATCATCCTTGAATCCCATATTGAGCATCTCGTCAGCTTCATCAAGTACCAGCCAGGAAATGTCGTTTATCTTGAGTTTGTTCTTATAAATAAGGTCGAGCACCCTGCCCGGCGTACCTACAACGATGTGAACTCCTCTGTCAAGCGCGCGTATCTGATTCTCTATGCTCGAACCGCCGTATATTGCGACAGTCTTTATTTTTGGCAGATATTTCGAGAACGAATTGAAATCTTTCGTTATCTGCATGCATAATTCTCTAGTGGGGCAGAGGATCAGAGCCTGAACTGTTTTGCTTTTAGCATCTGTCTGCTGTATGATAGGCAGCCCGAAAGCCGCGGTCTTTCCCGTTCCGGTCTGAGCGAGCCCGATCAGGTCTTTTCTTGTGTTCAGGAGGTGATGTATCGTTTTCTCCTGAATAGGCGTAGGTTTAACAAAGCCCATTTCCGAAATGGCTTCCAGTATCTCCTCGTTTAAACCCGCCTCTCTGAATTCTTTCATTTTATCCTTCTATTTTTGTCTGAACTGACGTTTCCGTTCATTTATGTCCAGGTATTTTTTTCTCAACCGTATATTAAGCGGTGTAATTTCTATAAGCTCGTCATCCTCTATATATTCAAGAGCCTGTTCGAGCGACATTTTTCTCGGCGGGATAAGCTTTATCGCGTCATCCGATCCGGAAGCTCTGACATTGGACTGCTTTTTGCCTTTGATCACATTCACTACGAGATCGTCATCCTTAGCGTTCTCTCCGACTATCATCCCCGCATAAACTTCAACGCCGGGCTCGATGAACATTACCCCCCTGTCCTGAAGATTCCATAATGAATACGCTACCGCGGTCCCCTGCTCCATAGCTATGAGCGAGCCTCTGCTCCTTTTAGGTATCTCGCCTTTATAAAATTCGTATTCGTAAAAGGAATGATTAAGTATTCCCGTGCCTCTCGTTTCTGTCATGAATTCATTGCTGAAGCCTATAAGTCCTCTGGCCGGAACCTTAAATTCGAGCCTCGTATAGCCGTCTCCGCCCTGAACAAGGTTTAAAAGTTCGCCTTTTCTGATTCCCAGTTTTTCAATGACAACTCCTGTGTAATCATCACCTACGTCTATAACTGCAAGCTCTATGGGTTCTGTTTTCTTTCCTTCAAGTTCTCTATAAATCACTTTCGGTTTTGAAACGGCGAATTCGTATCCTTCCCTTCTCATATTTTCTATAAGGATCCCGAGCTGAAGCTCTCCTCTTCCGTTCACGATGAACTGATCCGGAGAATCGGTTTTCTCGATTTTAATGCTTATGTTGGTCTGCAGTTCTTTTTCAAGCCTGTCCCAGATGTTTCTCGATGTTACCCATCTGCCTTCAAGGCCAGCGAACGGAGAGTCGTTGACTACAAAAGTCATGGCAAGAGTAGGTTCGTCAACGTTAATTAGCGGAAGCGGTTCCTGATGTTCTTTGTCGCAAACAGTCTCGCCTACGTCTATAGTAGCAAGTCCGGCAATAGAAACAATATCGCCGGCGAAAGCGACTTTAGTTTCCACCTTTTTTAAGCCGTCATAAATGAATAGTTTAGCGATACGGTATAATAATCTTTCCCCGTCTCTTTTCAGAAGTACGACCTCATCTCCGAGTTTAGCTTTTCCGCGATGAATTTTTCCCGTACCGATCTTTCCGAGGTAATTATCGTATTCTATAGCGGAAACGAGGAACTGGAAAGGCCCGTTCTCATCACCGTCTGGTTCCTTAACGTTCTTAATTATCGTATCGAGAAGCGGTATCAAATTCTCATCCGGGTCATCAAGGTTATGTTTAGCGATGCCTCTTTTTGCGGAAGCGTAGACCACTGGAAAGTCAAGCTGCTCATCGGATGCGTTGAGTTCGACAAAAAGGTCGAAAACTTTATCAAGAACTTCGATAGGATTACAGTTCGGCCTGTCGATTTTATTGATAACCACGATAGGACGCAATCCCATCTGAAGAGAATTTTTCAGAACGTATTTAGTCTGAGGCATCGGACCTTCGAACGCATCAACGAGAAGCAGAACAGAATCGACCATCTTCATGATCCTCTGCACTTCGCCCCCGAAATCAGCGTGCCCGGGAGTATCAACAATGTTAATTTTATAGCCTTTGTAATGAAGCGACGCATTTTTTGAGAATATTGTTATCCCTCTTTCTTTTTCGATGTCATTCGAATCCATTATTCTTTCTTCGACTTTCTGATTATCTCTGAAAGTTCCGGTCTGTTTTAGAGCAGCATCGATCAGGGTTGTTTTCCCGTGGTCAACGTGGGCTATGATCGCGATATTTTTTAACTTTTTCATTTCTTCTTCATGCGTAATTTATTCAGGGTCGGAATATATTGATTATTTTAGATTTTAACAATATAATTCTTTGATTAATTTGATAAGGTAAAGATTAATGCAGTACATTATTCTCGCAATATTATCAAGCTCGGCGATCTCTCTTATTTTAAAGTTCAGCGAAAGCAGAGGCTATAACCGAAATACCGTCACCACATCCAATTATGTTTCGGCATTCACAGTAAGTATAATACTCAGCTTGAGTTCTTCAGGAACGGTTTTTATCTCGGGATTAAATGAAGTGCTTTATCTCGGACTGTTCACTGGTGTAATGTATTATCTCGGATTCATTTTCATCCAGAAAAGCATTAAGGAGAATGGTGTAGGCATAACCGGAGCGATCTCGAAAACAGGCATAATACTTCCTGTAATTCTTTCGATGATCTTCTGGAAGGAAATTCCGAGCGTGCTACAGGGAACTGGAGTAGTTATTTCACTTACCGCGATTTTCATTCTGAACCTCGACGCGTCAGATTTAAAGTCGTTTAAAGGACTGAAGATCACTTTACTGCTGCTTTTTCTTATTTCCGGGACGGCGGAGTTCACGACAAAGATATTCGAAAAATACTTTGAAATGCAGTATAAACCGCTCTACATGTCCGTGATCTTTTTCACGGCATTTCTAATAAGCCTGACTTTTACAATAAGGTCGGTCAGGCATGGAAATAAGATTTCGGTTAAAGAGATCGCGACCGGTCTTTCCGCAGGGATACCGAACATGGCAGCCACATACTTTCTCATCGAATCATTAAAATATTACAAAGCGTCCGTAGCCTTTCCCATCTACAGCTCCGGCACGATATTGATTATCAATCTCGGAGGATATTTCATATTCGGCGAAAAGCTGAGCAAAAAAGACATGACCGCAGTAGTAATGATAATTATAGCTATTGTAATGATGAATATGTAAATATAATTAATTATAATTTAGAAATTTGTTTAAAATTAAAGCTAATAATGAGTCGCTTAATAATGAAAATAAATGTCAAATTCGATTATTCTCAAAAGACACAAGGGGCGGAATTGCTGCAAATTACATAAAAAAGCTTCAAATAGTGAAAGTGGAGATGATAATTACTAAATAAAAATCTTCTTGCAGAAAGCATATTATTTATATAAATTAACTTTTAGAATAAAGGAGGAATATATATGAGAAATTTATTCATATTGATTTTCTTTTTAACGGCTGTTGTTTTGACCGGTCAGGATAAGAAGAACACAAACGGTATTATAATTAAAGATGCAAAGCCGTCAGTAACTTCTGCAGAAGTCCCTGAAGTACAAGTTGAATCGAGAGAAAGTCAGATAAAAGAACTTGTTGGTATCGGAATAAATGCAGAAAATGAAAACAGGCTTGATGCAGCATTGAAAAATTATTACTGGGCGCTTGTCCTGAACAGTAAAGAAAAAAATAATGAAAACATTCAATTGCCCGAACTGAAAAACAGGAATGTAAAAGCCGCTGTACCGGGAAGGATCAAAAAGATATTGTCGGATATTGAATTTAAAGCTGATTATATTACCCGGACTGACACTACTACAAGTGTAATAATCTCCGTGACAAGAAACGGAAAGACCGTAGAGAAACTGGATTTTCAGTATTATGAATATGATTCTTGGTCAGACCGCAGATCGCTGGATTATTCAAAAGCTGAAGTTATACTTAGAGGTCAGGCTCGGGAAATGGATAAATTGAAGATCTCGGTCGAATACGCATACATTGATAAAACAGAAACTGATCCCTATCTTGCCGACTGCATAAAAAATTCTGACATGCAGTTCAGAAATTCGGATTACGAGATAGTTCTTAAAGAAAAAATTAAAAACAATGTTGTAGAAATTAATAAGGATTTTCCTGCCGCATCTAATACTTTATCAACTTCAAATAAGTCTGTAAAAAAAGAGAAAAATATCAAAAAAGATAAATTGATGTATGCAGGCGCAGCTTCCGCGATCCTAATAGGTATCGGTCTGGCCGTTCTTCTTAGTGACGACGGCGGAAGCGATAATCCCAAGTCTGCGAATGTGACTTTTGAAATTCCTCTACATCCGTAAAAAAGGAGAGAACTAAGATGAAATACACTTTATTGATATCGGCTCTGTTATTTATTTCACTTTTAACTTTCAGCTGTACCAAAAATTCTAATACAGCGCCAGAAACAGCAACAATTAGTTTTAAAATCGAGTTCAGCGGGAGTTCTGTTAAACAGGCTGCCGCAGACAGCGTGGTAATATTTATTTACGAGGATAATCAGCTTTATGAAACGCTGATACCGGAAATCGGAGATTCAACCGCCACAGCGTCTGTTGAGCTGGATTTCGGTAAATATGATTTTAGAGTAGAACTGTATTTGAATTCCGATAAGATCTATTTCGGCGAGAAAAACGGTTTCGATGTAAATATCAACACTTTTAATGTAACTATTAGTGTTTATCCGGTTCCTGTGCTTAACGCCAACACATCTGAAATTGATTTCGGAGATGTCGTTACTGGCCAGTATTCTTCTGTAAGTACTTTTTTACTCAGCGGAACTAATATTATTGATTCTGTATTTATTAATAGTCCGGATGGTTTCGAGATTTCTAAGGATACTGTTTCTGCAAATTTCAAGATGGATGAAATCAGCTTTTCTTTAGCGGAATTCGATTCCGTCAAAACAGTTTATGTAAGAGGAAAAGCTGCAGCTCCGGGTCAGATATCAGGATTTGTTTCTTGTTCAACTAAAGAAGCTGAGGATGTATTTATTTTCCTGAAATTAAACGGAATTTAATAGGGCTTAATATTCGCAGGACCATAAGTATTTTTTTAAATCGACTTTCCCTTCAAGCAAAACTTTGACTTTTTCTCTTTCGAGCAATGCTTTTTGTTCAGCAAACAT
>ENA-UPTA01004991-UPTA01004991.1-activated-sludge-metagenome-genome-assembly--contig:-NODE-4991-length-12369-cov-5.493828_pt1 | contig 12369 bp, 25 predicted proteins | sample MGYA00238184_ERZ773361 | MGnify/ENA primary metagenome ERZ773361 (study PRJEB29100, sample SAMN05720205) | activated sludge metagenome | isolation source: anaerobic digester from wastewater...
CTCAACATAGGGTCACATGATGAGGTTACAGTATGGGACTATGCGTTCACCAGAGTATATGCTGCCACCGAACCTACGGTCACTATCGAAGCGGAAGAATATCAGAAAGCAGCATCCGAGACCCTAAAGATCTCACTATCGGAAGCCCTGGACCTGCTGAAACCTTTCTCGGTTTCAGACTCCATCCTGGTTTCCCTGGATGAATTCGTCCAGATGTCGATATCGATATTAATCAACGCATCAGACTCCATCCTGGTCTCGCTCCTGGAGGAAGCAGGATACGCCGTTGCGATAGATGTATCAGAGGAGCTCTCCCTCCTTCTATCAGAATCCTGCGTGGTGGATAACCCGACCACAGCCAGCGATAAATCGGTGAGAAGGCTTCATGGGAAGGTTAAGATCTCATATACCGACTCATCCCTGGATGAAGATAGCGAAATAACCTCCTCTTCCGGATTCGCCCGGGGATCAACAGAGGACTCGTTATTCGACGGAATGATCGGGGCTCCTGTAAAGTATATGATGCTCGACGGGTCCTGTCCTCTGGATGGAACAGTATCTGTCGGGAGTGATTCCATAGGATGGAGAGGGGATGATATGTCCGACGAAACCGGGGCTGTTAATGAATGGATCGCGATTTCATTCGCTACCCCAAGGACGATTCATAACCTTTACCTATGCGGGGATAATCAGTGGAATAATTTCCCGGTGGCGTTCTCCATCTATGCTTATGATGAGGAGGATAACGAGATCGAGATCGATGGAGTATCCCCTCTCGTTGTCGATGATAATGACGAGATAAATTGGAGTTATGCTCCATTAACGGCACTTTCAGAAGTAAAGAAAATAAAATACGAGATCTCCAAGATTTCCCAGCCTCTCCAGCCGATAATGATTACCGAGCTTTATTCCTCCTATTCAGAGGAATACACAGACGCAGAAATCATATCGATCCGGGTTCTGGAGGAGATGGAATATTCGTCCGGCTCCATCCCTCTCGGGAACATCTCCTCGAATGAGTGCGCGATAAAGCTGAATAACTCCAGCCATAAATTCGACCTGGGGAATCCTTACTCGCCCGTATCCTCTCTGATGCTGAAGAACAGGAGAGTCGAGGTCTGGTTCGGGATCGAAGTCCCCTTCATGGGAGAGACAGCCTGGACGAAACGAGGAGTCTTCTGGACGCAGGACTGGTCCGTACCGGAGGATCAGATCTATGTCGAGATAACAGCCCTGGACAGGCTTGAACTCCTCCGGAAGACAGAGTATTATTCCCGGACTCTCCACATCGACAAGTCTATCGGATACCTCCTGGAGAAAGTCCTGGACGATGCTGATCTGGTGAAGGACACTGATTATTGGATTCATCCAGACCTTTACGAGATTATCATTCCTTACGGTTTCTTCAAGAGAACCTCGCACCGGGAGGCTGTAAGATCTCTGGCAGTCGCAGCCCAGGCGAAAGCATACTGCGACGGGGATGGATGTATCGTCGTGGAACCCTGGGATCCTGGGAAGGTTGCGAGGGTCCAGTTCACCCGCAACAAGTTCAAGAGGAAGGATAATCCGCTCGCCTTCTCCGAGATCGTGAACTTCGTTGAGGTTTATGCGAATCCCAGGGAGATCGGCGAGGAAGAGGAGATCTATACGGATTCTGAAGTCCTCCGGATAGAACCTGGAGAGACAGCGACCCGAACCTGTGTGTTCGAAGGCGACGATCCCTGCACGGACGTTCAGGAAGCAGATTTCGACCAGTCGGCTATCATCGACCTTTCAGATGTTATCTGGATCAACCTTTCAGAGGAGACGAACCATGAGAAGGGATGACGCCATCAGAGTTACCCTGGATGAGGATGTCGAGAAAGCGACAGGGGCGTTCCTGGTGGAACCTGAAGGAGGCACGCCTCCAGGAGCGGGCGTCCATATCAACAGCCAGACGAACTATAACTGGGGAAGCGAGATCGAATTCCATAATACCGGGAATGTTCCCTTCGAGATAACCTCCATCACCATCCGGGGGAAGCCGGTCAGGGTGAAAGGCCGGAAACTCGTGACAGCCCAGGATAGCGGTTCGATTCGTGCTTATGGAAAGCTCTCCCTGTCCAGACCGATAGATAATGAGTTCATCCAGAGCGAGGAACTCGCCCAGGAGATCGCGGATGATATCCTCGCTGCGAATAAAGCAACGAGAAAAGATGTCACTATCGAGGCTTTTGGGTATACCGACCTGGAGCTGGGAGACAGGATCCAGGCTGTATCGTTTCAGAACACTGAATTAAAAAACTACGCCCTGACATCCCAGGAGTTCGAATACGACAGGGGAGTTTTCAGGGTGAAATATAAAGGAAGGAGGATTTAAAATGGCGTGGCAGACACCAGTCGAGAACTGGGAGGCTCCAGACTGTCCGACGTTTGAAGATTTCAACCGCATCGAGGGAAATACCGCATACCTGAAAGGAGCCCTCGATACGATGAACGATTCGATTACGGACCACATTTCAGGGGCGAGTCCTGTTGAAAGGAACGACATTCATTTCACTATCGCAGAATGCCGGGGGATCGATTCGGTCCCGATTGTTCTTCAATGTCTCCAGCAGGATCCCGCGAACCCTGTTGTCGGACAGATCTGGCTTCGGACTGATAAATAATGGCAGATGTCTTCGAGAGCGGCGAATATTCGATTAGTGGAGGGAGCGGGCAGATTAAATTAACCATCCCGATTAATCTGGCAGTCACGGCGATAGGGTTCATGTTTAAAGGAATCTCCATCGCTGGATATTATCCTGCGACTGCGATCTGGGATTCTGGTTATTCAGAAGTAAGCAACGGCGGGTCGTCTCCAGGAGGATATCCCTCTGGAGCAACGGCTGCGGGCTGTTTCTATACCGGCATTTCGAAATATCAGGCTGCTCCACCCACGCAACAGAATACGGGCTGGGCTGACTCTGGACAGTCCGGATCTGGAAATAACGTCAGTAATTCCATAACCGTCCCGACCATTCCAGGAGGAGGAGAGTTCCAGTCCGGGACAGTGGAATATTACGGCTATAACTACGATGGACAGACGAGATCACTCTATATCAATGGAAGCGGTCCTTATTCTGTCGGAGGTTCTGGAAACTATAAAATGATATCAGCCGCCCTCTCTGCTGGAGATATGGGAAAGACGAAAAATGTAAACGTCTACGGATCGGGGATGTTCAATCGGGCGAGGGTTCGCGCGATTATCTATTACCTGGGCTCGGGATACTTGATAGAGACCAAGACGGGGAACTGCTCGAACAATTACGGCGGGTCTGTCGCCGGTCCTCTGAATAACGGTCAGACGGGATCGAGTTCGATGAGCCTCCCGAGCGGGAACATCAAGCACAGTATAGGAGGTTCCGGACGGGCCGGCTTCCGGTATCGGGTCCAGTATACGTATCAGCAGGCTTACGAGATTAAGACCTCGAATGTCCAGGCTTCATGCGGTGGATTTTCGTGCGGATACTCTGAAGCGATTAATAATGGATCCTGGGTTCTCCCTTATTCTGGGAGCGACGCCTGGATCCGGATGGACCCTCTTGCGTTCCAGCCTGGGAACACTGCGACGATTAACATCTCTGTCGGCGGCTCCCAGAAATGCGGCGTAAAAGTGGCGTATGAGTATACCAGGGCGCGTCCTCTCCTCCTGAACACCCTGGAGATCCGGAAGGGTCCAACGACTACCTATGCGCTCCCTGTGGTCTCCCTGACGGATGTAAACCTGGACCTGGATTCGTATGTCCAGGCTCTGGTCCCGACCAGTCCATCAGACCCGACACCTATTATTCGGTGCGTTGATCTGGTGGAAGTGGACGACGGGGATGCTGGACCAGTCCGGATTAATACTCATCATGGGTCGAAGGCTGTCCGTAAGTGGGAGGGATAATAGATCTTTTTTTCCTTCCATCCCAGTTCAGCGCAGGCAGGGAGGAGCCCTGGCGAGTCGCCTGACATCCAGATCCGGGGGGTAGATTTTCTTATGGATGGTCGAAACCTGGGGATCCTGGACGCCAGGAGTCTTCCATCTTTCACGTTCCACCATAATTATAACGAGTTATTTATTCTCATTGATAATATAACTTGCGTAATATATTAGTGTATTATTTTGAGATTCTTTTCATAATCACAATGCTTCAAAGTGAAGCAAACATTTATAGTATCTACGATTCATACTGATTCTTAATCCATCATGAAGCAGAATGAATCATGATGGAGAGGGGAAGTCTCCAGGAATTAACCTCCTGCTGGCTGTCCCTGAAGATGGGGCGGGGAACTGAAACAGCTGGGTTCCCTGAAATCTTTCCAGGTAATGAACGGCCCTTAATGGGAAGGGAGCCTGGGAGGAAGCCGACGTAAGCACAGCATCCCAGGCAGAAAGGGCGATACAAATGGGCGAGCCTGGGTGGATTGAAAGTGGACTATTTTCATCCTTTTGGATAATGGAATGTCTCAAAGAATTATGGGAATCATCCCTGATGAACTGGAGGAAGGAGTCCAGGCTCTCTATGATGAAGGCTATACACAAGCCGAAATCGTGAGAGAGGGAACGAGACTTCTCATCCAGAAGAAGCAATGGGAGAGGATCCTCCTGGAGCAGGGGGATAAACTCCTGATGGAGCAGGAAGGAAAAGCATGCGTTCAGTAAGTGGTCCTATACTGGCGACCAGAGAATGGCTGGACGGATACTCGAAACGTGGTCCTGCTTCAGCTTCTTTCGCTCGCTTCATGGAAGAAGCGAAGCTGGTAAAGATAATCGAACACCCTCTGAAGGAGGAATAAACTTTGATAAAAAATAAGGCTGCTGCTGTCCCGGAACTTGACCGTTCCAGAACTAACGATACGGTTTCAGGTTACGGGAATAAAAATCTATGTATCAAATGTGTTCGCGCGAGAGACTGTGAACAGCGCGACCAGGATACTTTACTCGGGCTGGTTGCGAGAGCCTGCCCGAAGTTCAGGGAGATAAAATGTCTCTCCTGTGGTCGGCTGATCTGCTGGGACAGGAATCCCGCAATTTTAGAATGTAATCGCTTCGTGTCTCTGGAGATAGCATCCAGAGCTTATAGGGAGGAGATCTGGTGATTCTCTTCGACATCTACAAGAGAGAACCCTCGAAGACAAACGACGATACTCTTGTCCTGTCAGCGAAGGCCGAGGACTATATCGAGGTTCTGAACCTCTGGGCTCGGCTCTCTCCTTATGGCTATTACTTCGTCGTTGGAAAAGTGAACATCGAATAAAATTCTGGAGATGTGAAATTATGACCGTAACCGAATCAATAGCGTCAGCTCCGATTATTGACGCAGAGGAAACAGAGTTCGAGAAAATTCAAAAGGAATACTATTCCGTGCTTAAGGAATGGTCGGAGGCGAAGAAGGAGTGGGAAACGAAGATGAGAGAGGCTCTCCTCCCATATCACACACGCCTCGAAGAACTGGAGAGGAAGAAAGTCGCACTCGGTCCGAAGCCTGACTGTTTCGGGACCAGGACCGACCTGGACCTTCCCGGCTGCGAGATGTGTATTCATGGTGCGAGATGCTTCCGGGCAATGAGATCGAAGGGGTTGATCTGAATGGCTGAAGCGAAAGCGAAGAGCGAGATCCTTCCCCTCTCCCGCCCTGCTGAAGAACTCTTTAAGGAAGGGCTGGAGCTTCAGGAGCTTATCCAGGTCGGTACTGAACACCTTAACAGGCTCCAGGAACGCCTCGGGCTGATTAAGGAGGAGCTGCTCTTTCATGGAATCAAAGAATCTGAATCCTATACTCTCTGGGAAAAGCAGCGTGTCGTCCGAAAGATCAATGTGAAGCGGTTCGCCGAGATGTTTCCCGAGGTATATACTCGACTGATGGAGGAGGAGCTCCTCCGGGCGAAGAGGAACGCTGGGAAAAAGATCAGGGTTCAGGATGCGGAACGGATGCTGGGAGAGGATACCATCGATCCAGCCTGCGACCTGGATACGACCATCACTCACATTATCCAGAGGAAGGAGATAGCATGAGCGACGAGCTCATCGGGGTTCCTCTGGAATCCATAGAGAACCGGGGATTACGTGGCGTCTACGCTCGGATCAACGGGACAGAATATCGAGCCCTGGATTATGTCGAGCCATATGTTACCAGGAGGAAGGTCGGTGATCTGGTGGATATCTCCTTCTCTATGGATAAGGACGGGCTCCCAGTCCTGACGAAAATCAGTCCTCATAAGGCAGGAGGAGCAGGACAGAAGGGGAAGCCAGAGAAGCCTGGGAAGGAAGTCTCGGCTATCCTCCGGAAGGTCCAGGATCCTTACCTGATGGTAACCGAGGAAGGAAAGGACAGGATCTCTCTCTATTGTCTCTCCCATGAGATGAGAGACAGAATCCAGACCGACCCAGGGCTGAACATTCCCCAGAAGATCCGGGTATCTGTTGATGCGATTTCCTTCGTTCAGGGATACGAACTCGGGGAAAGTGTTCCAGAGGACAGCCTGCCTCCCATCGCTCCTCCTATTGTCACTGGTGGACAGATTAAGCAGGAGAAGGAGAAGGCGAAACAGGCGACCATTTCTGAACCTCCCAAAGAGGAACCAGAGAAGGAAGCACCGAAGCAGGAAGAGAAGAGGGAGGAGCCTCCTCTGAAGACAGACGATAAAAGCGCGTCCCCTCACACTTTAGAGGAGCAGAAGGAACCAGAGATCCTCCCTCTCCATACTGGAGGATATGTCGTCCGGTTTGGTGGAACCTGTTCCCTGGATAACTACGAGAACATAAAACTCGAAATCGAGGGAGTCCTGGACCCGAAGAACCCTGGAGAGAGGGAAGACCTGATCAGATACTGGGATGAGACCCTGGGACTCCTCGGGAGGAATTCCCCAGTAACGAAGGATAAGATCGACTCCTTCCGGCGAAGGGTTATCATGGGAGCTCTTTCCAGCATGGAAGCACCGAAGCAGGAAGGATCTCGAAAGGTAGATCGCTCGGAGCCTAATATGACAGGCGTCGCTTATGGGACGGGGATATCATGAGACCCGACCCGATGTATATTGTTCGGACTGATAACAGCGTGGCGAAGGCTCCTCATTATGAGGAATTCGACGACCTGGAGAAAGCCCAGGAATACATCGAAAACATGCTGAACGACCAGGAAATGGACGGTTCAGGAGATATCGGCTTTTCTGTTCAGCTCTATTCGGTGGACCTGGGATGCGACCAGGAATCCGAATGCTGTGGAGATTGTATCGACTGTGAACAAAAAGAAAACAACGAGGAATAAAAATGGCTGCTGGAATTACTGAAAAAGATTCGATGTTTTATGTCAGGGAAGCACCCTGGCACGGTCTCGGCTATCATAGGGGAGGGATCCGGGCTGCTGTGGGAAGGATGGAAGAAAAGCAGAAAACGCTCCAGATGCTGGACCAGAGAGCTCGGCAGGAGAGGGAATCTCTCGCCCAGGTCCAGGAGGGATTATAAATGCGGGTAATGTTCCAGAACGGTTCCCATACCGTAGGAATCGGGGAGATCGAGGAGGGAGACAGATACACCGAACATGCGATAGTCGGGCTCCCAGCACTGAAGGAAGCGATTAAAATCGCCTCCCTTTTTGAGGGTGAAGATTATCGGGTCGGCTTCCTGGAGGGGGAAGGCGGAGATAAAATCCTGGTCTTGAAGCCGAACACAAAAGGAGACTCGGCTATCCTGGTCGCAGAGAGGATCGAGGTCGAAGATCCAGAACAGCAGAAGATCACTGGAAACGAGGAAACAAAGGAGGGGCCTGAATGCCGGGAGCTGTAAACCCTAACAGACCGGCGAAAGATAACCATTCCTGGGATGCTGATCAGCCCGTTCTCGAATGGATGGTGAAGAACGGGACGCCGTTATCAACGATGAGTGAACTTCTCCAGAGGACGGAAGGATCGATTAAGGAACGAGGGAGGAAGACGCTGGGAACCATCGTCCGGGACGGGTATCTGATGGTCCGACCTGCTGTTTCAAAAGAGGAAGGTCCGGTAATGGTGAGCCGGGAGACTTTCGATCCTCCTCTGGTCCTGAAAGCCCGGGAACCTGTCATAATGAAAACGACCATTACGACAGGTCCAGGGAATGGGAATGGCAATGGATCCACCAAAATTATCCGGGATCCTCGCGAAGTTCTGGTCGATCTCTTGAATGAAACCAGGAGAAACGGACAGATCATGGAGGAGATCAACTCCTCTTTAAGGAAGATCTGCGGTTACCTGGAGAAGAAATCAGACCGACAGAACACCTTAACGGGGGTTATACGATGAACCCTCCCACTATCAAAAACCATTTTTCCCGCTCGTTCTGGGGGAATGCTGAATGGAACTCCGATATTCCTCCCTCATGATATCAGATGATATTCGATATCATGAGATATCACTACTACTACTACTACTAGCTACAGCTCCTCATGATATCATATCATATCATGAGAGGGAAGGAAAGGAAAAGTTCCAGCCTGATATCTCATGATATCAGATATCAGGTGATATCATGAGAGGGAAACATAAGGACGTAAAACAGCCTACTCGCAGGATGATAACTGCGTCCCTCCTGGACCTGGAGATCCTGTCTTCCCTGGGGTATGATTATTCAGAGGTTTTCGAGGAAGGCAGGAAAGCCATCTTTAAAAAGTGGTTATCGAATCAGGTTCCTCCGCATATCGGGCTGTTCAAGCTCTCCCGGATGGACCTTCTTATCCTGGACCTGGGAGAGGAGATCGAGACCCTCCAGGAGGTTAAGTCTATGCTGGAGGCTGTCAGGAAAGCCCAGGCTGATCTTTTAACCTTCCCAGAAGGAGACCGGGAACGTCAGATAGTATTCGCTGAACTAGCTGCGAAGCATCTCACAAAGGAGGAGATCTCAGCTTATTATCAGGCGTTCTCCAGGAGAGTCGAGAGAGGAGACTCTGGATCAGCTGTGGTTAAGAGCCTGCTCCAGGACATCGAATCTCGCTGTAATGGTTCAGGAGGAATAGTGAAAGAGATCAGGAAGGGCGACTCCATTTATCGTCAGAATCTCGTCTGGTCCTTCCTGGTGGATGCGGTGAAAGAATGAACGTTGATCTTTATTCTGGAATACTGGCTGGCTTCGTGCTGGGGACATTCGTAAATTATTTTTATTGGAGTCTCTGGATGGGGAAGTTATGCCGGACCCTCCTGGGATTTATGGAGGGGGTGATGGAATGAAACGGTGTAATCGTTGCGGAGATATCATGGATGAATCAAACTCGAACGCCGGATGCGATGTCGTCTGTATCCCCTGTGCAGCCCTCCGACCCGGCTGCCATGGGAAAGAAGCCACGAAAGAAATGTTCATCAGTTACGGAACCGGTGAAACGGATACCCTGCACGTCTGTGCTGAATGTTGTGAACGGATACACAAATCAGCCACCAAACACGGGTATCTAATATCATGGAAACATATCGGGGGAGGTGCGAAGAAGGTTCACAATACCTTCGATAAAAGCCTGTTCACCGGGGGGACGAGAACATGATTGAAGGAGTATGGGTCTGGGAGGCAGGATTGTCAGCCAGACGCGAATTCATAGCGGAAGAGGACTTCAAACAAGGGAAAATAACAAGCTGTGATGACCAGTCGATAGTTATTGTCCTTCCCGACGAAAGGCGTGTTATAGTGACGGTCGACGGCGAAGATTTCTTCTTCGAACTGATGGAGTGAAACAATGGACGAGTGCCCGTTATGCCACAGTGAGTTAATACCTGCGAAACCGAAGCAGGGCGAACGTCAACGCGAGAAGTGCCCGAACTGCTCGTATGAGCAAGCCACATTAGGGAAACCGGAGGTGAAGTAATGGTTCTGCGTGAAGTGGAACCATTCGTCATCTGCCCGAAAGTGGGGCAATACGTGCCATGGATAGTCTGCTCGAAATGTGAACATGGTAACATCGACGAAGGCGATTATGACTTTGTGGGATGTTCGTATCAGGAGGAACCAGAACGATGAAGCACATATTACCACTCACCTATGAACCGAAGATCCTGAACGTTCTGACAGGGAAGTGCACGCAAACCATCAGAACCGGTCGCCGGATACAACACGGTGACGAGATCTCCTTCCACGGCTGGCAGGGGAAACCATACCGGTCGAAATGGTCGTTCCGGACACCCTATTGGAAGGTCACAGAAACACCGTGGATAATCATATTCCCTGATGGAATTAGGTTGGAGAACAAGTATCTGGCGAGGAGGGATGCCATCACAGAACTTATCCCGTGGTCGAGGTTCGACGGATTGGCAAGATTTGACAGCATTGACCCGCCGACCGGTGAAGAACTCGGGAAGGTATTGACATCGAAGAACAAGATACCGGAATCCGGTGCACCAGCACAGATTATCCGGTGGAAATATGAAAACAAGGAAGAACCGAAATGACCCTGATAAAAGCATTGACAGCAGGAATAATCCTGTTACTGGTAACCACCAGCGTGACCGCCACCTGTGTATTCTGCAATAAGGTGGAAGACAAGAATACCGACCATCTCTATTTCGACGCGGACGGATGGGCATACCGTGCACCGATAGCACCTGACAATCAATCGGAGTATGGCTATTTCGAGGACGGGACGAAGATACCCTGCAACGTGTGCACAACACAGCCCTCCGCGGTATTAGAGAAAATGGAGGAATATTCCCAGAAGCTTCGGGAGGCTGGAAAGAAAGCATTCCCCAGGGCTGCGACTGTCTACGATGTGATTATCCCGGAGAGAGAGGATGGCGAAACTACATTGCCTTTATGATATCCTCATCCCGTATTATCAGATCCTTCTCCAGAAGGGAACGGGAGACCAGCCCTGGACGTGCGTAAGCATAGCGAAAGAACTGGGGCTGAAAATGACGACAGTCCGAAGCCGCTGCCTTAACAGGCTGCGAGCAGAGGGGTATATCATGAACGCCCAGGTTTCAGATTTAACTCTTAAACCAAAGATCCGCGCGAACTTCGCTGGATATGGGAAAACGCACTGGATTTTTACCCAGAAGTTTAAAACACTGGCTTTAAACGAAGGGCTCTCTCCTGTAAAAGTTAAAACTTAAACACATTTATAGGGGGATTTTATTTGAAGATTGAAAGCGAGACGTATCCTCTCTACGTGAAGGAAACGAGGCCTATTCTCATAGGCGATGGAATGAACAGGGGGATCAGATTCCACCTGGAACAAAAGAATTTCACAAAGAAAAAGAACGAGGGCGAGCTTCCCTTCCCAGTGAAGGAAGTTCGCTGTCTGGAGCTTACCTCTGGCGAGATAGATGTCCCCGAGGAACAGGTTCTCTTATGGCTTCAGTCCTGGGTCGAAAGTCAAACACAGAAGAAGGCGAAACGATGAGCACCGATAAAGAATTTCGGGAAGTCGGGAGCCTGGAATCGAATCCCACGAAAGCCCTGATTAAATTCCATGACTCCGACAGGAGGCTTCTCATCGAGAAGGGGAAGCTCGGGAACCTCATTAAGGGAATTTCGATGGAGGATTCCGTCCGGGTCTTCTCCAGGGATCCCTCGCAGACAGTCCTCTTCGGGGACATCCAGGAGGAGTCAGCAGGAATCGCAGAGGTTACGAAGTCAGGGAAAGCCATTCGGATAACGGTCCAGACTCCAGGTGAGAGCCCGAGCGTCTACTTTATCAATAAAGTGAAGGCGTATAAGGTTCTCTCCGGCGAGGAGTGGTCCTGTCCAGTATCGGTTCTCGGGTGATCCTATGTCTCTGTGTGGAGATCTTCATATCTATATCCTGGAAGAGAAAGAGCACGCGCCGTTATTATATGACGGCCTGCCGAAGAACATCCGGGAACAGTATTCCTCCGAGATGAAGAAATTCCGGGAAAGGCTCCTGGGTTCCCGTGACCCAGACGACCAGGAACGGGTCCAGATGGAAGCCGACTCCCTGAAAGATTACTGGGAAACGCTTCTGAAGATTCGCAGGGATAAGATCCTGGATAAGGCTATCATCCATCTGGAGGGAGAGGATGCTCCAGATCTGTCCGGGATCCTATCCTGGGAAGAGGAGCACTATTCAAAAATAGTGGAGGCTCTCTCCCTGCTGGCGAAGTCTTACGGGGCGGTCCAGTGAGGTCTCCCAGTTCAGCCGATCCGATTACCTGGGGAAAATCGAAACGGTCGAAAACTGTTCACGTCCTCATTAATGGTTCCTCTCTCTGTGGGAGGATGAGAGAGAAGGCCGACCTTATTTTTCCTGACTGGGATCCTCATGACGCTGCGACCTGTCTGGGATGTCGGACTCGACTCGGCTGGATGAAGCGTGGAGGGATGAGGGTGATCAAATGATCTCGATCTATATCCTCGCAGGCTGTCTCTCCATCCTGGGAACGGCTATC
>ENA-UPTA01004992-UPTA01004992.1-activated-sludge-metagenome-genome-assembly--contig:-NODE-4992-length-12369-cov-5.340101_pt1 | contig 12369 bp, 17 predicted proteins | sample MGYA00238184_ERZ773361 | MGnify/ENA primary metagenome ERZ773361 (study PRJEB29100, sample SAMN05720205) | activated sludge metagenome | isolation source: anaerobic digester from wastewater...
TTGAAACAATGGGTTAAACAACATATGGGCTAGTTATCTAGGACAGCCCCAAAAACTATTTTAAAACGAACTTTTTTAACTCAAATAAATTACTTGTAATTTACTTTTTGCGGGAGGATGTAGCATGGCTCAAACCCAAATGGCACTAGATTCATTAGATTTCGACGGTACAGTCGCATTAGCAACCAAGGTTGCTCCACACGTAGATATTTTGGAAATTGGTACACCTTGCATCAAGCACAACGGTATCAAATTGCTTGAAGTATTGCGTGCAAAATTCCCAAACAACAAAATCTTAGTTGACCTGAAAACAATGGATGCTGGCTTCTACGAAGCGGAGCCATTCTTCAAAGCTGGTGCTGACATCGTGACCGTACTCGGTACTTCAGACATCGGTACAATCAAAGGTGTGATTGACGTTGCAAACAAATACGGCAAACAAGCTCAAGTTGACTTAATCAACGTTGCAGACAAAAAAGCGCGTACATTAGAAGTCGCTAAATTGGGCGCGCACATCATTGGCGTGCACACTGGTTTAGACCAACAAGCTGCTGGCCAAACACCGTTTGGTGATTTAGCTTTGGTGACAGGTTTAAAAACAGGCGCTAAAGTTTCTGTTGCTGGTGGTATTAAAGCCGCTACAGTGCGTCAAGTGGTTGATGCAGGTGCAGACATTGTTGTTGCAGGCGCAGCGATTTACGGTGCTGCTGACCCAGCGGCTGCAGCAAAAGAAATCACGGGTTTAGCACATGGCAATAACGCTGGTGCAGCTGCTGGTGGTTTTAACTTCTTGCCATGGGTCATTGCAATTGCTGCAGCAATCTTGGCTTTCTTCTTGTACAACAATTTGAATAAGCCAGCAGATACAGCGGTAGATGGTGCGGCAGTTGAGCAACAAGTTGAAGGTGCTGTTGATGCAACAACTGAAGCAGCTGGTGCTGCGGCAGAAGCCACAACTGAAGCAGCCGGAGCAGCCGTTGAGGCAACGGCCGAAGCAGCAGGTGCAGCGGCTGAGGCTACTGCAGCGGCGACTACTGACGCAGCAGCTACAGTAGAAGCTGCTGGCGCAGCTGTTGAAGCTAAAACTGAAGGTTTGGTTGGTGCTGCTAAAGAAGCTGCAGGCGAAGCTAAATAATTTTAATTTAGATTTTGTCTAATTCAAAGCCGACTCTAGCGAGTCGGCTTTTTTGTTTTGGTTAGGTAACAAATCAAGTGTAACCTTACGCATATCTTCAAGATTAGGTTAAAATACCCATACATTTTCAATATAAGTTAATGCCACATGCGCAATGCAGAAATTATTCGCAATACCTTAGAAACGCAAATAACAGTCACTGTTAATTTGGACGGGACGGGCGTTTCTCATTTCAATACCGGTTTGGGTTTTCTAGATCACATGCTTGATCAAATTGCCCGTCATGGCATGATGGATATTAGTGTGATTGCAAAAGGTGATCTGCATATTGATGCACACCATACCGTGGAAGATATCGGTATTACTTTTGGCCAAGCTTTTGCAAAAGCGATCGGCGATAAAAAAGGCATCCGCCGCTATGGGCATGCTTATGTGCCGTTGGATGAAGCGCTATCGCGCGTGGCATTAGACATTTCTGGTCGACCAGGCCTGGAATTTGCTTGCACATTTACACGCGCAACGATAGGTGAGTTTGATGTTGACTTGATTCATGAATTCTTTCAGGGATTTGTCAATCATGCCAATATCACGCTACATATTGACAACCTAAAAGGCCACAATGCCCATCATCAGGCTGAAACAATTTTTAAAGCCTTTGGTCGTGCGCTACGCGTAGCTGTTGAGACTGATGCACGCATGGCAGGTATTATGCCGTCCACAAAAGGCAGTCTCTAAGTTCAGAATATCGCTTAATTTAGCATGCGTAAAATTGATATTGCGGTTGTAGATTATGGCATGGGCAACTTGCGCTCAGTGTCTAAGGCGCTTGAACATGTGGCGCCTGCAAAATCTGTTTTGGTGACCAGTTGCCCGGATGAAATCGCTAATGCTGAGCGCGTTGTCTTTCCTGGGCAAGGTGCAATGCCTGACTGCATTCGTGAACTCGACGCCCGTGGTCTGCGTGAGTCAGTCTTATTCGCAGCGCATAATAAGCCTTTTATGGGAATATGTATTGGTCTACAAATGCTATTCGAACATTCTGAAGAAGGCGACGCAGCAGGCTTGGGACTTTTTGAGGGGCAAGTAAAGCGGTTTGCCGCTGCAGACATGCACGATGAACATGGTGAAAAACTAAAAGTGCCGCACATGGGCTGGAACCAGGTTTACCAAGTTAATGATAGCAAAAATGCAACGCACGCATTATGGCAAGGGATTGAAAGCGGTACGCGTTTTTATTATGTGCACAGTTATTACGTCGCTCCCGCAGACGAGGCCGTGGTAACAGGGTATAGCTGTTACCCAAACCAATTTACCAGCGCAATTGCACAGAATAATTTATTTGCAGTACAATTCCACCCAGAAAAAAGCGCAACCGCTGGCTTACAGTTGCTACACAACTTCGTTAACTGGCAGCCTTAACCTAATTTTCATCCATTTATTTCTTATTTTTTACTGTTTTATATTCTTCATTTTTATTTAATTTACTATGTTAATTATCCCAGCAATTGATCTTAAAGATGGCCATTGTGTCAGATTGAAACAAGGTTTGATGGAAGAGTCGACGGTCTTTTCAGAAGATCCGGGTGCGATGGCAAAACATTGGGTGGATGCTGGCGGTAAGCGCCTTCATTTGGTTGATTTGAATGGAGCTTTTGCAGGCAAGCCTGTGAATGAAGCAGCAATTAAATCCATCGTTGCGGCTGTAAAAGGTGAAATTCCGATTCAATTGGGCGGTGGTATTCGTGATTTAGAAACGATAGAGCGTTTTTTGGATAACGGTATTGATTATGTCATCATTGGAACTGCTGCTGTCAAAGTGCCTGGTTTTTTACACGAGGCTTGCGATGCTTTTCCTGGGCAGGTGATGGTTGGCTTAGATGCAAAAGACGGTAAAGTGGCTATAGATGGATGGTCAAAACTCACGGGACATGATGTGATTGATTTGGCCAAAAAGTTTGAAGATTATGGCGTGAGTTCGATTGTCTATACCGATATTGGCCGTGATGGCATGCTGACGGGTGTAAACATTGAGGCGACTGTGGCATTGGCGCAAGCCTTAACGATACCGGTGATTGCCTCGGGCGGCGTCACCAACTTAGACGATGTGCGCAAACTTTGCGCGGTGGCTGATGAAGGCATTATTGGCACCATTACCGGTCGTGCCATTTATGAAGGTACGTTAGATTTTACAGCTGCGCAAAAACTAGCGGATGAATTAAGTGCTCGCTAAACGTATCATTCCTTGTTTAGACGTGACTGCAGGTCGCGTGGTAAAGGGGATTAACTTTCTTGAGCTTAGAGACGCTGGCGACCCGGTTGAAATTGCCAAGCGCTATGATGAACAAGGTGCTGATGAGCTAACGTTTTTAGATATCACGGCAAGTTCAGACAACCGAGGCTTACTGCTGCATATTATTGAAGAAGTGGCGGCTCAGGTGTTTATTCCGCTCACTGTCGGCGGCGGTGTACGTGAAGTGGAAGATGTGCGTCGTTTGCTCAATGCTGGCGCTGATAAAGTAAGTATCAATACCACAGCGGTTCTGAATCCAAAAATGGTACAAGATGCAGCGGCTCGGTTTGGTTCTCAATGCATCGTTGTGGCTATCGATGCCAAAAAAGTGGAGAACCAACCCTTTGAATGGGAAGTGTTTACACATGGCGGGCGCAAAGCAACAGGATTGGATGCCGTGAAATGGGCCGAGCATATGGTGAGCCTTGGCGCTGGTGAATTGTTGATTACCAGTATGGATCGTGATGGAACTAAAATTGGCTTTAATAACCCACTCAACCGAGCGATTTCGAACGCGGTTGATGTGCCAATTATCGCCTCAGGCGGGGCAGGCAGTCTGCAGCATTTGGTCGATGGCATTAAATTAGGCGGTGCGGATGCGGTGCTGGCCGCCAGTATTTTTCATTACGGTGAATACACAATACAAGAAGCCAAGGAATTCATGCAAAAAAACGGGATTGAGATGCGGTTATGACAGGCAACTCTGAAGCTTGGTTAGATGCAGTGCATTGGGATGCCAATGGATTAGTGCCGGTTATCGCGCAGGCGTATGACACTGGCCGTGTACTCATGTTTGCCTGGATGAATCGTGAAGCATTGCAACTGACCAATGAAACACGGCAAGCGGTCTATTGGTCTCGTTCGCGCAACCGCTTATGGCATAAAGGCGAGGAATCTGGCCATATTCAGAAAATTCATGAAATACGGCTGGATTGTGATGAGGATGTTGTGCTGATTAAAGTTGAACAAGTAGGCGGCATTGCCTGCCACACCGGACGGCACAATTGTTTTTTTCAGAAATTAGAAAACAACCAATGGGTGACAGACCAGCCTATTCTAAAAAATCCAAATGAGATTTATAAACATGAATGATGTGTTAAATCGATTGTCAGAATTGCTGGAGCAGCGTAAGAATGCAGATCCCGCTACTTCCTACGTGGCAAAGTTATACGCTAAAGGGATGGACAGCATTCTGAAAAAAGTGGGTGAAGAGGCAACCGAAACCGTGATTGCGGCCAAAGGCGGCAATAAACAAGAGATTATTTATGAAACGGCAGATTTGTGGTTTCATACGTTAGTCATGCTGGCAAAAGCAGACATCAAACCACAGGAGGTGCTTGACGAGTTAGCGCGGCGCGAGGGTTTGTCAGGGATTACTGAGAAAGAAAGTCGAACAAAATGAGTGCAGACTGCATTTTTTGCAAAATAGTAAGCGGAGCAATTCCATCTAAAAAAATTTATGAAGATGATGACTTTCTTGCTTTTCATGACATTAACCCTTCGGCACCAGTACATTTTTTAATCGTGCCAAAATTGCATATTGATAGCCTGCAAACCTGCGATGCCTCACATCAGCTTTTGCTTGGTAAAGCCTTGTTATTAGCGCCAAAATTGGCGGCAGAGCAAGGGCTAAAGGGGTTTAAAACGTTAATTAATACTGGGCGTGAAGGTGGACAAGAGGTCTTTCATTTGCACGTACATGTCATGGGTAGTTGGAAAACTATACCCCAATTATAGGAGAATTATCATGGGAGTTGGTGCTTGGTGGCATTGGTTGGTGGTGTTGTTAATTGTGGTATTGGTATTTGGGACCAAAAAGCTAAAAAATATCGGTGGTGATGTTGGTGGTGCAGTAAATGAGTTTAAGAAAGCCATGAAAGACGGCCAAGTGACGGATGAGACAGATAAAAACGGCACAACCGTTGAAGGTGAAGTCACACAAAAGACTAAGCAGTAAAATTTAAGTAACAAGCGCGCATTGTGTTTGATATTTCATTTTCAGAGCTTATTGTCATTGCGGTAATCGCTTTGCTGGTGATTGGGCCAGAAAAACTGCCAAAAGTAGCGCGAACGCTAGGTGCGCTTACGGGACGCATGCAAAAATACGTGGCGCAAATTAAAGATGAAGTAAACCGTGAAGTGCGGTTTCAAGAATTGCAGCAGTTGCAGCAAGAAATCCAATCTGCCACTTTCAGTACCAAAGAGGCCATTCAATCCTCTTTAAATGACGTAAAAGCAAACATTCCATTTGAGACTGAAGAGTTTCAGCTTACGGCGCAAGACCCATCTCCATCAGCAAACACTGTTACACAGACGCAGACTAAGCCAGCAAAACCCAAGCACGTTAAGCCTGAGTCAGACGTGTTGCCGCTTAAAGTAAATAAGGTGGCCGTAAAAAAAACTGCGGCTCAAAAAACTACGGCTCAAAAAACAGCCGTTCAAAAAACACGTATACCTAAAGCCCCAAAAGAAACATAAGTAACCCACGTGACGCCCACTGATAACTTTATTTCACACCTCATCGAACTACGTAATCGGCTTTTACGTATTGTGGTTGGCTTTATCGTGGTTTTTATTGCGTTTTTCCCATTTGCCAACGATATTTACGCGTTATTGGCTGCGCCGCTTTTAAGTAAACTTCCTGCAGGTGGTCAGATGATTGCAACCGCCGTGACAACGCCCTTTTTTGTACCGATGAAGGTAGCCATGATGGCGGCATTTATTGTGTCACTACCACACACTGTGTATCAGGTTTGGGCTTTTGTGGCGCCAGGACTTTACGCGCATGAAAAGAAATTCATGATTCCCATGATTTTTGCCAGCTGTTTGCTGTTTTTATTGGGAATGACTTTCGCCTATTTTTTAGTGTTTCCGGTCGTGTTTGGCTTTATTGTTGGCACAGCCCCGATAGGCGTTGCAGTGATGACGGATATCGGTAACTATTTGGATTTTGTATTGACACTCTTTTTTGCTTTTGGCCTAGCTTTTCAAGTGCCCATCGCAGTGGTCATGATGGTGCGCTTTGGTTGGGTGACGGTTTTACAACTCAAAGAAGCGCGCGGCTATGTGATTGTGGGCGCGTTTGTGGTTGGCGCAATTTTTACACCACCCGATATCATTTCACAGTTCATGCTGGCCGTGCCGATGTGGTTGCTTTATGAATTAGGCATTTTAATAGCCGCAATGCAGAAAAAATCTCCAGAACTTTCCATTCGCCCACCTGTTGAATAAGTTTGACGCAACTTAATACTGCATAATTTACAGGCTGGAACCCATCGAGAAAAAAATAATGCCCTGAGAGCCTTATAAATAAAGGCTTGCAGGGCATCAAAAAAGGTTGGTGATAATATAGACCTGAAATAAAGCAAAAAACCGCACAATTTTTAAGCGTCTTTTCATGCTTGACTGCACATTTGCAGTCCGTTAAACCATGTGAGCGACTCGCAGAGTAACCCGAGTAAATGCAGTCGTTATTCTTTTAGCGCCACGGGTTTTGGTCTTTTACCAATCAGAATCACAATATCCAGCAAACTCTCATCCCGTGCGATTTTAACTGTCGCATTTTTAAAAGGCGGTAGTGCTGCAATTAAATTAAGCATGCTGGAGGTGTCGGTAATTGGCTTGCCATCAATACTAAGTAGGATGTCGCCCGCACGTAAGCCGGCCTTATCGGCTGGGCTGTTTGGTAAAACACCTGCAACCAGCGCGCCTTGTGCGGTTTTTAATTTAAAAGATTCAGCCAGTTCAGGGGTTAAATCTTGTGCTTCAATCCCAATCCAACCGCGTGTTACATTACCTTGTGCGACAATCTGGTCCATGATTTGTCTGGCCAATGTGGCAGGAATCGCAAAGCCAATTCCCATTGAACCACCGCTACGCGAATAAATCGCACTGTTAATGCCTACCAAGTTACCTTGCACATCAATCAGTGCGCCACCTGAGTTGCCAGGGTTAATGGAGGCGTCAGTCTGAATGAAATTTTCAAACGTATTGATGCCCAAATGGTTACGCCCCAGTGCGCTAACAATGCCTTGTGTCACGGTCTGCCCAACGCCAAACGGGTTGCCAATCGCCAGCACCACATCGCCAACATTCAGTTGGTCAGATTTGGCAAATGTGATAGCGGGCAGGTGTTCAGCTTCAATTTTAATCAGTGCCAAATCGGTGTCGGGGTCTGTGCCCACCACTTTGGCAGATAATTTGCGACCGTCAGAAAGGGCTACTTCAATTTCATCGGCTGTGGCGACCACATGATTGTTCGTGAGAATTAAACCTTGCTCAGTCACAATCACACCTGAGCCTAAGCTGTTTTCAGGCTGTGTTGTGTTGTCTTCTTCATCGAGCTGGTCACCAAAAAAATGGCGAAAAAGCGGGTCATCTAAAAATTTCTGATGCGGATTTGCTGTTACGGTTTTACTGGTAAAGATATTCACAACAGCGGGTGCCGCTTTTTGTACGGCGTCGCGATAAGAGCCGGCGGCAGTTGGGTGTGGTTGCGGTTCAACTTGTTTGACGACAACTTCATTCTTTTTTAATGCAGAAGCGTCAAACAGATTCACCAGTAATTCAGGAAAAAACATTCGCAGTACAAACGCCAACCCCAAACAAACCGTGACAGTTTGTGCAAAGGTGAGCCATAATTTCTTAGAGAGAGAATTATTCATTGATTTAATAGTCTGTTGATTCAATTGTTTTCAGTTTCGCTTGCACGTAATATGAAGCAGCACGCGCTGAAAATCAATATGGCAGCCTTAAAAAAGGTAGTAAAAAATGGTAAAGGTGACTGAGTTAACGCATTATACCCAACAACTCTTGCAGGTAGAGCGTTTTAAAGACTATTGCCCTAACGGCTTGCAAGTTGAAGGCAGGGCTGAGGTACGCAAAATTGTGTCTGGTGTAACGGCAAGCATGGCTTTACTGCAGGCCGCACACCTTGCCCAAGCTGATTTGATACTGGTGCATCACGGATATTTTTGGCGTGGTGAGGACCCTCGCGTGGTGGGCATCAAGCGCAATCGGCTGGCTTTTATGCTACAACACAATCTTAATTTGCTCGCCTATCATTTGCCGTTAGATGCGCACCCGAAATTAGGCAATAACGCTCAGCTAGGGCAAGTGCTAGGGCTTATACACGAGGGTTTTGCCGGTGAAACGAATATGATAGCCTATGGTACGTTGCCAAGTCCAATCACATTGCAGGCATTCGCTCTCGATATTGAAAGTCGTCTACAGCGTATACCATTAGTGGTTGGCGACCAGCAAAAGAAAGTGCAAAAGATTGCATGGTGTACTGGCGCAGCGCAAGGGTATATGGAAGAAGCGATAGCCTTGCGCGTGGATGTATTTATCAGTGGCGAAATTTCTGAACAAACCCACCATCAGGCGATAGAAACAGGCGTGTCTTACATATCTGCAGGGCATCATGTAACAGAACGCTACGGCGTTCAAGCGCTTGGGCAGCATCTTGCTGAAAAGTTTGGCATTGCACACGAATTTATTGATATCAACAATCCAGTTTAATTGTTTTATATCAATCACTTATTAAATATAACTTTAATTATGTATTTGAAAAATGTATAATGCGCGAAGTTTTAATTAAGTATGAAAATTGCAGTCAACCTTTTTAGTTTTAAAAATCTCTTAAACACCGTTAAGTTAGCCTCAAAAGGGCGGAATTGGGAATCTAATGTCAGCCAACCAAATTGACAAAAACCAAAAACAAGATGTAAGTAATCATAGTGCCGTCGATCAGGAAAAAAGAAAATTTTTGATTGCCACCTCTGCCGTAGGGGCGGTTGGCGCTGCCGCAGCAGCGGTGCCGTTTGTGGCAAGCATGACACCAAGCGAGCGTGCCAAAGCTGCGGGTGCGCCTGTGGAAGTGGATGTGAGCAAAATTTTACCTGGTGATATGCTTGTTTCAGAGTATCGAGGTCAGCCGCTTTGGGTGATTCACCGTACCGATGAGCAAATTGCCAAACTCAGCAATCATGACGCGCAACTAACTGACCCCAATTTAGAGGTGCCTCAGCAGCCCGAATACTGTAAAAATAAAGAGCGTGCAATTAAGGCAAAATATGCGGTGATGCTGGGTACTTGCACCCACTTGGGCTGCTCGCCAGCACAGAATTTTGCAATTACCGCTGATTGGGATGGTGGTTTTATTTGTGCGTGCCACGGGTCAAAATTCGATTTGGCTGGCCGCGTGTTCAAAGGCTCACCGGCACCTACCAATTTAGTAATCCCTAAACACCAATATCTCACTGAAACAACATTGTTGGTGGGTGAAGATAAGGAGTCTGCATAATGAGTTTGTTCACTAAAAAAGCGGATGAGTTATTAAATTGGGTAGATGCGCGCTTTCCGCTGACCAGCAATATTAAAGCCCACTTGACTGAGTATTACGCACCAAAAAACTTTAACTTCTGGTACTTTTTTGGTTCATTGGCGCTACTGGTGCTGGTGCTGCAAATTGTCACCGGTATCTTTTTAACGATGCACTACAAGCCAGAAGCGCTCATGGCGTTTGCTTCAGTGGAATACATTATGCGTGATGTGCCGTGGGGTTGGCTCATTCGTTATATGCACTCAACGGGCGCATCATTATTCTTCGTGGTCATTTACCTGCATATGTTCCGTGGTTTGTTATATGGGTCATACCGCAATCCCCGTGAGTTGATTTGGCTGTTTGGTGTGGGAATTTTCTTGGCGTTGATGGGCGAAGCATTTTTTGGCTATCTATTGCCGTGGGGTCAAATGTCATATTGGGGCGCGCAAGTGATTACCAGTTTGTTTGGCACTGTGCCGTTTATTGGCCCTGATATCGCCGAGTGGCTGCGTGGCGACTATCTCACCTCAGATGCAACGTTAAATCGCTTTTTTGCATTCCACGTGATTGCATTGCCATTGGTGATTCTAGGTTTGGTCGCGGCACATATTCTTGCTTTGCATGAGGTTGGCTCCAACAACCCTGATGGCGTGGAAATTAAAAAACTGAAAGACAAAAAAACGGGTATTCCGCTCGATGGCATTCCATTTCATCCCTATTACACCGTGAAAGATATGGTGGGCGTGGTGGTGTTTTTGATTGTTTTTGCGGTGATTATTTTCTTTGCCCCAGAAGTGGGTGGATATTTCTTGGAGGCAAACAACTTTGTGCCGGCTGATCCGCTGGTGACGCCCGCGCACATTGCGCCCACATGGTATTTCACCCCCTATTATTCAATTTTACGTGCAGTGCCGCCGATTGGTATTTCGCAATTTCCGGGCGTTGCAGCGATGGGTCTGGCGGTGTTGGCATTTGCCTTCTTGCCATGGCTAGATAGAAGTTCTGTTAAATCCATTCGCTATAAAGGAAATTTATACAAGGGCTGGTTGGCTGCATTTGTGGTGAGCTTTCTTGTACTTGGTTATCTCGGTACCGTGCCCGCAAACGTTTGGGGCCAGTTTGGTGATTGGCTAGGCAAGGCAGATATCGCCACCGTAGTAGCACGTGTTTTCACTGTGATCTATTTTGCGTTTTTTATCTTAATGCCTTGGTACACTAAAAAAGATAAAACCAAACCAGTGCCAGAAAGGGTGACGGGGTAATATGATGAAAATACAAATGATTAAAAAGGCGGTTTTCGTATTGGTAATGTTACCAACGCTTGCATTTGCAAACGTGGAAGTGCATTTAGATAAGGCGCCCATCGACCCATCAGACCAGGCATCATTACAGCGTGGGGCGCGTACATTTATCAACAACTGCTTAAATTGCCACAGTGCGAGTTACATGCGTTACAACCGTTTGCAAGATATCGGGCTGACAGAAAAGCAAATCAAAGAAAACTTGCTGTTCACTGCTGAAAAAGTGGGTGATCCCATGACCACAGCAATGAATAAAAAAGACGCAAAAAAATGGTTTGGGGTAGCGCCGCCTGATTTGTCCGTTGAAGTGCGTGCCCGTGGTGCCGATTGGGTGTATACCTATATGCGCAGTTTCTACCGCGATGAAACACGTCCTTCAGGATGGAACAACTTGGTATTTGATAAAGTGGCCATGCCGCATGTGTTGTACGAGCTGCAAGGTGAGCAGGCACTTAATCATGAAACGCACACGTTAACACTCACAAAGTCAGGCAAATTATCTGTTGAGGAGTACGACGCCTTGGTGGGTGATTTGACAAACTTTATGGCCTATATGGCTGAGCCAGCAAAGCAGCAGCGTAATCGCCTAGGTTGGTTTGTACTGCTATTTTTAGGTGTATTGCTGGTGCTAACAATCAAACTCAAGAAAGCTTACTGGAAGGATATACACTAGCATGATGACTTTATACTCGGGGACAACCGATCCCTACAGCCACCGTTGCCGCATTGTTTTATATGAAAAAGGCATGGACTTTCAAGTCATCGATGTCGACTTGGCAAACAAACCGGAAGATTTGGCTATCATTAATCCTTACAATCAAGTGCCAGTGCTGGTTGAGCGCGATTTGGTGTTGTCTGAAGCCAATATTATCAATGAATATATTGATGAGCGCTTTCCACATCCACAGTTGATGCCGCCCGACCCAGTCATGCGCGCGCGCGCCAGATTGTTTTTGTACAACTTTGAAAAAGAGTTGTTCGATCATATCAAGGACATTGAGTCTGACAACGAAGAGCGTGCAAATAAGGCACGTAAGACGATTGCCGATAATTTAACGCAACTTGTGCCGATTTTTTCTAAGCAAAACTATTTACTAGGGGATGACTACTCAATGCTTGACGTAGCAATTACGCCGTTACTGTGGCGCTTGTCGCATTATGGAATTGAGTTGCAAAATCAGGCAGCGCCAATATTGAAATATGCTGAGCGCTTGTTCTCCCGTCCTCTTTATGCAGATGCGATGACGCCTTCAGAAAAGGTGATGCGTAAGTAATAAGCGTAAGTAATAAATAGTGAATTAAAAGGCCATGTTTTCGA